>ERZ1740072.532-NODE-532-length-15243-cov-4.160719_pt1 | contig 15243 bp, 15 predicted proteins | sample MGYA00581733_ERZ1740072 | MGnify/ENA primary metagenome ERZ1740072 (study PRJEB43018, sample SAMN04849741) | marine metagenome | isolation source: floating plastic debris | place: Pacific Ocean | collected 2008-08-30 | study: EMG produced TPA metagenomics assembly...
CCATCGGAGCACGCTCTTTCGGGTAACTCTGAGCTGTGCCGGGTTTCAATATACGCCGTTCAACATCACGCAGATTTAGTGTGGCCCACTTGAGGTCCAATTTACGAAACTCATCTCGCGTTGCTTCGCCTTCAACAAACGAAGAAAGCAAAGCCTCATATTCTTCAAACAGGACATACCCGCTAGCAGCCATTTTTTCGCGAATTTTCGACAGAATAGGACTGATTTCGGATCGATCGGTCACCGGAGTTTCTCGTGCTTCTCAGCTGGCTAAAACTTCTTAAAGACAGCTTTATCATTGAGCTCAATGCCCAAAGTTGAGGAAAGGACAGGATTCGAACCTGCGCTCGGGAAATCCCAAGGAGCAGTCCCGCGGCTAACGGGGCTGCCCACCTTCAGCCACTCAGTCACCGATCCTCATCACCGTTGTAAGAGAAACATGAGCGACTGCAACGGGACGATTTTAGACTGCTACCGCACCGGCATTTGGACGTCATCATGAGTGAGGGGCTACGCCCCATGGCGCGACAGCATGTGCATTTGAGTCTGGATATCGCGACAGCTGTGAAGGTGGGTCAACGCCATGGCAAACCGATCGTGCTGCATGTCGCGTCGCGAAAAATGGCGGCTGAGGGCTTTGCGTTTTTCTGCGCGGATAATGGTATCTGGTTGACGGATCGGGTGCCACCTCAGTTTCTGTCCCTCCAGCGGGAATAAGCGTGCGCTGATATCATCAGGGAGCGGCATGGAACCACCCGTCTCAATCCCCACCCCCTGAAACCTGATCTATACTCTTCCCCATCTCGCCTCATCAAGGCTTGTCCGGAACGGCCAGACAGGAGGGGGGAGCGATGGCCGCGTCGCTGGCTTTGGGGAGCTGTACCCCATAATCGGTAGCGCGCCGGGCCCGTATCCTAAATCCTGGTCTCCACGGGCCAGGCTACGAAAGGGTCGTAAGAGCAGAAGGACGCCCTGGTGGCGCCTGGCCCAGGTGGTCAGGGCCTAACGCATGATAATATGCCATCGCAGGCGCGCTTGGTCTCAGGCGCTTAAAAGCCTCTCCGAAAGGAAGGCAGTTCACTCCCGCGTTTGAAACAAGCGCGCCTTGCCTTTGACAAACCCTCAAGGCCAAAGCCTGTGAGGCGGTTTGGGGTGCGTGAAGCAAGGGTCACACGCGCAGGCCGCAGAAAAAAGCCCCGGACCAGATGGTCCGGGGCAGCTCCTAATCACCAGGATATGATCTAGGCCGCGTCAGCGCTGCCTTCGATCAATTTCGGCTTGGCGCCCTTGGTCGGGGCACCGATTTCAATTTTGCGGGGTTTCTTGGCTTCCGGCAGTTCGCGCAGCAATTCGATGCGCAGCAGGCCATTGCGCAGATCGGCGCCGGTCACAATGACGTGATCGGCCAGCTGGAAGCGGCGCAGGAAACCGCGCTCGGCGATGCCACGATGCAGGAATTCGCGTTCCGGGGCATCCTCGTCGGCAGGGGCTTTGCGGCCCGCGACGGTCAACAGACCATCCTTGGTTTCAATATCGAGATCCTCTTCGCCAAAGCCGGCAACGGCAATCTCGATGGCGAAGGCATCATCGGCGACGCGCTCAATATTGTAAGGCGGATAACCCTGGGCGCCATCCAGACGGGCGGCGCTATCAATCATGTTGGCCATACGGTCAAAGCCAACCATGGTGCGATAAAGGGGGGTGAGATCAATCGTGCTCATTGTGACAGTCCTTTCACTAGCAACTGTAGCCTCCGGCGATCATCAAAAGCCGGTAGGTGAGATGTTCGGCCCTTCTGTTTGCCCAGCCCGACCATCGGCACTGGCAGAAATTCCGGTCACAACCTGCTTGGCAGCGCTGCGACTTAGGCTATGTGGAAACGCAGATTGAGTGAATCAACCCCTGAAACGGAGTGAAATGATGAAGACCTATTGGATGCTGGGTGCCAGCGCCGTGATCCTGGCGGCCTGTTCTGGCGCCAGTGAAGCCCCGGCGGAGACGGTGGAGGCGGAAACCCCGCCCCCGATCGAAGCCGAAGCCGCGGGCCCGCTGAGCCTCGCGGATACGGTGGCCGGCGATTGGCGCAGCGATGATGAGAAAGCCCGCGATGGCTGGCGCAATCCGGCCGAAACGCTGGAATTCTTCGAGGTCGCGCCGAGCGATATCGTGGTTGAAATCTGGCCAGGTGGCGGCTGGTACACGAATGTATTGGCGCCGTATCTTGCCTCTGGCGACGGTCAGCTGATCGCCGCTGTCTGGGACGTCAACGTATTTGAAGGTGAACGACTGGAGCGGATTCAACAGCGCATTGCTGATTTCCAGGCCGTGTACGAAGCCGATGCAGAGCTGTTCGGCACGCTCGCTTATAGCGCTTTCTCAGCCGAATCGGGTCCGTTGGCTGAAGCCGAGACGGTTGATGCTGTCCTGACCTTCCGCAATGTCCATAATTGGATGGGCGGCGACTATTCGCCGAAATTCTTCACCGATGCCTATGCGGCCTTGAAACCGGGCGGCGTGTTGGGCGTGGTGGAACATCGCTTGCCGTCCAGCGCCGAGCAGGATCCGCGCGGCGCATCCGGCTATGTCCATGAAGACTTCGTCAAAGCCATGGCGGCCTCTGCCGGGTTCGAATTCGTCGCGGCGAGCGAGATCAATGCCAATCCAGCCGATACTGCCGATCATCCATTCGGGGTCTGGACCCTGCCACCGGTCAGCCGCACAACGGATCGCGAGGGCAATGCGCCCGAAGGGTTTGATGCTGCGGTCTATGCCGCGATCGGCGAATCCGATCGGATGACCCTGAAATTCGTGAAACCTGAGGCGGAAGACCTAGAACCGGTCGAGTAGACGTTCGAGATATTCTCGCTCGTCTTCATCGACGGCCTCATCATAGCGGCGGCGCAATTCATCCAGGATATCCTTGGCGCGCTGCCGTTCTGCTTCATCGGGCACATCGACAGAATTACTGTCATCGACCGCCCCGGTGGTGGAACGCCCGAATGGATCGGCGTTGCCATCGCCGTTCGCCTGCGGTTCCCCAAGACGGTCTGCACGCGCGGCATCGAGCTGTTCCGCCAGGCCCTCCGCCAGCTCACGCAATTGGCGCGTCGCCTGTTCCTGATTGCGAATGGCGCGGCCCTGATTGCCGTCTTCAAGCGCATTGCCGGCGCGGCGCTGTGACCGCTCAATCGCTTCCAGCGTGTCTTCATCCAGCGCACCCGCGCCTTCGCCTTCACCCGCTTCGCCGGAGCCGATCTGATTCTCGGCCAATTCCTCAATCCGGTCAGCGAGGCCGTCCTGCCGTTCGCTCAGGGACCGGCCGTCTTCATCTTGCATCCAATCCGGAATGTCGCCCTGGCCCTCGCCAAATTGGGGGTCGCCTTCGCTGCCTGGCTGGTTCTCACCAAAGGGTTGTTGCCCGGACTGCCCGCGCTCGCCGCGCTGTTCAGCCAGGGTTTCGTCATTCAGTTCCCGCTGTTCGCGCAACAGATCCGAGCGCTCGCGCATCGTCTCGGTCATCTCGCGCTCTTCTTCCGGCAAGTCCTCGTCATTCTCGTTCTCGCCTTGCTCACCTGGCAGGCCAGGGAAGCCGTCGCCTGATCCGGAGCCTTGCTGGAATTCCAAATTCTCCAGCATGTTGGTGATGTCGGCGAGCAATTGCCGGGCCTGATCCGTCGCGCCGGTTTCGGTCAGATCCTCAAGCGCATCCAGCATGTCCGAAAAGCCTTGTCCGCCGAGACCCGATCCGCTGGGCCCTTCTGAACTGTCGCGATTGTCCGGCGGCGCTTCCAGGCCATAGGCCAGCGCATCCGCCATTTTGGCGGCGATATAGCGCTGAGCGGCATCCATGAACGCTTCCATCCACCGGGCAATTTCCTCGCTGGCGCCGTCGCGGAGGGCATCTTCGAGCGCTTTCTTGGCCGCATCAAGGCCGCATAAGCATCCGCTGCCGAGCCATATTCGGCCCGCAAGGCAAGCGACCAGAGCAGAGGTTCGGTCGACTTGGCCTCATCTGTCGAGAGCGACGCCTCGAGCGCATAGCGCGCGGTTTCGAGCCCGGAATAGACCAGCACGTCCTTGAAATAGCGGGGCGCTTCATAAGTCACCGCTTCAAGCATGATGGCGCCGCGTTGGACGCCGGCGGGCGCTTGTTGCAGTCTTTGCGTGGCCGAGACGTAGAAGGCGCCGGCGTCGGGCGAGTCCAGGGCGCTTTCAGCATCCGCATAGGGATTGTCTTCCCGCAGCACCGTCACCCGATCATCTTGAATGGCCTGTGCCAGCGGCTGCAGCAGCAGTTTTTCCGGCAGCTTGAATTCATACGGCTCGCTATACCCCACCTGACCGGCGCCATCGGTGGCTTTCAGGCGAACCTCGCCCCGGGCGCCCGCCCAGCGATTGCGGGTTAAATCAAGTTTTGATTCTTCTTCGGCCTCGCGAGGACTGATGCCGCCGAGTTCCACGCCGACCAGATCCGGGTCACGATCCTCGCCCACAGGTTTGATCGCCAGTTCGAGTTTCGACACGCCATAATCATCGCTGGCGATCCAGCTGAACTCTGTCCGGTCTCCAGCGCCCAGCACCGGCATGTCGACCAACTCGACTTCTGGCGGGGCATCGGGGGAGGCGAGCACGCTCCAGGCCTTGCGTTCGCCCCACCAGCGCACCGACACAGCGCTGTCGGCGGTGATCTCGGCCGTGGTTTCGAAAGCGCCATCTGGGGTCGCGGCGAATTTACTGGTCTGTGTTCCGTCCGGATTGCGCACGCGCAGGTGCGGCGCGGAGGGCGCCTGCACCCGCAGGGTCATGATCGAACCGGCTGGCACGCGAACTTCGCTCTGATCCTCTTTCAGGAAGATTGGCGCGCGCCCGGTATGTGATGGCGGAGCAATCCAGGCTTCAATGCGAACATTATCGGCGCCGAACAGGCTGCCATAATCGGGATCCAGGGCCGCGGAGAGACGCGATTGAGCCTGGTTCCAGTTCAAGGCGAGGCTACCGATCAACAGCACCGGCAGGGCATAGCGCAAGTAGAGCGGATCAATCTGTTTCCAGGTCGGGCCGAAATCCGGAGCGTCCAGACGCCGGACTGCATCCGTCAGGCGCGTTTCATGCGCTTGCCACAGCGTGACACCATCCTGTTCCGGGCGCGACGGGCGATCTGCCAGAGAGGCCAGCGGGCGCAGGTCGGATTGCTGATCCAGCTTGGAGATAGCTTCAGACCGGTTCGGGCGCTCGAAGCGATTGAAGCCGCGCCAGATCGCGATACCCCCGCCAATCAGCGCAATCAGCGTCGCCAGCGCAGCAAACTGGGCTGCGCTATACTCAAATACGCCGATAAATACCTCGTTCAGTTATATGCCGAGAAGCGTGACTAATGGCGACCTCTCGGTCCAAAGCGCGATCCGCCGAAGCCGTGAAAAGGTTCGGTCAATCAGGCTTTTGGCGCCGGGAATGCGGTTCAGGTCAGCCAATCGGGCATTTGCTCCAGTTCAATCATCTGTTCGAAGCTCGGACGGCGGCGGACCACGGCATATTGGTCACCATCCACCAGAACTTCGGCCACTAAGGGTCTCGCATTGTACTGACTTGAGAGCACAGCGCCATAGGCCCCGGATGACATAAACGCAATCCGCGTGCCGGGCGCGACTTCCGGCATCGACCGTTTGGCGGCGAATTTGTCCGTGGATTCACAGATCGGACCGACAATATCGTACTCGGTCAACGCCGCAGTCGCGTCCGATTGCTGCAACGGCAAAATGTCGTGATGTGCCTGGTACAAAGCCGGGCGCATCAGATCATTCATGCCGGCATCGATGATCAGAAAGGTCCGATCCGGGGCCGGTTTGTGATACAGACGCCGGCATTGCCAGCGATCACGCGGCCTGGCTCGAGAATGACCTGCAGGCCCAGGCCTTCGGTCACTTCGCGGATCATCTGGGCATAATCAGACGGCGGGGCTGGTGTATCAGAGTCCCGATAAGGAATGCCGAGACCGCCGCCGAGATCGATTCGTTTCAGATCATGCCCGGCCTCGCGCAGGGATTTCACCAGACCGACCGTCTTCTCAAACGCCGCGTGCATCGGCGCCAACTCGCCAATCTGCGACCCGATATGGACATCGTCGCCAACGGCCTCGACTCCCGGTAGCGCCTTGATTTTATGGTAGAGTTCAGGCGCATCAGCCCAGGGTACACCGAACTTGTCACCTGCTTTCCCGGTCGAAATGTTGGGATGTCCGCCCGCCGCAACGTCCGGATTTACGCGCAAGGCCACAGGGGCAACTTTGCCAAGACTCATCGCCACTTCTGAGAGCGCGATCAGCTCCGCGCCACTTTCGACGTTGAATTGATGGATCCCGACCTCGAGTCCCAGCGCCATTTCCTCGCGCGTCTTGCCGACGCCGGAAAAGACGATCCGCTCCGCCGGGATTCCGGCGGTCAGAGCGCGGCGAAGCTCGCCGCCGCTGACAACATCTGCGCCACAGCCTTCACTCGCCAGGGTCTTGAGGACAGCGAGATTGCCATTCGCCTTGACCGAATAGGCGATCAGGCACGCCATGCCCTCAAATGCCGCGGCAATGACCTTGGCATGGCGGCGCAAAGTTGCGGTTGAATAGACATAGACCGGGGTTCCGACCTGATCGGCAATCTCGTCCAGGGCTACGCCTTCGCAATGAAGTCGGCCGTCTTCATAGTTAAAGTGATGCAAGGGTGCCTATCAGCCGGGGCCGACCTCCCCCATGCTTTCTTCCTCAACATCGACATCTGGCGCAGGTTTTGGAATCTCCCCGCCGAGCGAGTTGTAATAAGTGGCATTGTCGCGGATCTCGACGCTGGCGAATTCCGCAGCCGCATCAACAGGTTGCTGGGCCTCTTCAGACGGTGGGTCAGAGAAGATTGGCGGGGGGCGCTCAAGATCGCCGCGCAAACCGCATCCGGCGAGACCCGCCAGCGCAGAAAGCGCGAGTGCTGTTTTAATCCGTTTCATCGTCAAGCGCTCCTATCCGAGGCGTTGGGTCCATTGCTCAACCTGTTCAGCGACACGCACTGGCGAGGTTCCACCATAACTCTGCCTGCTCATCGCTGAGGCTTCAACAGTCAGCACCGAAAATACGTCATTTGTTAGTCGTGGCTCGACCGTTTGCATCTGTTCGAGGCTGAGCTCGGGCAAATCACAGCCATTGGTCTCGGCCAGCGCGACCAGAGACCCGGTCACGTGGTGGGCATCGCGAAACGGCATTTTCAGTTCCCGCACCAGCCAGTCGGCGAGATCGGTCGCGGTTGAGAAGCCTTTGGCCGCCGCCGCGCGCATATTTTCGCGATTGAACGTGATGGTTTCCATCATGCCAGCCATGGAGGCGGCACACAGACTGAACGTGTCAAACGCGCCAAAGGTCAGCTGTTTGTCATCTTGCAGGTCCTTGGCATAGGCCAGAGGCAGGGCCTTCACGGCGCCTTGCAGGGCGGCGAATTGGCCCGTGATCAGGCTGGCTTTGGCGCGGACGAGTTCTGCCGCGTCGGGATTGCGCTTTTGCGGCATGATCGAAGAGCCGGTCGACCAGCCATCTGATAGTTTGGCAAAGGCAAACTGGGCGCTGGTCCAGAGCACGATTTCTTCTGCCAGGCGCGAAAGGTGTGTGGCTGCGATGGACAATGCTGACAAGGCTTCCAGAGCGAAATCCCGGGCCGAGACGGCGTCGAGGGAATTGGCCATGGGACGATAGAAGCCGAGCGCTTCTGCCGTGGCGTCGCGGTCAATCGTAAAGCCGGTGCCAGCCAATGCGGCCGAGCCGAGTGGGCTTTCATTCAAGCGCCGAGCGCAATCATCCAGACGCGAACGATCGCGTTCAATCATCTCGACATAAGCCAGCATATGGTGGCCGAGCGTGCCGGGCTGCGCCGTCTGCAAGTGGGTAAAGCCCGGCATCACGGCATCTGTGTGGTCGCCGGCAATCTTGACCAGCGCGCGTTGCAGGCTCTTCAGGCTGCGCCGGGCTTCGGTGAGGGCACCGCGGGTCCACAGCCGAAAATCGGTCACCACCTGATCATTGCGCGAGCGGGCCGTGTGCAGGCGTCCGGCCGGTTCGCCAATCAGCTCTTTCAAACGCGCTTCGACATTCATGTGAATGTCTTCCAGCTCCACCCGGTAGGGGAATGTGCCGGCCTCGACTTCTTCAACAATCTGATCGAGCCCGTCCTGAATGGCGGTATTGTCGTCCTCGGAAATGATTTCCTGCTCGGCCAGCATGTCGGCATGCGCGCGTGAGCCGGCAATGTCTTCGCGGACCATACGCTTATCGACATCGATCGAAGCATTGATCGACTGCATGATATCACTCGGCTGTGCGGCGAAGCGTCCACCCCACATTTTCTGGCCTTTTGTCGTTTCATTCGCCATATCGCGTGTGTCCTTAATCACTCGGAGGGCGGTGAGACCCCATGGATCGTTTCTTGCGCTTTGCCATCCCAACCATGTTCGCTGGAATCGCTCTGGGGCTGCTTTTCGCCTCCATTAGCGCCTGCTCAAATGGAAGTACCCGCGACCCTGTGGCCAACTTCGCGGGCGGCACTCTGACCAAGCTGGATACCAGTGATCGCTGCGCGGCTGCACCAGTCGCGCCATTTGTCGACGCGGCCGGAAATTCGGTAACGTTTCAGGATTTTGATGGGCAGGTGGTGCTGGTGAATTATTGGGCGACCTGGTGCGGCCCGTGTGAGCGTGAAATGCCATCGCTCGCCTCCCTGCAAAGCGCGCGCGGCGACGACGCGTTCAAGGTGATCGCAATCAGTGTCGATTCACCCGAAGACCGTGCCTATGCCGAACAGCGCCTGCGGGAATTGTCCGGAAGTGTGCTGGACTTCTACACCCTGGCCGACGGCGCGGATGGCTGGCAGGTCGTCTATGATACCGGCGCCGGTGGCGGGTTTCCGACCACGATCCTGTATGATCAGGCGGGTTTGAAAGTGGCGAAAGTCGAAGGCGAAGCGGATTGGTCCAGCTTTGAAGCGGTGGCGTTGATCGACCTGATCAAGGACAATTAAACAAGCCCGTCCCATAACAGTTTCAGGCCGACGGAAAAGATCAGCGCATACAGAATGCGATAGAACAGCGCCTGATCGATGCGTTTCACCAGCCAGGCGCCGAACAGGACGCCAAACGGGGCAATCGGAATCAGGATCAGTGAGGTCGTCAGATTGGTCTGATCAAACTGGCCAAGCATGGCGTAAGGCAGGACCTTCACGAAATTGACGACGAAGAAAAACATGACCGCCGTTCCAGCATAGATCTGTTTCTCCAGATTTTGCGGAATGGCATAGGCTTGGAAGGGCGGACCGCCCGCATGTGCGATGAAGCTGGTAAAGCCAGCCACAGTCCCGGAGATAAAGCCGAGGGGGCGATTGTTCTTGATGAAGGCGTCGCCGCCGCGCGGTTTGAAGACGGCGTAGATGGGAAACAGAGCCGCAATCACGCCGACACAGATCCGGACGATACGATCATCGACATACCCAGCCAGCAGGCCACCGGCTGCAATGCCCAGAATGGCCCCTGGCAGAAGCAGGATGAGCAAGCGCCGATCCCAGTGCTTGCGGTATGTCCAGACGCCGACCCAGTCCATCACGATCAGGATCGGCAACATGATTCCTGCGGCCTGAACCGGGGAAATGACCAGTGCCATGAGCGGCACGGCGAGCAAGGCCAATCCGCCAAATCCGCCTTTGGAGATCCCGGTGATCAGGACGGAAAAGACTGCGACACCCCAAAAGACCGGATCGTGAATCATCCGGCTCTCTTAAAGCGCTACTCGATCAAATCCAGCGCCAATAGCAATGTGCGTTGATCATTGTTGAAATTGTCGTCCGAGATCAGCCAGAGTCGCGTCGCGCCATTTGGGCCTGTGCCAATCGCGACGCTTTCATAATTGTCGACCGGTAGGGGCGATCGGAGCTTGGCTGATGCGATCGGGGCGCCATCGCGGGTGATCGTGACATTGGCCCTGGAGCCGCGGACCGGATCATAGGCTCTGAACACGGCGGCGCTCAGATCGGAAGCTGAATCCATGCCCGTGAGGAGGAACAGCGTTGGTTGTTCCGTATAGCCAAGGTTTGCCAGCCGACCATCCACGAGCACGGTTCCAATCGGTGATCCGGTGCCGCGTCGCGTCTCGAAGCCGACTTTCAGGACATCACCGGAAAGGTCCAGCGCTTCCGCGCCGCGATTATTCTCCAGCGTACGCTTATCAATCACCTTATCCAGCTTGACGACCATAGCAGCCCGAGCCGCCTTGCCGCACGCGGCGAGATCATAGGCGAAGATGCGGTGATCCTGCTCGAAACTGACAAAAGCGAGTCCATCGCGGACTGCCAGGTCTTCGGCGTCGGCGGCGCGTTTGGTCGGGAAAATCTTGCCCTCGAGATCGCGCATATAGGCGATCGATCCGGACCCGTCTGGTTCGCTCGTCTGCGGATCAATGCCTATCCAGACAAATTTGCCGTCATCGGTGACGGCGAGGAGCGTTTCCGGCGACAATTGATCCAGTCCCGAAAGACCGCCAAACTCGGAATTTGTCGATTCCAGTGCCCAGGCGCCAGCCAGGACCAGACCATCAAGTTGCGCGTTGCGATCGTCCTCGGTGCCGCGCTCAGTTTGAATGACGCGGATATCAAGCGGGTCGGCGCCGGCAAATGCTGTGCCTTCGGGACATGACTCTGCGCGCAATTCTGCGTTCCATGTCTGATAGCTCCAGACTGGCGCCTCAGACTGAGGGGAGGTCGACGGATCCGCCACCCCTGTGCAGGCCGTCGCGAATAGAGTTGACGCCAGAAGGGCAGAACGCAGTGAACATCTCATGAGTGCTGTTGAGACCCCATCAATACGGCTTTTTTGCGAACGTCATCACATCCGGGTGCGGCGTACATCGCGGCCCGACCCGACTTTGGGCCCGCCATAGCGCGGCGCGCCTGATCCGGCGCCACTTGTCGCGCCGCCGGGGCGGACGGTTTCCCGCGTCAGCGGCGGCACGGCCATGGCTTCCGGTTTCGGGGCTTCGCCATTCTCGTCAAATAGGCTCGCCAATTGTTCGGTCATTGCCCCGCCCAGCTGTTCGGCATCCACGATGGTGACGGCGCGCTTGTAATAGCGGGTGACATCATGGCCAATGCCGATCGCGATCAGTTCAACCGGGCTACGCGTTTCAATCTCGTCAATCACCTGCCGCAAGTGGCGTTCGAGATAATTGCCGACATTGACCGACAATGTGGAATCATCAACCGGCGCCCCATCCGAGATCACCATCATGATCTTGCGCTGTTCGGCCCGGCCAAGCAGGCGATCATGGGCCCAGAGCAGGGCCTCTCCATCAATATTTTCCTTGAGCAGGCCTTCCCGCATCATCAGACCAAGATTGCGGCGCGCCCGGCGCCATGGCGCGTCGGCAGACTTGTAGACGATGTGCCGAAGGTCATTCAGGCGTCCAGGCCCGGCCGGTTTGCCGGCCTTGACCCAGTCCTCGCGGCTGAGACCGCCTTTCCAGGCTTTGGTGGTGAAGCCGAGAATCTCAACTTTCACACCGCACCGTTCCAGCGTCCGCGCGAGAATATCGGCGCACAAGGCCGCGACCATGATCGGACGTCCGCGCATCGAGCCGGAATTATCGAGCAGCAAGGTCACCACGGTGTCGCGGAAATTGCTGTCATCTTCCTGCTTGAAGCTTAGCGGCGCGGTCGGGTCTGTGATGACGCGGGTCAATCGGGCGGTATCCAACACGCCTTCTTCCAGATCAAAGGACCAGGACCGGTTCTGCTGTGCCATCAGGCGGCGCTGCAGCTTGTTGGCCAGTTTGGAGACCGCGCCCTGCAGGCTTTCAAGCTGGTGATCGAGATAGGCGCGCAGACGCACCAGCTCTTCCGGATCGCACAGATCTATGGCTTGCGCGACTTCGTCATTCTGGGTTGTGAAGGCGTTGTACTGGAACCGATCGGCATCATCGCCATCGCGATAATTGGGGCGCAGCGGCTTGGTGCCGTCATCCGCATCGTCAGGATTGTCTTCGGCGTCCATGTCGACATCGGCATCAACAGAGACATTGGTCTCCTCGCCTTCCATATCCTCTGTGTCGCCGGCCTCGATTTCTTCCATCGTGGCGCCTTCAGTCTCTTCCCCGGACTCGCCGTCTTCGGAAGAGTTTTCCTGATTGTTCTGATCGGTGTCTTCCTCGGATTCCTCATCCTGCTCGCCCTGATCATCGGCCACCTCGTCACCTTTGGTGAGGTGTCGGATCAAGTCCTGGATCGACTTGGCGAAGGCTTCTTGGTCGTGCAGCTGGTCAATCAGCGTGTCGAGCGTATCAGAGCCACGCGCATTGACTTCCTCACGCCAGAGCGACGCGATGCCTTCAGCGGCCTCCGGCAAGGGACGGCCCGTCAGTCGCTCGCGCAGCAGAAATTCGACCGCGGGAGCCAGCGGCGCTTCCTGGCGGTCTTCCATGCGTGAATATCCGGCGCGTTCACAGCGCAGCGCCAGCGCGGCGTCGAGATTGTCAGCGGTGCCTTGCATGGCGCGGGCGCCAATGCTTTCGATGCGGGCGCGTTCGGCGGCTTCGTAAACCTGTCGCCCGACTTCGCTTTGCGGACGGTGCTTGCTGTGCGCTAGCGGGTCATGGTGGGCCATGCGCAGGGCGGTCGCATCGGCGTCGCCGCGGGCCTGGGCGGCCTGTTCCGGACTGAGATCGCGGGGCGGCGGGGGCAACACGATCCGGTCAGCCTCGGCGCGCGGGCCATCGCCGGAGAATGTCACTTCGACATCCCGGGTCTGGCTCATCGCTTTCGCGGTCGTCGCGAGGGCCTGTTTGAACAGTTCGAAGGGGGCGTCGTCAGTCTTGGACATTGCGCCCTTTCTACGCCACCCGCACCATCAAGGCGCTTTCGGGCAATTCCTCGGCAAAACAACGCTGATACATTTCGGCGACCAGAGGGCGCTCCAGCTCATCGCATTTGTTCAGGAAGGTCATCCGGAAGGCATGGCCGAGATCCTTGAAGATGGCAAAATTCTCAGCCCAGGTGATCACCGTCCGCGGACTCATCACGGTCGACAAGTCGCCATTCATGAAGGCATTCCGCGTCAGATCTGCCAGCGTCACCATCCGGCTCAGCGTTTCGGTATCGACATCGCCGGCTTTGGTCGCAACGATTTCAACTTCGGCATCATGCTCCAGATAGTTCAGCGTCGTGACGATGCTCCAGCGGTCCATCTGACCCTGGTTGAGCTGTTGCGTGCCATGATAGAGGCCGGTCGTGTCGCCGAGCCCGACCGTATTGGTTGTCGCGAACAAGCGGAAGAACGGATTCGGCTCGATGACTCGATTCTGGTCGAGCAGGGTGAGCTTACCGCTCGCTTCAAGCACACGCTGAATCACGAACATCACGTCCGGACGGCCGGCATCATATTCGTCGAATGCGATGGCGACGGGGCGCTGCAGAGCCCAGGGCAGAATGCCTTCACGAAACTCGGTGATCTGGGCGCCGTCTTTCAGAACAATCGCGTCCTTGCCGACCATGTCGATCCGCGACACGTGGCTGTCCAGGTTGACACGTATGGTCGGCCAGTTCAGGCGTGCTGCAATCTGTTCGATATGGGTCGATTTCCCGGTGCCGTGATAGCCTTGCACCATGACCCGGCGATTGTGCTCAAAGCCTGCCAGCAGCGCCAGCGTGGTTTGCGGGTCAAAGCGATAGGATTCATCAATCGCCGGAACATATTCGGTGCGATCCTTGAACCCATGCACAACCATATCCGTGTCGAGGCCAAACACCTTGCGGACATCGATTTTCTCGGTTGGCTCCATTCCCTGGAGGGCGTCGTTGTCGCTCATCACAGTCATGCGGGTCGTCTTTCATCAAGTCTTTTCAAGGCTCACCTAACACAACCGCGGCGCGCGCCAAGTGTGACATTGGGTGAGGCGCTGCGTTTACGCGGTTCTGCACTGGTTTTATTCAAGCGATAGACTTAGATATTTGACGCCAAGAAACCACTGAAAGGGCCGGTCATGCCACACGTCACCGCCAATGGGATCCAGATCGCTTATGAAACGCATGGGTCTGAGACAAACCCTACGGTCCTTATGATTATGGGACTTGGCGGGCAATTGACCATGTGGTCGGACGAGCTGATCGCGGATCTGGTCGCCGGCGGTTATCGCGTCATCACATTTGACAATCGCGATATTGGCCTGTCGCATCATCATTCCGGTGAAAGATCACCCGCCATCCTGCGTCAGATCCTGTTGCGACGGATCGGGATCAGGCTGAAAACGCCTTATCAGCTGTCGGATATGGCCAAGGATACGATTGGATTGCTGGATGCACTGAACCTCGATCGCGTGCATCTCGTTGGCATTTCCATGGGCGGCATGATTGCCCAGCACGTCGCCTCCATGGTGCCGGATCGTGTGCACAGCCTGACCGCCATCATGACGACGACCGGCAATCCGAAACTGCCACGGCCGTCCGGCAAAGTGATGCAGGCCATGATCCGGCGCGGTCCGCCCCCCACCACGCGCGACGCGATTATTGATCAATCCGTCGCAACATTTGGCGTCATCGGCACGCCGGGCGAGGATCAGAATACGAATGGCATGCGCGATCGCATCACCCGCTCTTATGATCGCAATTACAATCCGGCGGGCCTGGCGCGGCAAATGTCCGCGATCGCGGCCAGCGGTGATTTCCGCAAACACACCCGCGCCATCAAGGCGCCGACCCTGGTCCTGCATGGATCCGAAGACCCGCTCGTGCCGATCGAAGGCTGCAAGGACATTGCCAAACTGGTTCGCGGGGCACGATATGAGGTCCTGGAAGGCATGGGACATGACGTGCCGCCACGCTTCCTGCCCGCCATCACCAAACATATGCTCGACCATTTCGACGCGACCAAGGTCAATCACTAGACACCTAAGCGGTCGCCTCGTGTTTCGCGGCGGCAGAGGGTTACGAGGGCGCCGTCTTCTGCTTTGTTACAGCAAACAGAGACAGATGGAGGAAACCCTATGGCCGCGTATCAGGATATTCTGACCCATATCGAGGATGACATCCTGGTCATCACGCTGAACCGTCCCGATCGCTTGAATGCCTGGACCGGGCAGATGCAGGCGGAAGTTCAGGAGGTGATCGAAAATGCCGGCACGGATGACACTGCGCGCTGTATTCTGGTCACAGGGGCTGGGCGGGGGTTCTGTGCGGGCGCAGATAT
>ERZ1740072.533-NODE-533-length-15242-cov-6.152565_pt1 | contig 15242 bp, 15 predicted proteins | sample MGYA00581733_ERZ1740072 | MGnify/ENA primary metagenome ERZ1740072 (study PRJEB43018, sample SAMN04849741) | marine metagenome | isolation source: floating plastic debris | place: Pacific Ocean | collected 2008-08-30 | study: EMG produced TPA metagenomics assembly...
GGGCTCATCATCACCGGGACCTACTTCCTTGCGGCCATCTTTGCCGACCTCATCGCACCCTACGGCATGGCCGAAGCGGTGGGCGATGTTTGGGAACCCTCCTCTGCCGAACACTGGCTGGGCACCGACCAGATCGGACGCGATCTGCTGACCCGCATGATCTATGGCGGCCAGACCACCATCCTGATTGCAACGCTGGCGACGATCCTCAGTTTTGTAACAGGCTCGGTCCTCGGGTTTATCGCTGCCGTTTCAGGTGGATGGATCGACCAGATCATGAGCCGCCTAGTGGATCTGTTTATGTCGATCCCCTCGCTGATCCTCGCCCTTGTGATCCTCAGCTCGATTGAGGCCACCGTGGTCACGCTGGTGGTAATCATGGGGCTTTTGGACAGCACGCGGGTCTATCGCCTTTCGCGCGCCGTTGCTGTCGATATTTCTGTGATGGACTACGTCGAAGCCGCGCGCCTGCGTGGCGAGAAACTCGGCTGGATCATCTTCCGGGAAATCCTGCCCAACGCACTGTCACCGCTCGTGGCGGAAATGGGTCTGCGCTTCATCTTCATGGTGCTCTTCATCTCTACGCTGTCGTTCCTCGGCATCGGTGTGCAACCTCCGTTGGCAGACTGGGGCGGCATCGTGAAAGAGAACAAAGAAGGGATCAACTTCGGCATTGGCGCCGCGCTTTACCCGGCTGTGGCCATCGCCACACTGGCCATCAGCGTAAACCTGATCGCCGACTGGATCCTGAACCGCACCACTTCACTGAAAGGGGGACGCGGATGACGCAGATCCTTTTCATCTTGCCACATAAACTTCGGGGGTCCGCGGGCAGAGCCCACGGGAGTAACCAGACATGACAAAATCTCTCCTAGAAGTCCGCGGCCTCAAAATCGGTGCCACCGTCTATCCTCCGGGTGAAAAACCCCACGACATCGAGATCGTGCACGGCGTCGATTTCGATGTCGAGGCCGGCAAGGTGCTTGGCCTGATTGGGGAATCCGGGGCCGGGAAATCAACAATCGGACTGGCGGCCATGGCCTATGGGCGGGGCGGCGTCGAGTTGACCGGCGGGTCGGTCATGGTCAACGGGCGTGACGTGCTGCAATCCTCCACCCGCGATGTGCGGCGTTTGCGCGGGGCCGAAGTGACCTATGTCAGCCAATCGGCGGCCGCGTCCTTCAACCCCGCCAAACAGATCATGGAACAAGTGATCGAAGCGGCGGTGCTTCAGGGCAAATTCAACAAGGCCGACGCCGAGCAAAGAGCGCGCGACCTCTTTGCCAAGCTTGGCCTGCCCGATCCCGACAACATCGGCAACCGCTATCCCCACCAGGTCTCTGGCGGGCAGTTGCAACGCTGTATGACGGCCCTTGCGCTCTGTCCTGAACCCGATCTTGTGGTTTTTGATGAACCTACCACAGCGCTCGACGTGACCACGCAGATCGACGTGCTCAAGGCAATCAAGGATGCGATCCGCGACACCGGTGTGGCCGCACTTTACATCACACATGACCTTGCCGTCGTGGCTCAGGTAAGTGACCATATCATGGTGCTACGCATGGGCGAAATGGTTGAATACGGCACCACCGACCAGATCATCAACAACCCGGTCGAGGACTACACAAAAGCGCTCGTCTCCGTCCGCTCGATCGAACACGAAGAAAAGCAGCCGACCGAACCCGTCCTGCACGTTGAAAACATCACGGCCCGTTACAAGGGCACGAATTTCGACGTCCTGCACAATGTCAGCGTTGATCTCAGCCCGGGCCAGACGCTTGCCGTGGTTGGAGAATCCGGGTCAGGCAAGTCAACGCTTGCCCGCGTGATCACCGGGCTTTTGCCCCCACGCGATGGCACCATCACCTTCGCCGGGCGCACCTTGACTCCGGATCAGCCCAGCCGCTCCATCGAAGATCTGCGCGAGTTGCAGATGATCTACCAGATGGCGGACACGGCGATGAACCCGCGCCAGACCGTCGGTACCATCATCGGGCGTCCGCTCGAGTTCTACTTTGGCCTCAAGGGCGCAGAGAAACAGAAGCGCATTCAGGAATTGCTGGATGAGATCGAGCTTGGAAGTGGTTTTCAGGATCGCTACCCCGCCGAACTGTCGGGTGGGCAGAAACAGCGGGTCTGTATTGCGCGCGCGCTGGCTGCCAAGCCCAAGCTGATTATCTGTGACGAGGTCACCTCGGCCCTCGATCCACTGGTGGCGGACGGCATCCTGAAACTGCTGCTTGATCTGCAAAAGATTGAAGACGTCGCCTACCTCTTCATCACCCACGATCTGGCGACGGTGCGTGCCATCGCCGACAGCATTGCGGTGATGTATCAGGGGCGCGTTCAGCGCTACGGGACGAAATCCGAAGTTCTTACCCCGCCCTTTGATGACTACACGGATCTTTTGCTTAGCTCCGTGCCGGAGATGAAGCTGGGCTGGCTTGAGGATGTGATCGCCAACCGGAAAATGGAGAGCGCGGGCAACTGATCGCCCGCGGCTGGAGTGCGCCCGCGCTATGGTCGCATCTTGATCGACCGGATGGGCGGCTTACCTGGAACAGGGGGCGGGTGTCGCCCCCTTTTTATTTGGAGAATTTGAATGTCACGACAGCAAACCGCCATGGACTTTTTCGATGCATGCGAGACCGGCAAAGGCTGGGAGGTCTGCAACGCTTACTGCACCGACGCCGCCACCTTCTCCGCCCAATCCGATGCCATCGCCGACATCACCACCCTTGAGGGTTATGTCGAGTGGATGAAGGGCCTGCTGACCCCGGTGCCGGACGGACATTACGAACTCAAGGCCTTTGCGATGGACGAAGAGCGTGACACCGCCCTGGGTTTTGCCGTCTTTCACGGAACCCAAACCGGCCCCGGTGGCCCGATTGATCCAACCGGCAAGACGGTGGCCGCTGATTACGTCTATGCGATGAAGTTCGACGGCGACAAGATCAGCCACATGACCAAGGTCTGGCATGACGGGATTTCGCTGCGCCAGCTTGGGTGGGCATGAGGCACCAAGACGTTGGGACCGAAGCGACAGGTGGAGCGCGTTAAATCCCGCTTCACCTAACCGCGCAGACACTGTGCAGGAGGCCAAATGCCACCTTCTGCCGGTATCACGAGGGGTGTGGAAATCTCCAGCGGCGCGCTGTCAAAAGGGTTCACACTTGACCGCGAGACAACCATATTGCTCCTAACGACCAAATGACAGTTTGCTTCCGTCGCGCCCGGTCAAAGGAGAGGGAACACCACCGTGAGTAATGAAGACACGCGTATCGAGGGCCGATTGCACGGGGAACAATTCGAGCCCGAGCAGCCCGACACGATGTTGCTAAGGCTCGTTTACATGCTGCTCATCGCGGTGATGGTTTCAGTGGCGCAGACCGTGCTGGGTATCGCAACGGTCGTTCAGTTTGTCATCATGCTGGTCAACAACAAACAACCCAATGAGCGACTGGCAGATTTTGGTACCGATCTGGGGATATGGGTCGCAAAAGCGGCGCGCTATCAAACCGCGGCCAGCAACGTCAAACCGTGGCCGTGGACTGAATTGGACTGACGCTTTTTGCAGGTGGTTGCAGGCATGAGATGTCGTGCCGTACTGCATCCAGTCCATCAAAACCTCCGCGAATCCCAAAAGCTGCGCTAGGGTCCAAAGATACTGATTGGAGGCTGGCGTTGCTGCGCGTTGTTTTTGTATTCTTGTTTGTGTCTACGGCGCTCAATGCGCAACAGGCAGGGCCTTTCGCCAGCTTTGTCGGGGCCAGCGAACAGGTGCTCAATGACCCCCATGATCTGGCGTTTGGGCCTGATGGTCGCCTCTACATTGCGGACAAGTTTGCCAATCGCGTGACCGTCATGGACCCCGATACCCTTAAGGTCGTCGGAAGCATTGGCGATGGTGCTCTGTTCGGTGCTCATGACGTTTCATTTGGACCGGACGGCAAGATGTATGTTGCGGTCACAGGGGCAAGCGCCGTGGTCGTCTTTGACTTGAGCGGTGATACGCCCGTCAGAGAAGGTGCGCTTGGACCCTTTCCCGGAACCGAAGGTGTGCTCGCCCATTCGAACGGGCGATTGTACGTGATGTCTTCGGGCACAGGAGAGTTGGTGTCATTGGAGAACGAGAAGCTGTTGGGGATCGTGGGCGGCATGCCGGGTGCCCACGATGTCGCCGAAGCTCCGGATGGGACAGTCTGGGTTGCGGACAACTTCAAACAGCAACTGATCCAGTTCACTCCAGACCTTGTCGAGATTCGCAAGTTGCGCGGCCCGCAATATGGCTTTGTCGGCCCCCGCTACATGGATGTGGACCCGGACGGGCAACTTTTCGTTGCAGATCAAGACGCGCATCGGGTTCTGAAAATTGACCCGCTAAGCGAGGCAGTGCTGGGCGTCATCGGAACCGGCTTGCCAGGTCAGGGGCCAAATCTGCTGGATGATCCCGAAGGTGTGGCGATCCGTGGGGCAGAGTATTTCTTTGCCGACAGCGACAACAACCGAATTGTGAAATACGTCGTTGCTCTGAACTAGAGCTGCCTTGGCTCAGCCGCAGTCATTGACAGGATCGCACACAGTCTTTTTGTTTCGGGAGGATAAAGCGCGCATATGAGCGCTGGAGCGCATCAGGTCCTTTGATCTGATGGATGGCCCTGCCGCGCGCACCCAAAGCCGAATTCCAGTTTCCAGAAACCAGCCAAGATGCAAAGCTGTTCCAACAGGAGACGTTCATGAGCCGCGGAAATCAGAAAACGGCGTTTCGCCCGAACCCTGCTCTTTTGGCGCTTATGCCAGAGATCAGTGGCAACACGATCAATGGGCTGGGTGAGGCCGAAATCAGGCGACCGGACATCGTTTATTGGGCCCCGGACATGGATGAGATCGCGCATGGCGATGTCCAGCGATACTTCTATGACCAATCGGCAAAGCAGCCTGCCTTTACCACCGCGCGCGCAGATCGAATGGCGGCAACGGCTTTTGAATTGCCGACCGTTGCACAAAACCGCGAAACGCATGACCCGGAGGACTGGACCGCGATGCTGGACCAGTTTGTCGATGGTGGCGTCTGCGAGATGATCGGGGTTGCGGACATGATTGCCGACTGGACATATGCGGGCCATCAAATCACGCAATCAAAGATCATTATGATCGGCGTGCAGCACAATTACGATGAGATCAAGAAGGCCCCTGACATAGCTGCGGGCCTTGAAGTCATGGAGCAGTACAAACGCGCCGCTGTCGCATCCAAGATGGTAGCGGCATGGCTCCATGAGAAAGGCTGGGCGGCCGAGGCCGTGACGGGGCCGTTGACGGGCGCGGTCGCAATGATCCCACCTGCCTTGGCTTGTGGGTTTGGTGAGTTGGGCAAGCACGGCTCACTCATCAACAAAGAGTTTGGCGCATCCTTCCGGCTGTCCGCGGTTTTGACGGACGCGCCCTTTGCAGTGACGGAACCGCGTTCTTTTGGAGTTGATGAATTCTGTACCAACTGCCGTATTTGCGAAGATGCCTGCCCGCCGATTGCAATATCGCCGACCAAACAAACTGTGCGTGGCGTAGATAAATGGTACGTCGATTTCGACAAGTGCATCACCTATTTCAACGAGACACACGGCTGCGCCATTTGCATCGCGGTGTGTCCGTGGTCGCGACCCGGCGTTGGATTTAACCTGGCAGACAAGTTGGAGCGCAGATCCGCCCGACTTGGGCGGGAATAGCTGCGCGGCTGCTCTTTAAGCCGACAAGGGCTGTTTCCATCCGCCTTAAAGCATAGGCGGCGTTTATGCTCTTTCTGCACCCTGGCAAATACGACAGACGATCAATACCAACACCGCTCATGTCGCCCGACGTCTCGCACCAGAACAGCTATTGCAAGGCCGGGAAATGAAGATTGCAGATCGCCCCGCGCCTAGCCTTTGATGATACTGCCACGACGAATGATCCATCTGCAGGCGGTCGATACCCGAGCAACAGTGGTCGAACTGACCTATAAACATCGTTCAATCAGCGCATCGCTTTTCGCCCGATCGGCGCTTATCACTTAGACAGATCCGTCTTCGCCAATCAAACCCCTTCAAACCGAATGGAGGGTCAGGAAAACAACTGCAACGCAGCAGCGAAACAGATCAATCCAGCTTGTCGATTTCACTCAGAAGTGTCTGACGCAGACTGTCGGCCATTTCAAAATCGACGGGTGTGTGCGTCGCGTCAAATACGGTGAGCGCTTTTTCGATTTCGACCAGAGCCTGCTCAAAAAACCCCCGCCGATCCTCGCGGAAGTCTGGAAAGGCAAAAAAGCGCAGGGTCATCGCTTTGTTCACCTGTGTTGTGCCCCATTGATACGGTGCTGTGTCGCGGGTAAAAAAGCTGAGTGCGTTGTCGTAGGACCGCATTGAATACTCAAGCAAGCGAATTCCATCCGCATCATACGTGTAGACGGCCATGTCGCCATAGAGCAGGGCAAGGTTGTGCTGAACGCGCGCCCAATCGTCTTGCACGCCATTGGCCTCATAGGTTGCGCCAGCCGAAAGATAGAGACCCTCAACCTCTTGAAATATCGCGCGAAACGCATCGGCGCTTTCGCTCTCCGCGCGGTTTTTCAAAGCAGAGGCCAGATGGATTTGCTGATTGGCCACCTCGACAGGGTCGTCCAGCGTTTCGGCGAAAGACAGGGCGACAGAGAAAGCTTCGATCGCCTGATCGATCTCGGGCAGCGAATTTGTCTCTCCGCGGTTGTGCCCCAGCGCAAGCAGCGTAACCCCAAGGCTCGTCTGTGTGTTCAGCCATTCTCCGGGGAATTTGTCTTTGTCGATCAATGGCAAAACAGACACGTAGATATCGCGCGCCAACTCCAGCATGTTGCGCACATCGTCTGTGTCAGCGATCCGGCGGGTCTGCGCCACAAGGTTAATGGCGATGCTTGCCTGCGTTGTGGCCCACAAGAAAGGATCATTCGTTTTTGATACCGGCTGAAGAGACGTTTCATAGGCCGAAATAGAGCGGGCAAACATTTCAGTCCCCTCAGGGCCGGTCACGCGATTGGCCAGAAGATAGAAGTGCACCCCCTGTTCGTACCACGCATCAATCGCGTCCTGATCCGTGACCGCGCGTTCAATTGCGATGTCACACAGTGCAATCGCCAGACGAAGATGCAGCAGGCTGCCCTCGTTCGTGGCCCGGTCAACCGCCTCTGTGGCCATGGGCAGTATTTCAAGTGTCGTGGCAGGTCGCCCTTCTGTCAGATCCAAAATCTCGACCAGCCTAGCCGCTGCGGAGGCTGTGTCACCGACGGCCATATTGTGTTGGTACACAATGCCTGTCAGCTCGATCTCGCGCTCATCCTCCTTGGCCCGCTCTTGGCGCAACTCTTCTAGTCCGGCAAGAGCCGCCTCGCTGGCTGCCATCGGATCGGATTTGGCCAGCTCTGCCGCGCGCCGCTCGACCTCGGCCACAAACTCATCCGTGCTGGGGTTTTCTGCCGCTGATGTCTGCACCCTGATCGCGATTTCGACCGCTTGTTTGAGTTCAGCAAAAGCCTGACCGGGATCTGTCACATCTTCAGAAATGCGCTGCGCCAATGCGATTAACGCCTCCTGGGTGACCCCAGCTGCCTGCATCGCCTGATACTGGATCGACTGTTCCAGCTGCAGCAGGATCAGCTGCTGGGTGTCCTGCATGGCCTGCTGATTTGCCAGCAGTTGATCCTGTGCGGCATCGATCTGTTTGAGATAAGCCTCGAATACCGCTGTTTCCGCGGCACTCAAACCGCAGTTCAGGACGATCTGTTTAACGTTTACATTACGACCCGCATTCACAGCGCAGGTAATGTTGTCTTGCGCCAAAGCTTGCAGCGGTAGCGAGACCAGCACGCAAACGGCCCTAGCAATCCACATCAGCCGCATCCCCGGTGATCGTGATGAAGTCGGCGTTGATGTCCCCGATGCTGTTGAACCCCTGAATAACGCAGTCGCCCTGCCCGCCAAACACGGTCACCAGGACAATGGCTACAATGCCAAAGGCCGCGATGACCGCCGGCGTCCAGCGATGTCCGCCCTGATTGAGCGTCACATTCTCCATCAGAATGTCGCCGTCGACGGCACTGATCGTCCCTGTAGAAGACTTGGTGGGGGCAGGCTTCGGTGCGTCTTTTTTCTTGCGCAGCACCAAAAAGGCTTGCCAAAGCGCGCCGACTGCAATCATCGCGCCACCACCAAGCCAGCCGAGCGTTTTCTGGTTTTCCGGATCGGACAGGAAACTCCAAATCACAACAGACACTCCTTGCCTCATACCAAGCAACCGCCTGAGTGTAACACGCAACCCAAGGTTAGAACGAATGGAATCGCCCGAAAGGACCTGTGCAGCAGCCTGACGTCTCCGCGAGTTCTGCTGATCACGATCTATGACACTTCACCGCGCGCGCGATTGTTCTGGTCCTGTGTGCACTTGAACGGTGCTCGGTTCCGGCTTTCTCCCGGTTGCCCTAAACCCCAAGGTCGCTCAGGCGTTTTGCCTGCCGGGCAGCAAGGGCATCAATTTCGCTCATTGCTGCTTTCGTCAGGCTTGCCCCCGGCTTGCGCAGCGTCAGGTGGCCAATGATCCCCTGCCTGGCAAGCGAATACTTGCGGATCGCGAGCCCCATACCGGGCTGTGCCTCGTAGCGGATCATCGGCATGTAGGCATCAAAAATATCTCTGGCGCGTTCAACGTCACCCGACAGAAACGCATCAAGAACGTGCCGCATCATTTCGGGATACCCAAAGCCTGTCATTGCCCCGTCCGCCCCGCGCATCAACTCTTCAAGTAGATACATCCCGCCATTGCCGCAGAGAATGGAAATGCGGCGTGCTCCCCCATCCGAAGCCGTCCGCAAAGTGCTGATCTTTTCCAGACCCGGCCAGTCTTCATGCTTGAGCATGACGCAGGTGGGACAGGTTTCGACGATATTCAGGATCACCGAAGGCGAAATTTGCACGTCCGTTGCAAGAGGAAAATCCTGCAACACGAAAGGGATGTCACCCAGGACATCCGCAGTGTTTTGAAAATAGCTGATGATCTGTGCATCTGTTTTGAGGCCCATGGGGGGCGCCACCATGACTCCGGCCGCACCGGCTTCCATCGTTGCGCGGCTCAGCTCGGTCATGGCGGCAAAACCCGGAGCGGATACACCGACGATAACCGGCACCGGGCTGCGTGCAGTGACGCGTTCGACAACAGCGACGGATTCTTCCGCCGACAGCTTGCCCGCCTCACCCATCATACCGAGGATGGTCAGGCCATTGGCGCCCTTTTCAATGTAGGCTTCAATCATCCGGTCGAGACTGTCGAAATCCAGTGCACCATCGGGCAGGAACGGTGTTGCGGTAATCGTGAACACCCCCTTGGTGGTTTCATCAAGCATGGTTGGGCCTTTGCATCTTGTGTGACAGGGACAGACGGATTTGACCCAAGGCTGCGCTCGCCGCCGCCTGTGTCGGCTCAACAACCGGCAAGCCAATCGCTTGTTCGAGCGGGGCGCGATACCGTGCCATGCCCGCGCATCCCATAATCAGGACATTTGCTCCGTCTTCATCACGCAGCCGTTTTCCGGTCTCAATCATAGCCGCGCGGCTCTTGGAGTCATCGGCCAGATCGGCCACTCCCAGCCCCAGGGCGCGGTCTCCGGCGAGGCGGTCCATAACTCCCATCGCCCCAAAGGCGCGCAAGTGACGTGGGATGGATGCAGGCAGGATCGCAATAACTCCGAAACGCTGCCCAAGGCTTAGCGCCGTCATCACCGATGCCTCCTGAATGCCGACCACGGGCAGTGCGGTCTGGTCGCGCAAAGCATGCAACCCCGGGTCGCCAAAGCACGCGATGACGTACCCCGCCGCATCCTTTTGTGCCGCCGCCAGTGCCAGCATGGGAGCAATGGTCAGGTCTGCCTGCTGCTGGCTTTCGATACCCGGTGGCCCTTCGCTCAGCGTCAGGCAACGGATTGGAATGCCAAAACTGCGCAGCGGATCGATGGCCGCATCGATGCCATCCGTCACCGTTTGGGAGGAGTTCGGGTTGATGACGATCAGCGATTTCATGCGCCGGGCCGCGTCGCAGTTTGGATTTCGATCTGATACCCTTCTGGATCGTTGAAAACAAAGGCGCGGATGCCAAGCGCATCGTTCACGAAAAGGTCTGAGAGGCTGTCGAGCGCCTTCGCCTGCGCGTAGGCGTACCACTCATCAACATCTGGCACCCGGATACACAACTGCACCGGTTTGACCGGCGCCCATTTGTTCATGCCTTTGGTTTCGTCCACGAGCCCGACATGAGCGCCCGGGCAGATGCGGTAAATCTTGCACCAGCCCTGATCGATTGCCAGCGGAAACCCCAGGACGTCTTCGTAAAACGCCATCGCGGCGGGCAAGTCTCGGTAGTAGAAGAATGTGATCGCCAGTTCGTTTGGTGCCTCTGGTCGGTTCATTTGGCCGCTCCTTGCGCGCTTTGCCCGTTTGGTTTCGTGGCAAGCTCTGGCCGGTCAATCCACTGGCCCTGCCCGGGCGTGCCGAAGAACGCACCGTCCTTCACAAGGGTCTGACCGCGCAGAATGACGTGATCCGGCCACCCTTGGATGCTATGGCCCTCCCAAGGGTTGTAGCCGACGTTGTCGTGCAAATCGTCCGCGCCATATGTCACTTGCTTGTCCGGGTTCCAGACGACAATATCCGCGTCCATCCCTTCGGCAATGGCCCCTTTGCGTTTCAGCCCATAGACTTGCGCGGGCGCCGTGGCCGTCAGTCGGGCAAATGCCTCAGGCCCGCCGCGCCCATTCGACACCATTGCATCAAACATCAGCGGCAGGCGTGTCTCCAACCCGGGCAAACCATTTGCAATCTGGTGAAATCCGGCGTTCGGACCCGCCGCAAGTTTGCCAGACTCGTCAAACCGGTAGGGCGCATGGTCCGAGGACACGAGACTGAGCGTTTCTTCATGCAGTGCACTCCATAGTGCTTCTTGATCCGAATTGGTCCGTTGAGGCGGAGAGCACATCCATTTCGCGCCCTCAAGCCCGGGCTTGTCGAGCACGTCGTCAGTCATAAACAGATAATGCGTGCAGGTTTCGGCCCAGACCGGGGCTCCCCGTGCTTGCGCTTCTATGATCGCAGCAGCGCCTTCGCTGGTTGATATGCGAAACAGCATCACAGGCTGGGCGAGATATTCGGCAAAGCGGCAGATGCGCTCCACTGCTTCGATTTCCGCCATTCTGGGGCGGGATTTGGCATGATCGCTTGGAGTGACATGACCTGCCGCGATCAAGGCTTCTTTGGCCTGTGTGATGATCGCGTCGTTTTCCGCGTGCACGCAGACCAAGGCGCCGTTCTGGCGTGCCAGAGCAAAGATCGTGAGCAGTTCTGCGTCATTCAGTTGAATGTTGTATGTGGTAAAAACCTTTAGCGACCGGTGTCCTGCGTCAATCAGCGTTGCCAGATCATTTTCAAACGCGGCGACCCCCGTATCGGTCAGCGTGATGTGAAAGGCATAGTCGATCATCGCGCCTCGCCGAGCACGAGCCGCGTAGTCCGCAACAGTTTCGGCCAGCGACTGTTTGGAAGCTTGCGCGGCAAAGGATACTACGCTGGTCGTCCCACCCATCGCAGCCGATTTGGTCGCCGTTTCGAACGTGTCGGCATTCCATTGGCCCATGCCAGACATCTGTTCGATATGGGCATGCGGATCGACGCCACCAGGCATGACCCACCTGCCCTTCGCGGACATCGAGGATTTTGCATCTCCGACAGACGTTCCGACGGACACGATTTCACCGTTGGCGATTGCCAGATCACCCTCGATAACACCCTCCGGTGTCACGACCCATCCATCACGGATAACAAGGTCTACTCCAGCAACCACAAACACCCGCCTTTCCAACTGTTCTGCCCCGGTGCCCAGAATGCAGACAATCGCCCGATCTGCAAAGCGGAACCATGTCGAAAACCTGGGAAGGCTTCACTTGGCCCAAAACTCCAGCAGTGAAGCGGCCATTTCATTCTTGCGGTCTGCATAGACCGCCACTTCCAAGGGTTCCTGCCCCAGTCGGTTGGCCAGAGAAATCAAATCACCTGTCTCAATCTCTCGGTATGCCATGCTGAAAGGCAACCAACCAACACCCAGACCCTTGAGAACCATTTCACGTATCCCGCTTGAAAACGCCGTTTCGCACACCGGATTTGCACTATGGGCTTTGGTTGCGAACGGTCGCTCGCGTTTTTGAAGAAGCGCACCGAAAGAACTGTTTTCAGGGTAGACGATTGCGGGCGTATCTTCGGGCAGAACGCCGGAGTCCCGAATTGTATAGCGAAGGGCGCCGCCGACGACCGGGACCAGATAGTCGTTGCCCCATCTGCCGCGCACCACGTCCGACCCGAATTGAAGGGTATTTGCGCCCTCAGCCTCGTAGCACAGAAGCATGCTTGTATCGCCGCGTAGGAACATGGCGACACAATCACTCAGGTTGCCGGGGCGGACCCGAAAACGCAGTTGAGGAAAGGCCGTTCTGGCTCTCAGCGCCATGTCTGGGAACGTCGAATAGACCGGCGCATGCTGCGCTGAAATTGCAATCGTGGATGCGGCCGCGTCATGATGCGCAATTTTTGTGCGCAGCTCTTTCATGCGCGACATCAGTGCCCTTATCTCGACTTCGTTTGAGATTAATGCGGGGCTGATGTCGATCCGGTTGGTTTTTCGGTCAATGACGGGCGTGCCCAACCAGTCCTCAAAACTGCGAATACGCCTTGAAAAAGCGGGTTGCGTGATGTTTCTGCGCGCGGCCGCGCGGGTCATGTTGCCTTCTTCCAGAAGTGCCAGAACGTCGTCTAACCATTGCATATCCATCACGACACTCCGTTTGCCCAAACGTTTTGTATGGGCAGCCATAGGAAAAAGCACTGTTTTTCTAATTCACCTCGCGCAAGCCTTTGATCGACTCATCCGGGGAGAACCAGAGTTTGGCAAGCACAGACCAAGTCATCGACGACCAACGGGCCGATCATGCAGACATGACGGCCAGCCATTGCAAGGAGCTGTCGATCGCGCTTGCCCAATTTCCAAGGGTACCGTTGGGCCATTTTCCAACGCCGCTTGAACCCATGGACCGGCTGAGTGAGGTCCTTGGCGGGCCGCGCCTTTGGGTTAAGCGCGATGACTGCACAGGGCTGTCATCAGGCGGCAACAAGACGCGCAAGCTGGAATATCTGATGGCCGATGCCATCCAGAAAGGCGCGGACACAATCATCACCCAAGGGGCCACCCAATCCAATCATGCCCGTCAGACAGCCGCTGCGGCTGCCAAGTTGGGTATGGCCTGCCACATTCTGCTGGAAGACCGGACTGGGTCGAACGACCAAAACTACATCATGAATGGCAACGTCTTGCTTGACCGCTTGCACGGCGCGACAGTTTCCAAGCGGCCCGGTGGCGCCGACATGAACCAGCAAATGGAGGCCTTGGCCGAGGAACTGCGCCTGAGCGGTAAGGTGCCGTATGTGATCCCCGGCGGTGGCTCAAACCCTATCGGGGCGCTTGGCTATGTCAACGCAGCCCGCGAACTTGCCGAGCAAGCCGCAAGTATTGGGCTAAAGATCGACGCGCTCGTCCACGCCACAGGCAGTTCGGGCACACAGGCCGGCCTGGTTGCCGGACTCGCCGCGATCCAAAGCGATATCCATTTGCTTGGTATCGGCGTGCGTGCACCGCAGGAAAAACAGGAAGGCATGGTGTTCGATCTGGCCGTCAAAACTGCTGAACATCTGGGCACGGGCGTTGAAATCGACCGCGCATCCGTGCGCGCAAATTGCGAATATGTCGGCGGTGGTTATGGTATTCCCACGGATGGGATGATTGCCGCCGTGAAACTTCTGGCTCAGACCGAAGGACTGCTGTTTGACCCGGTCTATTCCGGCAAAGGCCTTGATGGTCTGATCGATCAGATCGCCAAGGGGTACTTTTCGGGCATGGAAAACGTCGTATTCCTTCACACCGGAGGCAGCGTCGCCCTGTTTGGTTATCCGGACAGCTTCGAATTACCCGGCTACACATCATAAAAAACCAAAACTCATCAACAAGGAGATCAACCAAATGAAACTCACCAAAACACTGATCAGCACAGCGCTCGCCAGTGCCATCTGTGCCCCCGCCTTTGCCGAAGAGGTCAAGATCGGCGTGCCCTCATGGACCGGCGCGCAAGCCATTGCCTATGTGCTGGGTGAAGTTGTGACCACCCGCATCGGCGGCGAAGTCGAGTACGTCCCCGGCAACAACGCAACGATCTTTCAGGCGATGGATCAGGGTAAAGGCGACATTGACGTGCACCCAGATGTCTGGCTGCCCAACCAAGAGAGCTTTACCAAGAAATACGTGGACGAAGCTGGCACTGTAACCCTCAACCAGAACCCCTATGAGGGTAACCAGGGCTTTTGCGTCTCCAAAGCCTTTGGGGAAGCCAACAACATTTCAGACATCGCCGATCTGGGTCGCCCGGACGTGGCCGCGCTCATGGACAGCGATGGCAATGGCAAGGGTGAGATGTGGATCGGCGCCCCCGGATGGGCCTCGGCCAACGTGAATGAAGTCAAGACGCGGGACTATGGCCTGCTTGATTTCATTGAACCTATCCGCGCCGAGGAAAGTGTGAAGACGGCCCGTATCAAGGACTCGATCGCCAAAGGCGAGGGCTATGCGTTCTATTGCTACACGCCACATGCGGTCTGGTTTCAGTTCGACGTGCAGATGTTGACCGAACCAGCATATGACCCGGCCAAATACGTCATGGTGCAGCCGTCAGATGACGCGGATTGGTACGAAAAGTCCAACGTGGCCAGCAAGGACGCGCTGAAAGAAGTGCAGATTGCATATTCCAACTCGCTCGCCGATCGCTCGCCCGCTATTGCTGAGTTCTTTGCCAATTTCGCTCTGACGTCAGACGACGTGGGCAGCCTGGCTTTTGAAATCAGCTCCAACGGGAAAGAACCTGCTCAGGCCGCGGCAGAGTGGGTTGCAGCAAATTCGGATCGCGTTGACGCGATGCTGGGCCTTTAATCTCAAGCTCAACTGCAGCACCGGCAGAGATGTCGGTGCTGCCTCCTCTCTTCTGCGGAAGCGGCCACACATGACCCTCGACTCCGTCTTCAAATTATCCATCGTTTGTAAGATATTCGGCTCGTGACCCGAAGCGGCCTTTCTAGCCATCCGTGAGCGTGGCTTGACCA
>ERZ1740072.538-NODE-538-length-15115-cov-4.141434_pt1 | contig 15115 bp, 13 predicted proteins | sample MGYA00581733_ERZ1740072 | MGnify/ENA primary metagenome ERZ1740072 (study PRJEB43018, sample SAMN04849741) | marine metagenome | isolation source: floating plastic debris | place: Pacific Ocean | collected 2008-08-30 | study: EMG produced TPA metagenomics assembly...
CGCTATTCCTATGGCATGGATGAGACGCAGGAACGCGCGGTTCTCGAAGACTCCATTCGGACGGTGGAACAAGCGACCGGCAAGCGCATTCGTGGCTATCTCGCCCCGGCGCTGACACATACCGAAAAGACCCTCGACCTGATCGCCGAACATGATTTCTGGTATACGTGCGACCTGTTTCAGGATGACCAGCCCCAGCCGATTAAGACCAGGACCGGCAAACTGGTTTCGATGCCTTACTCGCTCGAGGTCAATGACGTCATCTCCTATTCCGTTCACGCGTTCAGTCCGCAGCGTTATACGGATTTGCTGATTCGGCATTTCGATCAGTTGCTGGAAGAAGGCGATCGGTCCGGCACCGTGATGTGCATCCCCTTACACGCCTATCTGGTCAGCCAACCGCATCGCCTGCGTGTCTTTGAAGAGGCGCTGAAACATATCTGTTCTCATCGCGATGATGTCTGGTTCACCACCGGCTCTGAAATCGCGGCGTTCTATCGCGAACAGCATTGGGATCAGACACAGGCTGATATTGCCGCCCGCGGCGTCGCCACAGGAGGGACCGGTTTTGCCCCTGCCTGATGATTATCTGATTTACCCACACCGCAAGCATGGGTTCGACAATCCACACCATGACTGGGATCCAGCGGACCGGCGCGATTCACTCGCGCTGAAGACCGGCGCGAAAGCGCTCGCAACGATCATTGTCCCGATCGAGTTCTTCCCGCTGAATCCGCCCGGCACGCCGTTCAAACATCCCGGCGCGATGAAAACGCCTTATCCGGATTTGCGACATTTCACGACGCGCGACTATGGCAATCGTGTCGGGGTCTATCGCTTGTTGCGAGAACTGGATCAACGGCAGATCGAGGCGACGTTCGCGGTGAATGCCGAAATCGCGCGCCGTTATCCACCGCTTCTGGACGCGATCAGGGCTGGCGGACACGAGATCGCGGCGCATGGCGGCTCAACCGCCCACATTCACCATCAAGGCCTGATCAAAGCGGATGAGCGCGCGCTCATCGCAGAAACCCGCGCCGTCTTTCCAGAGGCAAAAACCTGGATGAGCCCGGCCCGCAATGAGAGTTATCAGACACTCAACCTGATCGCCGAAGCGGGATTTGAGGTCTGTCTGGATTGGGAATCCGATCAACGCCCGCTGCCCTTCAAAACGACGTCGACACCCGTCTGGAGCTTGCCGCATTATGGTGAGCTGGGTGATTTCAAGCTGCTGCTCGACCGCGCCCAGTCGGAACAGGAATGGGCCGATCAGATCATTGAAGCCGCGGCTTATCACATCGCGCAGCACGAGACCGAAGGGGCAACCGCCTTTGCGTTCACCATGACCCCTTATGTGCTCGGACAACCCTTCCGGATGCATGCCGTCCGTCATGTGCTCGACACATTGGCGAAGATGGATGGGTTGGCGCTGACAACGGCAGAGGCCTGCTGCATACAATTCCAGGAGGCGATGTCATGAACCGCCGAACGTTTATGCTGACCGCAGGCGCGTCTGCCCTCGCTGCGCCAGCTCTTGCTGAAGGACACTCTTCCATGCGTTACACCGCCCTCGCGCTGCAAACGGTCTGCGATGCCGTCAATCAGGATCGCACCATCGAGGATGGCCACGCGCGAATGGACCGTGCGATCAATCGCGTCCGCGGACAGATCGGGGCATCCAAGGGCTTTCTCAAAGGCTTTAATGGCTATGACGTCAAACTGGTCGTCCTGCCGGAATACTGGATGACCGGCTTTCCGCTTGGCGAGACGCGCGAAGAATGGCAGGACAAGGCCGCCATTCCGATAGACGGAGCGTTCCCGGACAAGCTGGCGGGCCTGGCACAGACCTTTGGCATCTATCTCTGTTCCAATCATTATGAGACGGATCCGAATTTCCCGGAGCTCTATTTCCAGTCCAATGTCATCTATGCGCCCAACGGCGATACGGTCCTCCGTTACCGCCGGATGATCTCGCTCTACACGCCGAGCCCGTATGATGTCTGGGATCAATATCTGGACGTCTATGGCGAAGACGCGGTCTTCCCGGTCGCTGACACCGAAATCGGCAAACTCGGCACGATTGCCAGTGAGGAAATTCTCTATCCCGAGATTGCCCGCATGCAGGCCTTCAAGGGGGCGGAGATTTTCTGTCACCCGACCAGCGAAGTCGGATCCCCGACCCTGACCCCGAAACACATCACCAAAAAAGCCCGGGCGATTGAAAACATCGCTTATGTCGTGTCCGCAAACAGCGCGGAGATTATTGGCACCCCCGTCCCATCCGCCTCAACCGATGGCATGTCCATCGTGCTCGACTGGTACGGCCGCTCGCTGGCCGAAGCCAATCAGGGCGAAACAATCAATGCCAATGCGGTGCTGGACATCGGGGCGCTGCGCGACACCCGCCGCAAGACCGGCATGACCAATACACTGTCGCGCCTGCCCAATGCTGCTTTTGCCAGCGCCTATGGACAAGCCAATCACGCACCGGCCAATCGCACGCCGGACGCGCAAATGATCGAACGCAAAGATGCCATCGCGCAACAACAGGCTGTGATTGACCGCCTGGTTGCCAGCGGCGTCCTCAAATAGGAGTTTATCCATGTCGAACTTTCCAGAGACCCCTCCGCACGTGCCGCGTCTCGATCAGGCTTGCTATCTGGTCATCTGCCGCGATGGGTCTGGCAGCGCTGAACCGCGGGCAACGCATTTGAAGGGTCATCTCGACCATGTGGAGAAATACTGGACGCGCTACGTCACCGCCGGTCCGATCCGCGAGCCGGGCGGTGACGCCTTGGTGGGATCGATTTTCCTGGTCCTGGCCGATGATCTGGACAGCGCCAAAGCTCTGATGGAGGGCGATCCCTACATCACCTGCGGCATGTATGAGACCATTACCTATCATGAATTTTCCAACTCGATTGGTCAGTATATAGGCGGCAAGATCTGGGAGAGCGCAGAGGCCATTGCCCATCGCGCGGCCGGCGGTCCCGCGCAAGATCTGTCGAAAGGCCTGAATGCATGACCGATCGCATGAAGCACCGGCGCATTCGCGGGCGCATCCGGTACACATCCAAGAAACCGGACATGATGGGCCAGGTGCGCGGCGACGAGATCTTCAACATCACCCATCATAGCGACGGCAAGATGACGGTGCGGGCGCATTGCGAAATTCACGAGCCGGACCCCACCGTGATGCGGGACATTGTCTATTCCACGGACGCGCATTTCAATCCGATGGATTGTCATGTTCGCCTGACCGTTGGCGATGAATTCATGGGAACCGGCTGGTTCAAGTTCAATCTTGATGAAAACCGATCCGGCACGATTGAATGCGAAAGCTATGGCCCAACCATTGGACGCCTGTCCCAGCGCCTCGACACCGAAGGCCCGTTTGACGGGTTCGGCACGCATCCGATCATTGGCGATGCCCAGATGTGCCGCGTCATTGACCGCTCCAACGGTCCGACCCGGCGCAGTGTTCGCGTCTTCCTGCCTTCACCGGATCATCGGGGCGCCACCCCGCCCATCACATCAGAGGTCAATATCGGCCTTGAATATGTCGGCGACGAGACCGTCACCGTGGACGCCGGAACGTTTGACTGTTTCCACCTCCGCTATGGCGATGATGAAGGTCCCGTCATTGGCGGCACCCAGCACCCGTCCTATGACATGTGGGTAACCAAGGATGATTTCATTTTCGTCCAGGGCGGCGTTGGCGGCTATATGGCGACCTGGTACGAACTGATCGAACTCGATCACCCGACGATCGGCTAACCTCCAAATCCTGTCGCTGGATCGCCTTGCTGGATGGCTTCAATTTCAGCCAGGTCGGCTGGCGGCGACAGCCATTGCGGCTTGTTCTCCTGCGCCCAGGCTAGGAGCGCTGGTGGGTACTCATCCTGACTTTCAACCCGATGATTGAGCAAGTGATAGATGGCCTGCTCACCACCCGCCCAGGCTGGCAGCGCGCCATAGCGTTGCCAACTCATCTGGTGCGGCTCTTCCACGCTGCCTTCAGGATGGATGAAGAAGTCATAATTCTCCCAGGCTTGATATTGCGCGCCCGTCGGAAGTGGAAAATCCAGAAAAACCGAAGCAGTGAACGCCCAGCTGTCGCCCATTTTGCGGGCGGCAATTCCGTCTTCTGATATGATTTTCTGCACCCGGTCGCCGGTGCCCTGGGTTACGTCTCCATAGATGCGGCCATTCTCGTAGCGGTACTCGATCATCTGATACGGGTAAGCAATCGGCTGAACGGCTTGACCATTATACTCGGTCAGCACTTTCCCGGTTTCGGCATCGGTATAGGCGAAGGTCTTCCGAGTCAGGTGAATGACTTTCTCACCCGGATTTTCCGGCCAGATCACGGTCGAACTGTCAAAGCCGATCATGCCGAACAGTTTCTCGCCCGAAGGATAGGCATAGATGCCGCCCTCTGAAATCCTATGCACCGGTTCGCCGGTCCCGGCACGGGCATCGACCCAGGCTTTCAACACATCAGAATACGCCGCCATTTCAGTGGCAGCAGGCGTTTCATTGGTTTCGGCATAGGTCGCGGCGCAGCCCATCAGGGCGACCACCGAACACGCAGACACAGACAAAGCACGGACCATCGAATCCTCCAGATTTCATTTGATATATCTTTATGCCTTTGTATCAGCATGGATCAACCGAAAACTCGGTCGCAGGTCGCGAAATGCGGCCATGGCTTGGAGTTTGCAGCCAAGAGCGATAGACAATGCTTATAGTTGATGGACCTGCCCCATGCCTGACACCGCGATGATGAGATTCACGCCCACAGATATTGATGAATCGGCGGGAATTCCGCTCTATCAGCAGATCTATAATTTGCTGCGCGCCCGCATCATGGATGGCACCATGGCGCTGAATGACCGCCTTCCCGCCGAGCAGGATCTGACCCAGGCGCTCGGCGTCTCGCGGATTACGGTCAAACGCGCCATGAACGAGCTCGCGGTGGCCGGCCTGGTGCGACGGCAACGCGGCATCGGCACTGTGGTCATCTATGATGTCGCCGCGCCGACTGTGAAAGGCAGCTTCGAGACCATGATTGATGGTCTGACCCGAATGGGCGTCGAGACCGAGGTCCAATTGCTTGATTGTACCGTTGGCACGGCCAGCCCGGCGATTTCGGAGGCTCTGGAACTTTCCGGCAAAATTACCAGCGTGCAGCGCATTGTCCGGCTGCGACGGCTTGATGGCGAACCTTTTTCCTATCTCGTGACCTACATCCCGTATGATGTGTCTGAAGGCTATGATGACGCTCAGCTGGCGACCGAGTCTCTGATCAAGCTTCTGGAACAGGCCGGCCACGCCCCGGTCGAGGCCGAGCAGACCATTACCGCCACATCGGCAGAACCTGCCGTTGCGGCGAATCTGGGCGTTGCGCCCGGCTCGCCCCTGCTGCGCATTCACCGCGTCATGAAGGATGCAAAGGGCCGTCCGGTCCAGGATATTACCGCGCATTACCGCGCGGATCGGTTCGAATATCATATGCGGCTCAATCGCAGCAATGCAGCTGAAGCCGACTGGACCACCGAAAAGTGACAATCTGCCCCTCGCCAGCCGCGATTTAAATGATATATCATTTAAATCTGGAGGTTTTGGCGTGCTCGATCAGGCCCTTTTTGCGCTTATTCACGTATTGGTCTTCGTCTACTGGTTAGGCGGCGACCTGGGCGCGTTCTATAGCAGTCATTATCTGACCCGGCCGGATGTCAGCGCCGATCGACGCCTGATGGCCGCAAAAATTGTTGGCGATGTCGATATGGCCCCGCGAACAGCGTTGATCCTCGCCCTTCCCACCGGTCTGCTGCTCGCGGAGAGCAAAGGCTGGCTCAGCCTCGGCCTGCCGGCGCTGATCGCGATTGTGGTCGCGTCCCTGGTCTGGCTCATCATGGCCTGGCGGCTCCATCTCGATCATTCCGGTCCGAATGCCGGTTTAAAGGCGTTCGACAGCTGGATCCGATATGGATTGGTCGCACTACTCACGGGTTTGGCCATTGCCGGCCTGATCGGAACCATCACTCTACCCCTCTTCATCGCGCTGAAACTGCTCGCCCTGGCGGGCTGTGTGGCGCTTGGCCTTTATATTCGCGTCGTTCTGAAACCGCTCGGCCCGGCCCTTATGGGTCTGACGGGCGATCAAGCGACCGCCGCCGAAGCGGATCTTGCCCAAACGCTCAATCGGGCGCGTCCCCTGGTCATGGGGATCTGGGTCCTGCTTCTCATTGCTGCTTTTCTCGGCCTCTGGACGCCGACCTCATTCTAGGAGACTTTGACTCATGCCTGACGATATCAAATCCGCTTCCGACTTATCCGGCGTCCTGAAACAGCACCTCGGCGAGGACGGCCTCAAGGACGATTCCGCACATCGCGAATTCATGAGCCAGGACATCTGGGCCAAAGGCGAAACCGCAGCGTTCGTGGCCGCGCCGACCACGCTCGAAGAGATGCAGACCGCGATCCGCGCTGCGCATGAGCGGGGCATTTCCCTGAACCCGCGCGGCGGCGGCTATTCCTACACCAAGGGCTACACCCCGGATCGTGACAATGTCGGCATTCTGGACATGTCCAGGCTCAACCAGGTCGTCGAGATCAATACAGAAGACATGTATGTCACCGTCCAGGCCGGGGTAACCTGGGCGCAACTATATGAAGCGCTGAAACCACATGGCGTGCGCACGCCCTTCTGGGGACCTTTGTCAGGCATCGGGTCGACAATTGGCGGCGGCCTGTCTCAGAACAATGCCTTCTTCGGCGCTGGCAAATATGGCACAACCGGCGAGAGCCTGCTCTCGATCAGTATCGTCCTCGCCGATGGCACACTGGTGCGCACCGGTACAGGCGGCACCAAGAATGGCAAGCCGTTCTGGCGCTATTACGGACCGGATCTGACCGGCCTGTTCTGCGGCGATGCAGGCGCGCTCGGCTATAAAGCCGAAGCCACATTCCGCCTGATCCCGCTGCCTAAGGCCGAAGAGACGGCCAGCTTCGAATTTGGCTCGAGAGATGCCTGCGCGAAAGCCATGGAACAGATGATGCGCGAGGATATTGCCTGCGAGATCTTTGGCTTCGATCCCAACCTGACCAAGGTCCGCCTGGCCCGCGCCAGCCAGGATTCGGATGCCAAGGCTCTGACCAATGTCATGAAAAGCCAGGGCTCCCTGCTCAAGGGTCTGCGCGAAGGCGCGAAGGTCGCCCTGGCCGGGCGCGGCTTCATGGACAAGGTCGACTATTCCCTGCACGTCTGTGTCGAGGGGCGATCGGCTGCCGGCGTCAAGGAAGATATCCAGGTCCTGAAGGACATTGTCGCACAGCTTGGTGGCAAGGAAATCGAAAACTCGATCCCGAAAATCATTCGCGCCAATCCGTTCGGCCCGATGAATAATATCCTCGGCCCACAAGGCGAGCGCTGGGTCCCGATCCATGGCATTGTTCCAACTTCGGAAGGTCCGAACACCTGGGCCGAGATCGAAGCCGGGTTCGAGGCCATGGCGGACGAGCTCGACAAGCATGACATTCTGACCGGCTTCCTGATCACCAGCCTCGGCACAACCGGCTATCTGATCGAGCCGGTCTTCCTGTGGCCCGAAGAGGTCTGGCCCATCCATGAGCACACGGTCGGCGATGAGTGGATGAAAAAGATCAAGCGGCATGAGGCCAATCCGGACGCCACCGCGGTTGTCGATAAAGCCCGGCAAGTGGTCCTCGACGTGTTCAGCAAGCGCGGCGGCGCCCATTTCCAGATCGGCCGCACCTATCCCTACAAGGAGGGCCGTGAAGAGGCGACGTGGAAACTGGTCGAAGCCATCAAGAAGGCCGTCGACGAAAAAGGCATCGTCAATCCCGGTTCGCTGGGGCTCAGCTAGACATGACCGTCTTGCAAGCGCGCGACCCGCGCACCGGTGCGCTGGACTATCAATTCGAAGCGATCAGCCGCGACGACATCGAACGCACCAGCAATCGGCTGCGCGCCGGTGGCCAGGACTGGCAAGCGCTCGGCATGCATGGCCGGATGGCAAAGCTTGGGGAATTCTCAGATGCGCTCGGCCAACATCATGCTGCCATCGCCGATCGATTGAGCGTGGATACCGGTCGCCGCGCCATCGCCGCGCGCGAAGTGGACGGTGTGATTGGCGCCATATTCGGCTGGCTCGCGCAGGCCCCGAATCTGCTGCCGGAAGGCTGGACGGACGGGCGCAACAATCCCGCAATCCGACATGCGCCGCAATTTGTGCCCTATTCCCTGGTCGGCGTGATCAGCCCGTGGAACTTTCCGCTCACGCTGAGCATGATTGATACAATCCCGGCCCTGCTGGCGGGCTGCACGGTGATAATCAAACCGTCTGAAGTGACCCCGCGTTTTGTCGAGCCGGTTATGGCGGCGATCAAGGATGCCGGCTTGCAGGACGTGCTGACCTTCGTTCAGGGCGACGGTGCAACCGGCGGCGCCTTGATCGATCATGTTGATGCGGTTTGCTTCACCGGCTCGGTCGCTACGGGCCGCAAAGTCGCTGCTGCTGCAGCCGGTAATATGATCCCGGCCTTCCTGGAACTTGGCGGCAAAGATCCTCTCATCATCCTGGAAAGCGCAGATCTGGAGAAAGCCACGGATGCCGCCTTGCGCGGTTCGATTCTGTCGACAGGTCAGGCCTGTCAGTCGATTGAGCGCATCTATGTCGCCCGATCCATCCATGACGCCTTCCTGACCCGGCTGACCGAAAAAGCAAAATCCGTCGAACTGAACTGGCCAGACATTGGCCGCGGCCATCTGGGACCCATCATATTCGACAAACAGGCCGATACACTACAAGCGCATATTGATGATGCCGTCACCAAAGGCGCGCGGGTCATGTCTGGCGGAACGGTCGAAAATCATGGCGGCGGCAAATGGCTGCTGCCCCCCATACTTGCCGACGTCACCCATGAGATGGACGTGATGCGTGACGAGACATTTGGTCCAGTCCTGCCCGTCATGGCGTTCGATTCGGTTGAAGACGCGATCGCGCTGGCGAACGATACGGAGTTCGGGCTGTCAGCCGCGGTCTTTGCCGGCACGCTGGAAGAAGCCGAAACCGTGGGTCGTCAGATCGAGGCGGGCGGGGTTTCCCTGAATGACGCGGCTTTGACCGCTTTGTTCCACGAAGCCGAGAAGCACAGTTTCAAACTTTCCGGCATAGGCGGCAGCCGTATGGGCCCGGCCGGCTTCCAACGCTTCTTGCGTCGCAAGGCCTTAATTGCCAATACAGGCGCACCAGCCCCAATCGGGGCGTTTGCCGAGGATGCCAATTGACCGCCGCCATTCGCCTGGACATCGCGCCCCCTTTCGCTGAACTCGTCCTCAACAAACCGGAAAAGCGCAATGCGCTTTCGGTCGATATGTGGGCGGCCATTCCTGGAATGGTCGATGCAGCCGTGACCAATGACGCGGTCAAAGTCCTGATCATTCATGGCGGCGATGCCGGCGCCTTCGCAGCCGGGGCGGATATTTCCGAATTCGAAGACACCTACGCCACCAAGCAAAGCGCCAAAGCTGCCGGCGACACGATTGCTGCCGCCCTGAATGCCGTCGAGACCTGCCCGAAGCCGACCATGGCCGCCATTGAAGGCGCCTGCGTCGGCGGTGGTGTCAGCCTGGCCATGGCGTGTGATCTGCGCGTCGCCAGCGCGCGCTCCAAGTTTGGGGTAACCCCCGGCAAGCTTGGCCTGGTCTACCCGGCGGGCGACACACGGCGCTTGCTGGAAGCCATCGGGCCCGGCGCGACCAAGGACATTTTGTTCACAGGGCGCATCTTTCCAGCTGCCGAAGCCAAGGAGATGAAACTAATTGATCGCTTGAGCGAAGACGGGCAGGCCGTCGAGGCTGCGCAGGCCTTTGCCGCCGACATTGCCGCCATCTCGCAATGGTCAACGCGCGCCACCAAGCAAATGATCAAGGGTCTGCAAGCCGGCTGGACCGATAATGATCCCGAGGCCGCCAATCTCTTTCTCGACGGTTTCTCGAATGAGGATTTCAAGGATGGCTATAAAGCCTTCCTCGAAAAACGTGCACCCAATTTCACTTTCAAATAGCTACCATTCATAGCCGGACGGCATTGGCGGTTTGCCAAACACTGTCTCAAGCGCCCCGGCGACCTGCAGCGTTTCGCGATCATGCCCCTGCGGCCCGATCACCTGAACCGAGAGCGGCAATCCCGCCTTGCTCAGACCGGTATAAATCGCGGTAGCTGGCAATTGCGCAAAGTCCGCCCAGGCGGTGAAGTCGGCCTGATTGGCCGGCACGTCAGCGGCGAAGTTGAAGGCCTCTTGCGGGGCGGTCGGCGCGATGATGAAATCAACTTCGTTCCAGACTCGCTCTGCCGCTGCATGAACATCGCGAATGTGCTGATACGCCGCCTCGACCTTCTCGGTTGACTGACGCACGCCCCAGTGCAGCAAGCTGTAAAATGTGTCGCTCAAACCCTCAGGGCGCGGACCATCCGCGCTGACCTGATGCTCTTTGGCGCCTTCGACCTCCGAGACGACCAGGCCCGCACGCCGCGACCGCGAATAATCATAGACCGGTGGCGCGACAGCGTTCAGCGCGAGCGCTCCCGCCAACGTGGACCGAACCGAGGCGATCCCGGATTCAACCGCAGGCGTGAGGTCGACATCGCCCTGCCCCGTCCAGACCCCTATTTTGAGCCCTTCCAGAGGTGTTGCCATGAAGGCTCCCGGTTCATCCCAATCCGCGAGCACATGCATGGCGTGCCAGAGGGTCTCAACATCACGTGCGAGCGGACCCACATGATCGAGCGTCGTGGAAAGCGGAACCACACCGGCGTCGGGGACAAGACCCGTTGTCGGCTTGTGCCCTTGCACGCCGCAATAGGCCGCCGGAATTCTAACGCTGCCCATTGTATCGGTGCCAAGCGCAACATCGCACAACCCAGCCGCGACCGCGGCGCCCGACCCACCAGACGAACCGCCTGGCGTAATTCCCTCCGCCCACGGATTGTGCGTCCGCCCATAGGCTTCATTATCGGTCGTGGCGCCCAGCGCGCCTTCATGCATGTTCACCGTCCCAAGCACCGTGCCGCCTGAGGCCCGAATACGGGCTATTACAACTGCATCATCTGTCGAGATACGATTGCGATACGCCTCACACCCTGCGGTTAAAGGTAATCCCTTGACCGCGATGTTCGATTTGGCCGCCCAGGCCAGGCCATCGCCCTGCGGATCATTCGTGACATCCACAAAAGCATTGAGGCCCGAATTGAACCGGTCAATGCGGGCACGATAGTCAGGACGCATCACTTGAACCGATCATCGATGAGACGGAGCGGCTTTTGACGAACTTCGGTTTGCGTCAGATCGGCAAGCCCACCTGGCGCGGATAATTCGACGCCACAATCAATGCCGATTTTCTGTTTCAGCAGAGCTTTATACTTCGCCGCCTCATTCGCATTGGTCGGGCCATTCACCTCGGCGCAGACGATAAACTCATCCCGGCCCGCCGCGTCGCGTTCCGCCTTGCAGATAAATTCACCGGCAAAACTGCTGACCTCTTCCAGGAGCGGCCCCATGGCTTGCGGGAAAATATTGATGCCGCGAATCTTGACCATATTGTCCGACCGACCAAGAAAGCCCTCGATCCGTTTGAAATTCACGCCGAGTGAAGACGACCCGGTTTTCACCTTGGTCACGTCATGCGTATTGAAGCGAATGATCGGATAGATATCGTCCTTGTACAGACAGGTGCAGACCATATCGCCCTGCGCGCCATCGGCCAGCCGCTGACCGGTATCAATGTCGCAGACTTCGAGGAATTGCGCATCTTCCATAACATAAAGCCCGTCACGGTCCGGGCCTTCCCCGGCAATACAGCCCGTATCGCCAACACCATACCAGTCGAAACAGTCCACACCGCCCCAGCTTTCCGACAGGCTTTGCTTGTCCTCGCGCCCCAGATGGCCAGAGACCATCCTGATCTTGAGATCCTTGACCGGGTCGATGCCCTGTTCAACGGCGACCCGTGCGAGCTTCTTGATATAGTCGGCGAAGCCAACAATCACGGTCGCACCAAAGTCCCGCATCAGCTCGACCTGACGCACGGAGCGCGTCTCGACGCCCGTACCGGCGGACATGAAAATGGCGCTGGTCCAGTGAATGACGCTCTCGCGGACATAATGCCCGCCATTGATCATGCCATGCCCATAGACCGAGTGGACAACATCATCCGGGCGCAATCCCTGAAACCGGTAGAGCCGACCGAGTAGAACATTCTGCGCTTCACGGCTCTTGGCCCCGAAGAGCAGGACTTGCGGGGTCCCCGTCGTGCCTGACGTTGTATGCATGATCACGGGCGGGCGGCCCTCCGGATAGCTTTCGAAGCCGGCAAAATCCCCCAAAGGCGGCGTCCGCGCGATACTGTCCATGATGTCGGATTTGTCGAACACAGGCAGTTGCGACAGCGTCTCCAAGCCCTTGATGTCGCCAGGCTCGATCCCGGCCTCGCCCCAGAGATGCTGATAGAAAGGCGTCTGCCAGGCCCGCGCGACACAGCGCGCGAACAGTTTTTCCTGATGCGCGCGAATCTCATCCGGACTGCGCTTGGCAAAGGCCAGGAAGTCATCGACAATCGGATGATCCTGTTGCAGCGCGTTCAAGTCGACACTGATGAAATAGGTGTGGTGTTGCCCTGCCATGATCAGCTCTCCAATCCAGCGGCGAGACGGCTCAGCACGGACACGTCCGCAACCGTCTCAAGGTTATTTGTGAGGTCTATGAGTCTGCCGGCGAGGTCCGGGCGATCTTCGCCAAAGCCAAACGCCACGCAGCGATGGAATTTTTCAAGATGCGCCTGTTCGCTCATCGGGTCGGCCGGCGCGCCGTAGAGCGTCTCAATACGGGCTTCGACGGTCCGACCGTCTTTCAGATGCGCAACCGCGATTTGAGGGGTAAAAGCGGCCGGATCCGGCGAGCCGTCATCTATGACCTCAATTTTCTGACCCAGCGCGAAAATTGCCGGATCGCGCCGTTTTTCAACGGAAAAATCGTCCAGCCCGACCTGTCCGCTCATCAGGGCGACAGCCCCCGAGTACTGGAAACACAAACGCGCATAATTGACCGCCATGTCGGACGTGATGGGACGCCCCACCAGGCGGTGGATCAATGGCGGCGCGGTCAGCGTGAGTCGCTCAACCTCCTCCGCGCGCACGCCCTGGTGCCGTAATTTCTGCATCAGGACGATACCGCCCTGCGCCGCGCGGCCCGTTGGAAAGGGCTTGTGGCTGACTTGCGCGATGCGCCAGGTCTGACCGAGGGAGGCAATAACCTCCTTCGGATCCGCTGCGTCTTCGAACAAAGCGAAATAGCCGAACGGGCCTTCCAGACTGTCATGCGGCCCTGGCATCCCATGGGCCGCGAGATCGCACGCCATGACCGCGCCGCGCGCCGCGTTGCCGATCTGAATGGGTAGAGCCGGTTTGCCCTCGACATGCGCCTGCATGGTGCCGGAATTGAAAGCCAGGGCGTAGCCAAGCGCATCCTTCGTCTGCTCTTCTGACAAGCCACGTAGCCGGGCAATGCCGAGCGTGGCGCCAAAGATACCAGCATTGGCAGGACGAAAGAATTTGATTGGACTGGTCACGCTGACGCCAATGCCCGCCGCGAGATCAACCGCCACCGCCATGGCCACGGCGAGCGACTCGCCCGGGACATCGCCTTGTGCATCGCACTCCGCCATCAGCGCCGACAGGATCGTCGCGAGTGGATGCACGACGGCCGGCTCGTGCACGCAATCATATTCCTGACAATGGATCTGGAAGCCGTTGATGAACGCGGCATTGGCCGGCGTGGTTGCAAAGCTGCCGACGCCCCAGACCTGCGCCTTGCCGTCACCGGCCCAGGATGCGGTGGATCGTCGAACCGTCTCGGTCAAAGGCGCCCCAGCCCCGGCAATGCCGACCCCGATCGTGTCGAGCAGATAGGTCTTCACCGCCCGTACGGCGGCTGGGGACAGATCCGAGAACCGGGTCTCAAGTCCGTGGCGGACAAAGGCATCGATCATGCCACTCAAGTCAAAACCTCCCGCAAGCGCTGCATCAGATCGCCGATACTCAGATCATCGCTCATCAACATGACAGAAAGCGCCCGCGACGACTCGCCAGACATACCGCCAGCGCGCATCAGGCTTTCAGCTTTTTCAACCAGTTGCATTTCCCCGATCGGATTTTCGGGATCGCCCAGAGCGTCCGCCATGATGACCGTCGCGCCATTTGCGGAAACCTCTGCGCCAAACCGCGCCGGGTATCGATCCTGATAGTCCGCGCCAATCTCGACCTCCACCTTCGCCCGCAAGGCGGACAGGTCCGGCGCTTGAATCGAGTCAATGCTGAAATCTTCGAGCGCAGGGGCACCTCGGCTTAGCGCCGTCGCGACAGAGTGCTGCAGCGAGAATTTTGCTTCGATGACGGTTTCCGGTGACGGGCGATCACAAAACTTCAAGGCATCCGCATAGGTCCGAACCGTGATGCGATCGATCTGGTCGAGCGCGACCCGGTCTCGCAATTCCAGCGCGGCATCGATCGCCGCATGCGCATGACGGCAGGCCGGCCAGGGCTTGAAACTGACATCATGGATCATCCAGTCGGCTTGATCGGCAAGGACGTGCCGCGGGTCGCCATCGGGACACATCGCCTGGAAAAAACCCTGCTCCCCTTCCAGGATATTGAGAGGCCCCTGAAAGCCGAGCTGCGCAAGCCGCGCGGCATCCACGCCCGCGCGCGCCGCGGCAGCCGTATGCAATTGCTTGCCCATGCTGGCAGCGTCATGCCGTGTATGCCAATGCCCCGCCGACTGGCTTGTGGCCAGCGCCAGCGCATGCCCGGTCCGGGTTTCATCAAGTTCCAGCAAGTTTGCGCAAGCCGCAGCCGCCCCGATCGCACCGCAAGTCCCGGTCGAATGCCACATCGCATAATGCGCCGGTCCGCCGGCCCGGCCCAGTCGAATGGTCGCTTCATAACCACGAACAATAGCCGCCAGGACATACTTGCATGCGGATCCAGAGTGCTCAGCCAGTGCAAGCGCCGCCGGGATAATGCTTGGCCCG
>ERZ1740072.539-NODE-539-length-15110-cov-8.859914_pt1 | contig 15110 bp, 13 predicted proteins | sample MGYA00581733_ERZ1740072 | MGnify/ENA primary metagenome ERZ1740072 (study PRJEB43018, sample SAMN04849741) | marine metagenome | isolation source: floating plastic debris | place: Pacific Ocean | collected 2008-08-30 | study: EMG produced TPA metagenomics assembly...
CTTTGTTTACAATTTTGAGCACAGCATGAAGTTTTTTATAATATTGGCACAGAAATGACGCCATGGCATTTTTACGCAATCAAATATTTTAGGTGCTGTGCACTGTCAGGGAAAAGTGAGATAAAAACCAACAGAAAATATATCAACATTGTGTATACAGTATACAAAGATATTATAGCAGAACTGAGACCTTGTTATTGTCATCGGGCATGAAAATCTCCGTACACCCACTCACTAACCTTCCCTGCATCCTCACAGCAAATATTCAACAAATAAACTGTTTCTAGAAAATTCAATTTTGCAAAAAATGGCAATTAGCGATGATTCACAGATACAGGAATAATTGGCTAACCAGTATTACCTGGGCTGCATCCTTGGTCTTGTACTGGAATGAATTGACGGTGGCGGCGGAGGTCATGTTGTTAGTCGGCTGCTGGGCCGGGCTGATAGACGACACAGGAGACACACTGGTAGGTGGAGTTATCGTACCCTTCGGCACCACACGCTGCTGCGGTGGTCCACTCTCACCTCCATCAGACCTCATACCGTGCATATTCAGCTTGTGTGTTCTCAAGAAATATTTACTGCAGAACTCTTTCTTACAGAGAAAGCAATAGGCTTCCGGATCAATACCCAGCTTAATCAATCCTGAAACAAACAAAGCACAAAATGTAGCTGTGGTAAACGCAACGCTTTGAAATCAGTTGTGAAAATAAATTGAATTTTTTCTCAATTTTATTTTTTCTATTTTTTGTATGTCTGGGTGATGGGAAGTGCCAGTCATAATACCTGACACCTGGAAGGCGTGGAGACGTGTCTGATGTGATCACCGATTACAGCAATCACAAACGCAGAGCAGTACAACAATAAGGAATGTGGTGATATAGAAATGTTCACAGTACAGAGTGTGGCTAATGACAAAGACTGCATACGCTTGGCCCGGTCTTGGCTGTTGGTGTTGACCATTGGCTGGCGGTCAAGGCTGCAGTTGTTATTGGAAAAATACACGAGAAGAAATATAACATCTACTGAGTAACTGTATCACTATGTGTTAGTGGTTAGTCTCAGAATTAAAATACTCACACATCATGTTATAATCGACGCTGATATCAACACCATTCAATCACACGTTTCCACTCAAACTTAAATTTTAAAAAATCTCTCTCCAATTTGAGCAGCATGAGCTGTAGTTGGATTCAATGGTTGATGGTTTTTAAGTGCTTGATGAAAAGGTGCCGACGTCGCGACAATGTGACAAGGCGACATAACTTCACTTATTACCCGGATAGTAGTTAGACTGAGCGCAGTGACAATGATGCCACTATCATCAGTGTGTGTTTATTATCATGCAGCTGCATGCACTAAAAATTCTGAAAATGAAGTAGCTTATAAGTATCATTTGAAAAAAATCTCCCAGCATTCTTACGTCCCTGATTAGTAGACGCAGGATGTTTAGCGGTCAAACCTGCCAAACTCTCGGGTTTTAGCAACTTTTCGTGTGATAATTACACGTTCCAATTTTTTGTGAATTCAAAGAAAACCCGTAAAAGTGGGTGCTTCAATTTTCAACACAATAATTTAATACCAGCTGAAAACTAAAAACACCTTTTTGCACTTAAATTCCGCTGCGGCTTAGGAACCAGCAGAAAGTTAACCAAAGGTATTTAGCGCTACCTTCAAAATAATAACTGTTTGGCATAAAAAATCTGCACTGAGAAAATGATGCACTGGGTGAAAGATCATTAAAGGTCGATTTCATTCTAATGATAGGTTACCAAATTTTGAAAGGATTTGAACCTCCTACCTAACCATTGTTTCCAGACACTAATTTGGCTTCACTTTTCCCATACACAGAGCGAGGACATTATTTGTGGGGAGTAGGAGTTGGGACACACTTACGGGCTGTATCAGAGTCTGGGGGTGTGAGATTGTTGAGCCCCTGCTGCTGCTGTTGAGGACTGTCGTGACTCTGTTGTTTATGATTGACTTGCTGACTCTCCTGCTTAATGTGCTCTTTAGTTGGAGTTGTCCTGCGGTCCTCACTCGGAGTAACCACACCGTGCATCTTCAACTTGTGCGCTTTCAAAAAATATTTGTTGCATACCTGAAAATAAGAATATCCACACGTGACAGATTTTGCTGGCAATTAATCATCACAGATATTTAGGGATATTATGACAACACGTTTTACGAGAAGTAGCCTGGCAACCGTCAAAGTGGATTCAACATTAAATTCCACAGCTTGTTTTACAGATGACCGTTCTGATGGCAAAATAATGATTCCTTAAGCTTCCATAAATTCAATATCGCACAAAAAAGAGCTTAAATTTGGGGTCTAGGGATTTGGGAGCTCTTGTCAAAACCTTGTTGTGACTTTTAATGATTGGCAGTGACAACACCAATAACCAGGAACGCCTGGACAAGCCGGTGAAAATGCACGTCGGTGTCAGCCCACTGATGTCATGTTTAATCAGACAGGCGGTTTAAGTTTTAACACCTACGTCTTTGTTACATATATCACACATGATTCTGTCAGCTTGTTTTGCTGCCAATGTAGCATCAAACGAGAAGTTGTTAGACTGGCCTTGGTGCTGAAGGCCCCCACCGCTGCCGCTGACTGGTATCTTCCTCGGCTGTCCAGGTGGCAGGTTGAATGCAGGGGAGGTCTACAATTGAAATCACAAACATCAGTTAGTCAGCGAGAATGTGCATAATACTAATGAAGAAGAAATCACTAATTAGGCAATTTTTGCTTTGTTGAGGTGTGATATTCATCTTTAGCAGTGCACACTGTCTACCATTTCAGACGCATATCCTTTTAATATTTTTAGCTGATTCCAAAACTATCATGCCAATGACTCACAGCTTTGAATAAAAAATTTGCCAAACATAACTTTTGTTGATTAATCTAAGATAATAATAATTCATCATCTTCATTATCGATGATAACGGGTGTGTAAATCAGTCATGCCTTTCCTGTGCTGCTGACCCTAATTACATCTCGTCACACCAATCCCTCCCTGAGAATTCCTGACAACGACAGCAGCAGGGAAATTACCACACTCAAGGCACTCTCCACGATTAGGGCTGTGGTAGATTCCAGATGATTAGAGAGGCAGTTTCCTATAACTAACAACATGTCAGACAATCAACTTTACCTATACTGCTGACTTTCCACTAGACTCCCCACTGGTTTTAGATTTGTAGATTAATTTCAACTATTGTGTTTTCCGCTCACACCGTGGGATTCCGGTAGAGCGACTTTTTAATGGACTTTGTTGAATACTTTACGAAGCAAACAAAGGCTGCAGTGGTTTTTGAATTTGATGTAATATTTTTTCTCTGACCACTATCATCCTGTTGTGGCGTATTCTCAGTACATTGCACGGACTCATTAAAAATTTTGACAATAAACATTGCTTTCCTTTATTTATGCACTTTTTCACCTTCCACTGGTTTAATTAAAACAAGGAATGCTGCCTGAAATATGAAAAAATTAGCATCACTGGCTGGCTTGTATTAATTCTGAAAGGAGTTCACTTTGTTTGAAGCTCAAACATGGGAAAATTATTGTTTTCATTTCAATGATATACAGCTTACAACTAATTATTAGCGCTTTTTTATGATGGCTTTTTCTGATGAGATGTTGATGCAGATTTTTTTCTGAATAAAATTTGAAAACCGGTTTTGGACTTTACACATGGCAATCCTTGATGTGTCATACAAAATTTGGCATTGTCAGCGTGCCATGTTTTGCCAGCCTGTGGAAATACGCAATGATATTCATAGAGGAGTTTATTTTTAGCTGTGAGCTGTGGTGGGATATTTTTTGCTGCTGTAGTTGTCGGGTGATAGATTGGGCGTTACCGGTACCTGTATTCTTTCCTTATCGCTGGTGAGGACGGATACAGGTCTGCGATTGTTAGAAGCGTCCGATGACGCTGGAGACACTGACATCTTAGCTCTCTCAGCAAGTTCCTTCTGTTCAGCGGCAGCCATGGAGAGAAGGAACGCTGTCGACGCTGCATCTTCCAGTCCAGGCAGTCCAGTCAGCCCGCCTCCATGCTTCTTAGCTTTGTGAATTTGAAGATAATTAGAGTTGCGGAACTCTTTCCTAAAATTGATAATGACATAGCATTAAACCATTACAAAAGCATCAAGCGATGCATCAACAGATCATCAAAATATAAAGAACCATTAGCATTTAGATGTTCACTTTTTATTCCTGTTGTTAAGTTGTAGTTAATGGCACAAACTTTTTTATCATTTGATGATCAGTGTGATGATTGAGAGCTTGTGAGAAAACAATGATCTTAGTGCCAATATGTAATATTATAAATATATCACTACAGTACAATGGTGTGGTATAAGCGCTGCCGCTGCTGTCTACTAGAGGCAGCAGAGACCAGGCATCAGATATCATCATAAGCTCTCCTCAGTTTTAGACGAAAGCCACTAATTAGCAACCACCCTTCCTAGTTAAATCTAATTTGTAGAGATTCAGTTCTAATAAAGGTTTACTAAGTGTGGCATACAATGGATCATAACTAAGCTTCGGAGCTCACATCACAAAAAAGTTAATTAACTCCTTAGCTTCGCACTAACTTCAAAACAGTAATTACAACAAATCAAAACTTGGGCATTTTATTTCAGTACACAGGATGATATTGAAAAATATTACAAGAGGCAGGGAGCACTGCAGTTACCTATAGCTTTTCACAGTAGTTCGTAAAGATTTTCTCTAATTACAAAGGTTGAGCGCATTTGCTATCAAGAACATTTTCTATTTAATCTCTAATTTCATAATTTGTCTGTCTGCATGGTTTGAGTTACAAAAATATTTTTCATTTTGTAAATAATCTTGCGGAATTTCAGTTAAAACTAGAAACATCCTTAGCTCACTGCTGGCTGTTCTTTAAATAGATCTCTATATAAACATAATGGTGGTAGGCCAGGATGCCTATTGTGTTTTCATTTTGGAAGGGAATGGTAGACCAGGTTATTATTTAAATAAAAAGAGGGCCAAAGTTCTGTTGTAATGTGGTCATTCTTCCAGACTTATTTGTTTATTTGAAAATTCTGAAATGCTGAGAAGATTTATAACCTTTATTTTCCATGCCATCACATCTGGGAAATTGGCTGTCTTAAATTTGATTGGCTTTTAATGCTTATTTTACAACATTTTTCCAACCACAATTAAACAAACTGATTTATTTTAGAGCTTTATTTTTGACACCAGGGCAAAATTAGATAGTCAATGAGGTTTTCCTTCCTTTTTTGAAGAAACATAATAATAATGTCAAATGTTAATTGCTGTGGCTCAGTTATGACAAAAAATTTAGCGCTTACAAAATTGCCAGCCTGACACATTATATCCTGCTGTGGTGGTGGTTACTAACAAGGCTAAACTGTCCAGTATAGTAATGGTAGTATATCAGCGCAGAGGGACTATCAGTACGCTCTGGGGACAAAACGCCTTCATCCTAAACCCCATTACAAAAAAATGCTCCCCAACCTGAAAACCCCATACAGAAAAGTCAGCGACATTTCAGTCATAGTGTTTTGAAAATGTCATTATGACCGGTCACCATTGTTATCGTCACTCCGTTGGTACCGGTACCCAGCGATTACTAACCTGCAGATGTTACAGCTAACAGTATCTGTTTTGTCACTATCAGGCAGAGACTCGCCGTTCTCCAGACTTCCTATAGTTCTCGGTTCTGACTTCAGATCAGGAGGAGATAGATTAGCGGACAGAGCCCCTCCCAGACCTCCTAAGCCTGGCATAAAGAACTGGTGCTGCATCATCGGAGGCATCATACCCATAGCGGCCATGTTTTGGAAAGGATTGACAAACAGCATGTTATTCATGGATGATTGGCTGAGAGAGTTGAGTGCGGGAGGCACCATCATAGGGAGAGGGGGTATAGCCGTGGACGTGGCTACTTGAGACAGGCTGTGATTGTCTAGCATTGATTCCCTCGATGTTGTCGGAGGTTTGCTTCCATCAGGTCTGAGATTATGTACGTCTGATTTATGCTTCTTCAGGTAGTATTTGTTACAGAAATGCTTCTGACAGATCTCACAAAAGTCTTCCATACTTTGATTGCCACCGTCACCTCCTGATTTCTGTCCCCCGCTGCCTGCGCTTGTCATCTTCATAGACACCGGGTCACTCATCAGAGAAGATGGCATACTCACCTTCGGTGCCTGATTCACTTTGGCCAAAACTGCTGCAGCTTTCGGATCATTAGGGTCTACGATGCCATGTATGTTTGCTTTATGAGTTTTTAGAAAGTATTTGTTACAGAATTCTCTTTGACAGATCTCACAGTAAGCTTCTCTCTGGAACACAGTACCTGCTGAGCCCTTCCCTCCGACTCCTGGCGTACCGAGGGTCGGTACACCAGTCACGGGTCCCGACGAGGCTGATACTGGTGACCTCACCATGCTGCCATCTGATGGTTTAGATGTCGGCAGCATGAGACCGGCAGCAGAGTTGAGAAGTCCAGGCACGAGTTCTGTAGCCAGCTGGTGATAGGCTGTTGGGAACAGTGAACCAGCAGGTGGACTTGGTCTACCCTTCGACGACATATCTCTATAAGTAAAATAAATTAAATCGTTAGAGCAAGTCATTCTCGACAACTGAAATCTCATGAATCTCAGCAAAATTCTGACTGTAAATGGTGAACTCTTGCAGGTTGAGGAGACAGAGAGAGAGGGGGCACCTGCTGACTGATGAAGGATATGGTGTCATGTCAGAGAGCGTCTTATTATATCAGGACAGCTAAGGTGTAGCTGTCATGTCGTCATATTGTCGTCTCCCATTAACTCACACTTTTCCATAAATATTTCACCAAATTTTGACAAGGTAGAATTAGCATAATTTCACTCAATTTGGACAAAGTTTTGAATAAATGATGAATTCCAATCCTTTCTTTTTTTACTCCATCGGTTATCATGGCACAAAAATTTGCATGCATGAATATAGAGCACATTCTGTCATTGTAATACTAAAGATGGTACACAACACAGTCTGTTGAACAGTGTGCCATACGGCCATGTTTGCTAAAATCAATTGAATTTTGGCATTTATGATTTCACCAAATTAGATTAGATCTTTTAATTAGAGATTAGAGGTTTAGCATTTGCAATGGATTTTAGTTTGTGATAGAGTAATGTTAATTACAGTAGTGGAACAGACATTGAGTTTTAAATTTGCTCAGTAAAATCGATGAGAGAGTTGCATGTCTAACAGCTAAGTACAAGAAACTAACTTAATTTAACAAAAAGTTCCATAATGTTGTGAGTGAAGTTGGATGCAGCACGAGGGGTTGAGATTGAGTTTCAGATGTACTTGGCCAAATTAATTCTGCCCTTAGGACCTGTATTACTATATCATACTTCATAATGGGCTTGTAAAACTGTCAGCTTTTCTTTTACTCGATAAAGACACACGTTTGTTTTCAGGATTTTCGAGCCCTGATAGCCATGGTAATGAAGCTCTTGTTTTCATGAGCTGCTACCATCAGCTGGGCCGAATGATGGGGTTAACAATAAATAAGATTGAATGTCAATGAGTTTGGATTAATGCTCCCAACTCCAATAATTTAACAATAATCGGGTATATTCTTTCAGCCTTATTGTTTTTGTAAGCAAGGTGATAAAAAGTAATCTATTCCAAGTCACTGCATGATTTTGTTATAATCATTAACTCTTTCTCATAAAAAAGTTTTACAGCTGAGCCTGTGTAAAATCGTGAGAAAAACACAAGTTCACTCAAGTGAAATAATGGCAAGATTGGGTTGGCTGATTCAATAGTTAGAACGCAAATTCAAGCGTTCAGGATGTCGGGAGTTATGCTCCCTGAACCGTTGTCATCGCAGCAGCGTATTACCTGCTGTGGTGTTCGAGAATATGCTGCTCCTGTTTGGATCTGGAGGGGAACATCTCACCACATGTGTGACACGGGTAGTTAACAGCGGCGGTGTCCATCTCTTCAGTGACAGGTCGAGGTACTAGAGGTGACGGCTCTCTCGTCGGGGAATCAGACGGGGAGATCGAGGGGGATGGAGCATCCCCATTCCTACGAGAGGAAGACAAATCCATCACACCCTGATCGTCATCATTATCTTCTCTCGTCTGCTGATCGCTCGCAGCTCCCATCTATAAAACAGGCCACACAACATCATCAACAGCTTAGTACTGGGAGGTCAGAGTGGTCTGCACCAAACAAACAAAAAGGAGAATAGAGTGAGAATCACACGCTCAGCACAATCTGTCCCACGGAGTGACAACACGACAAGCATACAAATTTAATTCCTATATAAACTAATTATTATAGGAAGAAACGGCTGATGGTGATAAGGTCATAATAGGGAGAGATTTGATAAAAGTTAGTGATTGGAAATGAATTCATTGTCATCTTATGTCGGGGTGGTAAGCAGAGTATCAATTAACGATATGTAACACCCGGGGCTATATGATTATACAATGTCTTACCAGACCTATCTTGTTTCCCATCAGTATTTAATGCAGTCTTGAGAATGATAATTTGAATTTGCAACCATAATTTAACTTTTACTTAATTCATGTCACACAGTTGGGGTTTTCAAAAACATGATGAATTAAGTGACCATCCAGTACTGCGTACAGAACAATTTGGTGCATCTTGAACACTGGTGTAATGGGCACCCGCGGCAAACCAGCCGATGTTTTCACAGGTTTTTAAGTCCACTCAGTTCTCATGTGATTTGGCTTACTAAAATCGGGACACGATGATAAGAAATTTTTGAAACAAACACACTATTGATAAAAATATTTATGCAATTTTACACTGCGTTGAATATCACATGCTGGTGTCATCTTTTTAGAATTTATGTTTTACCACTAATGATAAATTTTATCTCGTTTTGATAGGATTGTTTCAAGAGGACAGTGCTTCAAATTGGATTATGGTTGGTTTCAAGTAGGATTAAATTTAAATTTACAACAAAAAGCTTCAGCCACAAGTACTTATGACAGGTGAGACATTGTAAACAACCCTTATCAGCAGCAGCAGGAGAGGCAGCTATCATTGCAGGCAGCAGGCGGCAGCAGATTAAAATTGGCATGGCTCTGGATTTCAAATTAATGAAAGAGGAGGTGAATTTCTGCAATGATGAGTTGCTGTCAGGTCATTAAAATCTGGTTTAGCTGCTGTTTAAACACACAATGAAAATATACTGCTGACGTGCTGCTGCCTCCTAGTTTCAGAGATATGATCCAATACACAAAACATCGACATCAGGGAAAATTATTCTCCTTAACGATGATGCCAACATTACTGAAATTTCACTTTAACTGGCTGATTACAATATTGTATGGCTACTCAATTACATAAATATTTAGGAAAAGACCTTTAAGAAGATGAGTTAAAGTTTTATAAATGCCTCTTCTGAGCACATGGCGTATTAACATCAGAATATCATCCGATTGAAATAATGGAACATAACTTAATTATGAACAAATTCAAGTTCCAGTTGTTAAATCAATATGGTGTGCGGTATAAAATTCAGCAATTAACCCCACAACCACATCGCTTCACTGTACATCTGGGGATTTAGCTCAATCCGTCAAAATATGAGAAAAACTTGCAGCCCACGGACTCAGGGCTATTATAATAAAGCATAGTGATGTGTTATTAAGAAGTGCAGCACTTGAATAAAGTAAACCCCTCTTGGTACCAATGCGATTCGATTGCATTTTAATAAAACAAGCCGTCACTTCCAGACTTATTCACTAAACCGGATTGATAATAATACCATGTCAACCTTGTTTTTCAACACTTGAAAGAAGCTTGAAGAAAACTTGATGACTTTTTGCTTGCGACCATCTGAAATTTCACATGAATTCCTAAGTTTGAGGATTTGATACCCCGTACATTTGTTTGAAACATAATGATAAACTGTCAACTGAAACCCAAAATTATAACAACCCATTTTATTTTCAATGTCTCAAATTTTAAAGAGGTGCAACAATGCGAAAGATGTCAAGTTTCTTTAATGTAATGATCACTTTTCTAAACTGCACTCACAGTGGCGGTTGGTGAATCTGTCGTCGAGTTAGCTTCAGGTCTCCTCACATCCGGGTTGAGGGGTGGTACCCCGCCCTCGTTAGCTAACAGTCTGTTAGGTTTGGACTGTTTCCTTCGACTGCCCTTGGACATTTCGGCAGAAGCATTCATCATGAGTTTGTGAAAGAATTCTGGTCCTGCGCCGGTCGGTTGACACAGCTCGCCTAACATTTCTCAACCAACAGCTTAGCAACTGCAAATTCAAGAAAATAAGAACGATGATCCATTTTGTCTGTTGTAGAGAAGCAAGCACTGATGATGGGATGTCTCATTTCATTAAGCATGAAGTAATTAAAGTATCTACTATTCAGTTTTAGTCGAAGATATGCCAACGATAAAAATATGGTGACAAGTGTACCCATCATGTCAAGCTTGTAATCTCAAAGTCATTCGTAGTTTCATGATCTCCGAGAACACACACGACAATGATGTAACCAGGCCAACAAAATGTTTTTTCCACAAAACCAGAATGTCAACTATCATGCTCCATTAAATTTCAAATCATTGACAAAAACTAAACAGTGTGATCATTACAATTTGTTACTGAAGCAATACTGCACACCAGTAATAAGAAAACATTCACACTCAAAATAATACACATCCATACGATAAGGCTCTAGTGGCCACACAAACACGCCCACACATACACGACTATAAATGTTCAGGGTAATGTACAATAGCTGAGTTCAAGGTATTTTAAATTGAAATTAAATTTCTATGACAATATTTCACTTTTAAAATAGAATCAAAACTCCACAAAAAATTCAACCCATTTTCTTTTATTATTTCTTTTTACAAAATTTTAGCTTCAAATTGTGAAGCAGTAAAATGTAACTTACGCTAAAACTTTGATGACCGTGCTACTTTAACTCAATAGTAGCTCTTAACTAATTGAGGTCCAATAGCTAACTGAATTGTCTCGGAGCTTTCTTTACATGCAAGCTGTGTAAATTTATTCACGATATGAATTTCACATGCGGTCATAATCACCTCATCGGATGTCTACAATCAATTAGCATAATGCTGACTGTATTCCTCCATTGACTTTCTCGACTTGTAATGTTAATTATAATGAGTAGAGTATGCAGCTTTTTTGTTCACACAGGAAGACAAGATCCCCTTTAGTTTTTTTTGCTTCGGGCAATCCTGATTGGCCAAAATATTTTTACTCCCAAACAAAAGCTCTCAGAGCTTTGGTTGAAATTGTCCTCCCTAAAGGCTTATTATATCATTCTGAAAATAATAAAAGCACCAGTAGCGTGTTGTCCTCTATTTTGTGTTAATTTTGATATTACAAGCTGGGACACAGCCTGACAATAAAACACAATTCTCTACGGACCAGAAGTCATTACGAATGTCAAACAGCGCCTCACATATAGAAAGTTGCCAATTAAATTAAATTAAAACATGAGGCACAAATAATGTAAAAAGCAATACCCAAGGGTATGCCATAAATATTATGTGCATGTTTATGTCACATATGCCTGCACGACTTTGTTGCGCTGCACCCCTGTGGCAATGATCTCACTAACTAAAGGTTAGATTAGATCTTTTACCGATAGCCTGCCTAATATAAAAGCTGTGTTTTGTTACAACAGTGGTGATGTCAAAATCGGTAATCGCTCAGAATTTGAACGCCAAAGTTTTGAGAGTTGAAACCCATTGTGATGGGTAACCGTGCTATCTGTTACGCAAAAAATACGTTAGCACAGCCACACCACTCCTGCCGGGTTCAGTGCTTAAATTTTTGCTCTTCCTTACATCAATACGTTAATTAAAATCCGCATGATTGCAAGGCTTAGTGTCAGCAATAAAAGTTAAGGTGCCACACAGCCAACAGCTGAGTAATAAAACAGAAACCTTAGTTGGGTGATTGACATTTCAAAATATAGTTGGTAATGAAAAGTTAATAGGCCATATTATATTTTCAATACACGTGGGGAAAAATAAAATAAAAATAAATTACTAGATAAATACCTTGCGGCATTGTTCCAGGGCGATTAAAAGTATGTAAAGTTCGACTGTAACCTCTGAATTACGTGTGCGCAATAAGATGGCTGCTTCTCTCAAAATTAAGGGCTGTTACAACCAACAAACAGAGATGCCAATGGCATTGTCTAAAAAATAACATCGCATACAAGCATCTGGCTGTTTTGGGTAAACAATTTCACATAAGCACAAAGCTTCTTTTTATATTCTTTTGTTTTAACAAGCCAATAAAGTTGGCAAAGTTGAACAATAATCAATTTAGCAATGAAGTTTTCAAAGATCAAATCGATGAAATATGAAAAAATGAAGTTCAAGTCCGCTTTGTTGATCACAATTTGCTAACAAAATTATTGTTTGAAGTTATTGGGCCAGTTTATCCAAACAAATTTTGATAGCGTATTGCACAAAAGGTGAATTTTTTAATAATTCATAAGCAATTAATACCAAGTATATAACATTGATAATAAGATGGCTTTCATTCCGTCAAAAATCGAACTTGACAATAGCGTAGAAGCACCAAGCCTTTTTCACTAGAAATTGATTCACAAATGTTATATCTCAGCACCCCTCCTCACTTTTTGAAACATTTCTGTTTGCACCGTTAGAGGCTTAAAAATCATAGGATGCAAGCCACGACCTTTACTTAAGCTGATTAATATTGATCCTCAAAATGTGACACTCCAATTATATTCAATAACGTTTTAGCAGATGCAGAGCTGACTTTTTCTACATGTTAACATTTCAATTGAACAAGGGAGTAAACATGGACTTTTTCAAACAGCTCACAGCATGACATAACTGTGAATTTGTCATCCCAAAAAACAATGACTAGATTGTTTGTTGTTTTTGAAGGTGTTGATAAGGGAAGCACAATGTTCTAAATGAAAAGCAATAGGCAGGTTTAAACCAAGATAAATAAGTTACCAGCCAATTTTACTACTATCAAAATAGACGAGGACGTTGTGAATTTTTTATGAAAAACATAATAAGCCATGGAGAGAAGTTTTATTGACGCCAGTTTATTTAATGAAGACCAATCTTAGTAAAAAGTGTCCACTTGACAGCTCTCAACGAGCGGAATGAAACTGCCTGGAGCCGGCAAAGTAGTCTATTTTAAAATCGGATTTGAATTCTAAGGACTTGATCAAGATGTTACAAGTTGAAAATCTACATGATGATTTTCATATTTAGCACTGGCACAATGATAAGATGATGAAAGTCATTGTGAAGGTTTTGAAGCGACGACGAAGGCGTTGTTCGATGGTGTAGCCGTAGCTGTGTTTGTCGTGTTTGAGTGAGAGAGGTTGGAGACAGCAGTGTATAAGAGGGGTCTGTGTAATTTAATGTTTGATATTTATTAAAGTGCTATCCTCTGGAGAGACCACAAAAGAGAGTGTCATTTTTAATTTAATCATGCTCATTTAGTGCAGCTGTTGTGCTCATATGCCGGAGCAAAGGAGTAAAATAGCAAAAATATTAAACAAAAAGACCTCGACATGTATTGTACACTGTCGTACACAGATGTCCAGCATCACCCACTGCCGTGTCATACCGAAGCTGTGAAGCCAACTACGTTAAAACAATTTCAACACGTCAAAATTCATAATATCATCATTCTTCAACTGCCACCCACGGAAATCAGCACTTCAGATGGGATAGAGACGAAATTAAAAAATTGTCAGAGTCATCTTATTACGGATTAGAAGTACTCCACCAGTAGTCTGATACCAGAGGATTGGTGTGCAATTTCACTGTTTCCAGATAAATTTTATGTAGTGCTTCTTTTCTCAAAATCGTAAAAGTCAATATGATCAAAGATTAGACTGGTTTTGGTTGAAGCATTTTATCAATCAGACAGCTCTTAAAAAAGAGATGAGCTTCTACATGTCCTATGAGGGTTTGAACCTCTATGTCAACAATGGGCGTCAAACTGGGTTTTCACAAGTTTCTCTGACAACTGTTCTAAAAGTTGATAAACAATGTATTATACTGATCTCGGGTCCTGAATAAAAATAAACACCCGGTTGAAGAGCCAAATTAGGCTTGTACCCTGAGAATAGAGTCAACATACTTGAACTTGGACCGAATAGTTTGGCTACTGCATTACAGAGTGCCAACTCATCTTCATGTGGTGCTGAATTACATTTACGGGCTGAATGACCCAAAAAAATTAAGCCCTTTTGTAAACTGATATGGATGATGCAGCTTTAACTTGTAAAGCCTACAAAATTTGCTTTTACTGTTCAATACTGTAAAGTTATTTTTTTTCTTACTGGAGACTAGATTTTATCGCAATTAGAATTTAATGATAGCATTCAAAGGTTGTGAGAACCAGATGCTCGTTTGTCCCTAATGAGCTGCTAACTGCACTGCATGAATGGAATTAGTCAATGACTGAGCTATCCTTCACTGTCATTTCAGCTAAATTTGAACGAGAATTTTGATGTTCATTGACAAAGACTTGCATTGTCATTACCAATTAGCTGCATTTCTTTCTGCCATTACTTTCTACCATCATGAAGTTGTGTGAAATTTTAATTCAGGAATGATCATTTGAAACCACAGCTCCAGCCTCAGGCGATGTCAACTTCCATAAAACGTCTTTGAAACAAATTGCAGTCACTTTTACTGATTATAATTAGGTGAAATTTATGATGAGAAAAATCAGCATGATTGAAATGATTGTGGCATGAACAGCAGCTTGAATTTCAAAGCATAAAACAGCTTCATACCCTGTTGAAAGGTTTTGTTTAGCTGGGCACAATTTAATCCACTTTTTATGGCTTGAAATTGGTTTCAGTCAAGATTTTGAAACCACTAGATTAATTTTTCTCACTGAAATGCACATTCAAAACATCATAATCTTTGTAGAATGGAGCCTTAGTACATGTATTAGGCAGGCTGACTAAACATGGTTAAGGTGGCACATTCAAATCGGCAAGCACAGCATAATGCACTCTGCAGACGAGCGAGTGAAACAGCATTGCGAGCAGCTAGTTTACACGCA
>ERZ1740072.541-NODE-541-length-15063-cov-3.706956_pt1 | contig 15063 bp, 16 predicted proteins | sample MGYA00581733_ERZ1740072 | MGnify/ENA primary metagenome ERZ1740072 (study PRJEB43018, sample SAMN04849741) | marine metagenome | isolation source: floating plastic debris | place: Pacific Ocean | collected 2008-08-30 | study: EMG produced TPA metagenomics assembly...
AGATCCTGCCCGGTATGATCGAAATTTCAGGCGTCGGCCACGCGGTCGGCATCGGCGACAGTGTCACCATAGAGAAACCAGGTCAGTCCTTAATTGGCGAAGTCATGTCGGTAAGCGACACCCGCGTGCGTGTCTTGATGTTCAGCTCAACCGAAGCCGCGCGTATTGGGGATCGGGCCTATGTCACGCAACAGGATCAGGTCGAAATTGGCGAACACTGGTTAGGCGCACTGGTCAACTATCGCGGCGAGGTGCAAATGCGCCGTACGCCCCCTGGTACGCCCAAGCAAAGCATCGCCGTGCCCTTGCAACGGGCCGCCCCGCCGCCCGCTGAACGCAAGCCTCTGGGCAAACGACTATCAACCGGATTGAATGTTACGGATACATTGCTACCGGTCTGTCGTGGTCAGCGGATTGGTCTTTTCGCAGGATCCGGCGTCGGAAAGTCAACACTCCTCGGCATGCTCGCCGGGGGCATGAATGCCGACCGGATCGTGATCGCATTGATCGGTGAGCGCAGCCGCGAGGTTCAGGAATTTATCGACGAAGTGCTGCCCGCGGATGTGTTGCACAAAACCACAATTGTCGCGGCCACGGCCAGCGAACCTCCCGGAGCCAAGAAGCGCGCAGCATTTTGCGCGATCGCCGCCGCCGAATATTATCGAGACCAAGGGCATTCTGTTCTGTTTCTGTTTGACTCGCTCACCCGGTTCGCCGAGGCGCACCGGGAAACCGCGCTCATGGCGGGTGAGACGCCAGCTCTCAATGCTTTTCCACCCTCGACGGTGCGAGTCGTTTCGGAATTGGCGGAGCGGACCGGGCCAGGCCCAAAAGCCAGCGGCGATATCACGGCGATCTTTTCGGTTCTGGTCGCCGGGTCGGATTTTGAAGAACCCGTCGCAGACATGGTTCGCGGCATCCTCGACGGTCATATTGTTCTCTCGCGCAAAATCGCCGAGCGTGGACGCTATCCAGCAATTGATATCTTGCGCAGTGTCTCGCGCAGCCTACCCAAAGCCGCGACCGAGTCACAAAACCAATCGCTGCATCTCTTCCGCGCCTTGATGACGACGTATGACGAAATCGCGCCCATGGTGCGCGCGGGTTTGTATGAATTTGGCAAAGATCCGAAAGCCGATATCGCTTACACGCTTTTCCCGGACCTGGACCGTTATCTGACAGAGTCCAGCGACGGGATTGAAACCGCGTACGCATATCTCGACGGGTTGCTGCAGCCTGCGCGCGCCGCGCCCACAGGCGATGCGCCTTTAGAAGCTGCTTAGAAACAGATTTTGACTTGCGACAGCACCGAACCCTGCAGCCGCATTGCCCAGAAGAACCAATGCAGTCGAGGCCGAACTGTTAGCCGCGAAGTTTTGATCGATGCCCGCGAGAATTTGGAACCGCCTCAGCACCTGGTCGACCACTTCTGGCGACTTCAGATCCTGAACGGAGCTGATCCCAAACTGACTCTTTAGACGGTCCTCAAGATATTCCGCCTGGCGATCAATATCCAATTGGCCGAGATCGGCAGGAATGCCCAAAGCCGTATTCAGCACGGCGCGAATGGGCTCACTGCCGAGCAGTTTGAACAGGACAGCCTCGTCCGTCGACTCCTCGGTCACGACGTCAGAAATGCCATCGCGATAGTTCAATGCCAGGCGCATATCATCATTTTGGTTGCCGACGGCGAGTTCAAAAGATTCGGCGAGATAGCGCGATGCGATGGTGTCGATTTCGGACGAGAGTAGATTGATTTGCCCGTTTGCGGGTTCGAGCGATTCCGCAAAATTAGTGTATTGCGGGTTATTCAAACGCTGCAAGAAGGTGCTCTCTGGGTCCTGAACCTCGTCCAGGACGTTCCGGATATACCCTGTCTTCCACTCTTCCCCGGACAGACCAAATGCCGTCAATGAAATGCGTCGCAAACGCGGATCGCTGAGAAAATCCTCCACGGCGAGCGGCTGCGCGAACTTCTCTTTGAAATAGTCGATATCTCGGTCGATCTGCGGCGACTTGGAAAAGGTATCCAATTGCGAGTCGTAGGTTTCTTGCAGGAAATTCCATCCTGCAAGGCCTGCCAAAGGGATGACCGGTTGAAACGTCATTAAGCTGCCAAAGCTCCCGAAGAGTCTTGTCCCAATAATTGCGCCTCGAGCTCTATGATCTGTTTCATGTAACAAAGCGCAGAATAGTAGTTCCCGCGGCGGATCATTTCCTGCAACAACGGAATTAACTCGGGTTGAGCGGGCGCGAAGGCCGCGTTCAATTCTTCACAGGCGCGATGCAGAGCTGGCAATGTGTCTTCCTCTTCCAAATCGCGCGTGATTAGCAATTGAATGGCATAATAGACTTGTTTGACCGGTGTATCGACTTCGCTCGGTTTCAGCGCATCGCGGCAACGAAGCACCATAACATCGGGGCCTGGCACACGAATTCGACCCGGCTTATCGCCATTTTCCAGAAGCGTCCCATTGATAAAAAAACGCTCGCCCGGGGCCAGTTTCAACATTAATCCGGACATTCCTAGTCCCTCCTGAATTACTCTTACCCTAGCCTGAGTTTTCAAGTCCTTTGATGATGGACTCATTAATATCGATGAGGTCCACAAGTCCGTCTGACCCGCCTAGGATTTCGGTACTGGTGCGACGTACAAATATGGACAATTCCAGCAGCGACTTTCGCAAGCCGTCATTCAACTGATTTTCTGGATGCATAAGATCCGTGGCCAGGAGGGTCCACAGATCCAGGTTTCGGTTGATCGCATTGGCCCATTTTTCGGGGTCGCTCTGCTTTAAGTCTCGGGCTTCGATCATGGTATCTGTGATCTGTCTGAACAGGGCACGTTCTATGGATCGGTTATCCGCGGTTCGGTTACGTACTTCGCCGTAAGCTTTGTGAGCTAGAGCCTGCAATCAATCCTCCTAAGTCGTTAAAAGAGACCCGGAGCGTCCGAAGACGCTCCGGGCATTTGATATTATCTGAACAGTGACAGCAGTGACTGCGATCCCTGGTTGGCGATAGACAGCGCCTGAGTACCGAGCTGCTGCTGAACCTGCAGGGCTTGCAGACGGGCAGACGCGGCTTCCAGGTCAGAGTCGACCAAAGTACCGATGCCGGACTTCAGTGAGTCAGACAGCGAGGTAATGAACTCAGACTGCGATTCGATACGGCTCTGGTCGGAACCAAAGGCAGCAGCGGCAGAGATTGAGTTCCCCAGCAGCGTTTCGATGCTGTCGAGTGCAGCTGCGGCGTCTGCAGCTGTGCTAACATCGACTTGATCCAGACCGAAGAGACCGCCGGACGCTGTACCTGCACCGTCATTGGCGACGACTGTCAGAGACTGAGCTCCTGTCGCGTCATCAACAGCCAGGCTCCAAACTTCCGTCGTAGCGTCGTACTGAACTTGCGCTGTTACGCCGTCGACGGAACCTGAAGCGATCGCTGTCGCCAGGCCACGAGCTACGTCTTCAGCCGTTTCGTTCTTACCAGCAACATAAGTGAAGCTGTCGCCACCGAGCGTAACACGCAGGCCTTGGCCTTCAGCGAAAGACGCGGTGTTCGACAGATCAATGCTGGTTGCGCGCTGTGCAAGTGTTTGCAGCGCGTTACCGTCGGCTGGTGTCGCACCATCATTATCAGCTGCTTCGAAAGCAGTTATCGTATCAGCGGTCGCCAGTGCGGTGATATCCGTGAAAGAGTTAGTGTTCGACAGGGACAGCTCAGCCGTTGTGCTCGCATCAACCGTCAGCCCTTCGATGCCCAACGCGTTCACTTGAGCAGCAAGTGCGTCACGGATCGTGTCGGCTGTGTCACCGGATGCAGCCGTCGTATAAGACAATACAGTGCCGTTCACAGTCAGCGAGTACGTTTCACTCGCAACAGCCGTGATGTCGAACTGGAGCACCTTACCAGTTGCGGCGTCGGTTGTAGACGAGTTTGTCCCGGACGCGTCAACGTCTGCAAATGCAGCTGAAGGCGTTGCACCAAGTGCAGTTCCGAACACACCAGCGTCTGTCGACAGGTCCTGACGACCAACCGTGATGTTTGATGTGCTTACAGTACCGTCAGACTGGCGGTCCAAAGAAGCCAAGAAAGTCGAATCCGCGGTGCCCTGAACCAGGTTGACGCCGTTAAACTGTGCGGCGCCGACAATGGTCGTGATCTGGTCGCGTTTCGCAGCGATGTCGGCTTGGATTTTAGCGCGGTCGTCTGCGTTCAGATCGTCCTGAGCAGAGACAACAAGTGTCTTCATTTCAGTGATCAGGTCGGTCACAGACTCGGCAGCGTTCCGAGCAACGCCAACAGTCGCGGATCCTTTGTTCAAAGAATCGCTGATTTGCTTGAAGCTCTCTACATCAGTCGACATGACCGTAGAGATCGCCCAAACAGCAGCGTTGTCGCGCGCGTTGGCTACAGATTTAACGGAAGAAATCTCGGACTGGACCATGGCCAGGACTATATTCATTCCGCGAAGGGTTTCCAGCGCCACCATCGCGCTGTTATTCGTCAAGAGAGTATTGTTCATGGATGCATGTCCCGTATTCGTTTTAGCTCCTTTTGGAGCGTTTGTTTGATGTCATCCTGACAGCCCAAAAAAGGGTAACCACTCATGGTTGCATCTACTCGAATACTACTCTTAGATGAAAAAAGATTTAACTGTGTTAAGCCTTGCTTTCGAAGCGGCCACGGGCGTCTGTGAATTGTACGCGCGTTCCTTGTTGATCATACGAACCTACATTTACGTCCGACTGTATTCGGTCGAGCCGCTCAAGCGTTCGCGATAAGCCGTGTCGAACGGCTTGCAGGTGGCGATCATGTTCAGCGGCGGTCGATTGAAGCTTTTGGATGCGCGCAATCACCGATGCTGGCTGGTTGCGCAGCGCCCCGCCCTCGATCGCATCAGACAGCGCACTGAGATGCTGCACTTTTGCTTGTGCAATGTCACCGAGCGCCGACAAGTCACCACTGACAATGCTCTCTGCCTCTCGCTCGAATGTCTGCTCAATCGCCTCCAGACAGGCTTCAATATTGATCTTATCCATTCTCAGCCGCCTTCTCTTCGAGCGTTAGGGTCTCAACGGTAGGCAGCTCCTTGTCGAGCAATCCAAGCGGATGTTGCTTGGCAATATCTTCGGCAATCGCTTCAACAAAGTAGCGCGCGAACATGGACGCGCCATCACCGCCGCCCAGGGTAAGCGCATCTTCCAATCCGGTATGGGTCAATAGCTCGGCCCATAAGAGTTGCTCGAATTTCGCTTTTGATTCTTCGGAGACATCCGGCGTCCGCACCGCGTTCGATGGTGCGGCCGGACCAGGTGTCCCCTCAATGGATGTTATCGGCAGCATGAGATCCTCCTGAATCAGTTAACCGAGATTAAACTTTAAGTTGTTAATTCACTCTTTACGCCCTGGTGTTGTACTCGTCTCATGTAGCAAAGAGACCATTATGAACGCAGGACTGCTAGGAGAGCATCTGGCGTCGCCGAGGACGGCAACAAAGACGAACCAGAGCACAGCCCTCGACCCCAAGACCGCCAAAGGCGGCAACGCGTCCGGTAAAGACGATTTCGCATCTCACGTGGCGAAAGATCCAGCCTCTTCACGCGAGGACGCACCAGCGACAGAGTCCGCCCTCGCCGCGACTCAGACGTCGGAAGACGTCAAACCCCAACCAGATATTCAAGCGTTGCCACTCGACGCAGCATTGGCGTCTGAAGACGCAGCGCTGGCAGACGATGCAAGCGTCGAGACCGTGAAGCTGGTCGTGGCTGAGGCTGCCGATGCGCCGAACACGGCCCTGCAACAAGCCCCGGATGCTGAGCTTGGAACAGCCAGGCGCGATGCTCAGAGCCTGCCATTGCAATCTGTCAGAACGGAAGAGATCACCGCTCAAGACGCCCGAATCCGACCCCAAGGCGATCTGCGCGACGGCGGACGCGACTCACGCCGCCCTTCAGACACCGACCTTATTCGCACGACATCGACCGCGATTGATGATGTCGCGGTCGCGCCTGACGCCGATCAACCTGATCTGGCCGTCGATACATTGGAACCGGGTCGCCCGGCTCCCCGATCAAGCGATGCAGATGTGTTGCGGGCCCCGCCTGCGGCGACAGCAGACGACACGCTTGCAGCGAACGCCTCAGAGACTTCATTTCGGCAGACCGTATCGACTGATATTACCGCCATTGATCGATTGGCATCCGGCGGGATCACGCGAGATGCTTCGACCGTGATTGCCGACACAATTCCAACCGTTGCACCAACACCGTCAAGCGGTACGGGCAGCGCGCCCATAACCGGCCTGACGCCAACGGTTCCGACTATTCCCCTCGCGTCGCCAGGGGACCTCACCAGCGTTATACTGAATGCCATCAATAATGGCATTGATCCGCAAGAGCAGCTGGTGGTTCAACTTGATCCGCCTGAACTGGGCCGTGTCATGATCGACTTCAAATTTGACGCCCAGGGCCTGCAGCAAATCATCGTCACGTCAGAAAACCCCGAAGCCCTGAAACGCCTGCGCGAAATGCACTTTGAATTGACACAAGCCCTGCGCGAGCACGGCCTGTCTGAACAAAACATGACGTTCCGCGAGCAGGCGGATGGGGACGACTGGAATTCGAATGAACCTTTGCGCCATGAGGCGCAATTCTATGCGGCAGAGGAACGCCGCGCCTCACCGTCGGCCCTTCCAACCGAGTCTCGCACGCAGGCCCGGGATCGGCTCGACCTGTTGCTTTAGGAGTAAGCCATGAGTGAGATCAATCCAGTCACATCGACCGGGACAACAACGACAACATCTTCGTCTGCGATCGACACGGATACATTCTCCGAAGACTTTGACGCATTCCTTCAACTGCTAACCGCGCAGATCCAGAATCAGGACCCGCTACAGCCGCTGGAATCGACACAATTCGTTGAGCAACTCGCGACGTTCTCCTCTCTGGAACAACAAGTCAAAACCAATGGCACGCTCGAAAATATCGCGTCCATGATCAGCGACCTCCATTCTGCTCAAGCCAATGAGTGGCTCGGTCAGGAAGTTGCCGTGTCGTCCCAATACGTTGCCTATGAAGGCGAGCCGGTCGAGTTTGAGATCAATCCGGCCTTCAATTACGATGAAGCGATCCTGACCGTAACGGACAGCTCAAACCAGGTTATCTGGCAGGAAGCGTTGGATGCCAGCGCGGAGCGGTATACCTGGAATGGTGAAACCTCGGACTCGACCCAGCCGGCCGGTCAGGGCGTGTATGAATTCCAGATCGACCTGTTTGCAAACGGCCAGCCCCTAGCTTCAACGCAAGCCGAGATCATAAGCAAGGTCACAACGCTCGCGAATGAAGGCGGGCAGTTGAAACTGGGAACGAACAATTACCTCACGACGGATCTGGACGGCGTTCGCAAGACCAGCTCAGAATGAGAGGATATCGCGCCGCCTGTTAGAGATCTTGTTTGGCCACATCAACGATCAGCACATTCCTGATGCGTTCTGAAATGGCATCATTCAGGTTCATCAGGATCATCGCGCGAATGGTCTCGTAATTGTTGACATTGGTCAGCTCTTCAAGTGTTCGGCCATCATTGCTCAACTCGATCAGCGTCGTCATGATATTATCACGAAGCTTTGGTTCTTCCGTGAACAGACTTTCGGCGGTGCTATTGTCCGTTTCCAGACTGATGTGCAAGATGACCAAGCTCTTGACCTGTCCACCACGCATAATCGGAACCACGAATTCACGGCTGAATTTGTAATAGGCACTATCGCCAGAGCTGGCGGGTTTGTCGTATTTTTCGCTTGTCGCCGCTGCCTTGTCGCCGCCATATCCGTCTTTCTTGTCACCCTCATAATCGTCCGAGTCGCCCGCGACGCTCGCGGCCGCTGGTGCGGCGGGTTTCAACACGACGCCGGCAAAGCTGCCCAAGGCAACAAAGATAACGGCGACAACACTGGTAATGACGAGTTTCATGGGACTTTCCTTAAAAGGGCAGCACTTGTTCTAGAACCTTAGGAACCATACCGCGCTTTATTCCGGCCTGGGTTTCCCCGCGGCTAAGATAAGACAAGCTGGCATCTGCGATTTTCTCATAAGTGACAGTGTTGGTGCGCGTAATATCCTGTGCGCGAATAACCCCCGACACGGTCAGATAGCGAATTTCATCACTGACTTGCGTTTGCTGATAGCCGGCAATCACGAGATTGCCGTTCGGCTCGACACCGACCACCCGCGCTGACAATTGGAACGTGACCTGTTCGGCCCGATTGACTGCCCCGTCACCCGTTAGGGCTGAGGTGCGATCATAATCGATCGCCGGCGAAACCGTTGCACCACCTGGCAGCACACCATTGGCCCATTGGGGCAGGCCCAACAAAGCGCCAAGATTGAGCTGTTCATTCGTCGAACGGTTTCGGGAGAGCGACGTCTGCAAGCTCGCCTGATCGTTCATATCGACAACGACGGTCAGCAAATCGCCGACATCTTTGGCGCGGCGCATCCCCAACAAGGCATTCGGCGCGGTTGTCCATAATGATGCGGAAGCCTCGCCTTTCGGAGGACCATAGGATGCTTCCGTCTGTCCCCAGAACGGGGATTGCTGAACTTCGATGGTTGTTGGCCCCGCATCTGTCCCGCCTGACGCGCACGCCGTAAGCGCCGCAGCCAACACTCCGGTTGCCAGCACATTTCCTATTGCACCCATATCCAGCCTCCTGCCTGAACGGTTCCTTCAACAACCTGGCGCGACTCCAGATTGAGTACGGTCACGGATTCATTCTCTCCCGCCTCCCCGAGGGCGCGACCCGTGAGCGAGATTTCCAGGGGACCTTTCATGTATTTGAGCGTGACCAATTGATTGCGCTTCACCAGGCGCGCAGAGCGTGTGTCCTGCGGGCGGATGGATTGACCGGCATAAACCGTCCGGCGCACTTCGCGGCCTAACAGGTCTGCATGTTCCTGCTGCCAGACATCATCTGGTGGCGAGGTATTGTCGATGGTGATGATGTCGCCGGAGCGCATCACATCATTCGCGGTGAGCGACACTGGAGTGGCCAGGCTGAGGCCAAGGCTGAAACAAAGAATATCAATCATGATCTTATCTCAACCGCGTCGTCGCTGCCAACATTTCGTCGGATGCGGTGATCACTTTGGAGTTCAGTTCATAGCCGCGCTGAGCTTCGATCAGATCGGAAATTTCCTTCACGACATCGACGCTGGAATCTTCAAGAAATCCTTGGCGAACTGTGCCATAGCCCTGGCTGCCCGGGACACCACGATTGGCCTGACCGGAGGCTTCGGTCTCACGGAACATATTGTCTCCGATCGCCTCAAGCCCTTTTTCATTGACGAAGGTGGCCAGCGAGATCACGCCAATCGACTGCCCGTCGGCCAGATTATCGAAATAGGCGACGACATCGCCATCGCGACTGATTGAGATGCGGCGCGCATCAGCCGGCAGCGTTATGCCGTCTGCAAGCGGGTAACCTTCCATCGTGACGATCTCGCCATTCTGACTGCGATTCAGTTTGCCATCTCGGGTGAAGGCCGTTTCGCCATCGGGTAAGGTGATTTCCAAAAAGCCCGGCCCATCAATGCCGAGATCCAGCTCGCCGCCGGACTGACGCATGGACCCTTGCGTAATCTCCATCGAAACCGTCGAAGCTTTCACGCCAGTACCCAGTTGAATACCGGCCGGCACCGTTGTTCCAAGCTGCGACGTGATCGTCCCAGGCGTTAAATATTGCTGGTAAACCAGGTCGGAAAACTCTGCGACGCGCGGGCGGTAAGCCGACGTGCTCATGTTTGCAATATTGTTCGAGATGACGTCGACGCGCATCTGCTGCGCGGCCATCCCCGTTGCTGCAATCTGGAGTGATTTCATGGCAAACCTCCTGTGCCTTATTGGTTCCTAACCGTTGAAATAAGTTGCGTGATGCGTTGGTCTTCCCGTTCCAACGCAGCTTGTCCGGCTTCATAGGCACGCTGGACCTCAATCATCCGCGCCATCTCCAAGACCGGAGAAACATTCGACGCCTCCAAAGCGCCTTGCAAAACAGTCGAGAATTCCGCAGGCTGAGAGCCACCAGCGGCGGTAAAACGCGTATCAGTATCGCGCTGCAGCGCTCCATTTGCGATGAAAATTCCGACTTGTTCGATAATCTGGCCATCTGCCGAAATGGTGCCGTCGCCCGCAATCGTGACACCTTCAGCTTCAGGCGGAATCTGGATCGGGGCGCCGCCATTGCTGAGCACGCGCGCCCCATCCGGCGCGACCAATTCGCCATCCGCGTTGACCTGAAACGCGCCAGCGCGCGTCAACCGCTGCCCGGCATCGGTTTCGATCCCAAAAAATCCCTCACCCTGAATGGCCAGGTCAAACTGCCCGCCAGTGAATTTCACTGTGCCCTGGGTCAGATCAAAATTGTGCCCCGCCAGTCCCCCCATGGACAGCGAAGGCGTATCTGGTCCGGTCGCCATAACGTATTCCGCGAATATGGCACGATCGGTTTTGTATCCGGTCGTATTGGTGTTGGCGATATTATTGGCAACAACTTGCAGCTCTTTCAGCAAGCCATCCTGACGCGACACCGTCGCATAAATGCTATTACTCATTCGCGGCTCCTGCCTGTGCTTTCGACAGAGACTGTCGAGTCGAGTTCAATAGATCCGAGATTTGGTATGGCCGGATACGCCGGGCTTCGGCCGTCGGGGCTTTCCGGCTGGCAATCTGAATGGTTCGCACGCGATCCAGGCGCACCACTTCCGCATCGCTCAACCCGGCGACGAGTTCGCTCAAGTCACTTTGCCACAAGGCCCAATTGCTTTCGACCGCGCCCTGTTCGAGCAGTTCCAATTGCAGACTGGGATGCGCCGTCAGCGCATTGTACGCCGTCCTGGCAATCACAGGGAGATTTGCCTGCAAGGCGCGGATGCCTGCCATGCGATTTATTTCTGGCTCTTCAGGAAACTCGTCGCGAACGTCAAACAATTCCTGATTGGCATGTCCCCAGAAGGCCGCCGTTGCTAATAGCAAACCGACTTGAGGTTCACGGTCGACGGGCTCGAGGAAGTGTTTGGCCATGCTGAACAAGCCAAGCTCGATCGCGCGCTGGGCGCCTTGCTTGCGCAAGGCATTGCCGCGATCGTCAATCGGCAAATCGGTATGGAAGGTGTTCAGCGTTTCAAGGGCATTTATGGCATTGGCCGGATCTTCATCGCTGAGATAATCATCCAGAGCGATCATGGTGTAATTGTCGATAGACGTGCGCACATCCTCTCGGTCTGCGACCTCCAGGGCGCGAACGCGATCGAGCCCGGCATACAGATCTTCGCTCGCCAGGTGCCTGATGACAAATTCCAGAATCGGGTCGAGATCGTGTTGCGTCTCGGCCTCTTCGAGCACTTTCCAGGCTTCTTCCAGTGCGAAAGAGCGGACCGTGGGTCGCAGTCTTCGATCTCTTTCGACCAGGATCAGAAGCGCGGCCAGCTTCAGCTTCGGCCGGCTCATCAGCATGACCAGGCGATCGTCTGACTCCGTGCCGGTCGGCATATCCAGGATCGCGGTTTTCAAGGCGCTCAGTCGGGTAGAGTTGGCAATCTCCTCGGGTGTGAAGGTCGCCAGAATTTGTTGCGCCAGGTCCCTGCGCCGCTCGATGAGCAGGGTCGGCGTCGCCAGCATCGCCTCGGCTTCGCGCATGTTAAAAGTCAAGACACGGATTGCCGCGATTTGCACAGCAATGCCTTCAACGCCTTCTGGATCGAACACGATGAGTTGCGCTACGGCGTGCCATAAAGCGGCTTCCGGATAGCAGTCCGATAGCGTTTCAAAGTAGTCGACATCTGGTCGTTGTCGTTTTTCCATCAAATCAATGAGCTTGCGATATGCCAGCCATTCGGATTCGGGTGCTGTCGCCAGCAGCGCGCCCGCTTCAGTATACAGGCCCAGTGCAAGTTTCGACTTTAAATCCCGGATCAGTTTTTCTTCCAGCGCGCTGTCATCCGCGTCAGATGCCGACGGTAATTCTGTGAAGCGGCGCAATGAACGAACGACGGACAGGTCAAGGGGATACGCGCCGCCGCAGACGCGGGCCATCCTGGCAAGCGTCTCAGGGGCCACATCAACATCGCCGTCTTCATTCGGGACCAGAAGGCCGCTGCGAATGGCAGCATCGACAAATGAGTCCAAACCCGCAGCACTTTCTTCGGCCGCCGAAGTCTGGTCATTTGAAACGTCTTTCGCTCCGGTGTCAGCGTGGGCCGCGGATACCAGAGCGAGACAGATGCTTGCAGTTGTGAGGCGCTTGATCATGCGGCTTGGCGTAACCCTTTCACTGCTTCTTCGACTTCATCAAAAGAGGGTCTGACCCGGGCGGGCGCGTGTCGGCGCGCCACTTCCAGACAGATATTGATTGGGTTCTTGTGCAGACTCGACACCAGCACTTCGCCAATCATGGAATAGAAGAAGTGCTCTTCTTTTCTTGTATGGCTCACTTTCGCCGCGAAGGGACCAACGCCCCCGTACGCCAGGAACACCCCAAGGAAGGTCCCAACCAGAGCGCCCCCAATCATACCGCCGAGAACTTCTGGCGGTTTATCAATCGAGGCCATGGTTTTGATAACACCCAGAACCGCCGCAACGATGCCAAGCGCCGGTAGCGCGTCGGCCATGCTTTGAAGGGCATGTGACCCATGCAGACGTTCCTCGAGCAGGCTCTCCAAGTGTTTCTCGAGCAGCTCTTCGACCTGATGCACATTGTCGAAATTCATAATCATCGATCGGATCGTGTCGCAGATCATCTCGATGGCTTCATGGTCTTTCAGAATTTTGGGGTATTTTTGAAAAATCGCGGAGTCGTTTGGCGCCTCGATATGAGCCTCGATATCCACCGGGTTGTCTTTCAGAATGCTCAGCAATTCATGCATCATGCAGAGCAAGTCAGAATAATCGCCCTTCTTCCATTTCGGGCCCGCGAATGCCGCACCAAGATCGCCCGCCGTATGCTTGATCGTGGCCATATCATTGGCCGCCACAAAGGCGCCCGTGGCGGCACCGCCAATCATCATCATTTCGAACGGGAGTGACTTCAAGATGATGCTCATCTTACCGCCGGCGAGAATGTATCCGCCGAAGACCATCACCATCGTCACAACCAAACCTATAATTGCGTTCACCGCATCACTCCTTTTATCCCGGTCTCACCCTGCACACTCATGATGCCGACACTTCTTGTAGGAAGGTGGGATCGATATCTGTTTTCAATCGCACGGCCCGCTGATGTTTCCAGACACCAAGCTCGCCAACAGCGATATCCACAGCGCCGTCGATCGTCTTGGCTGAAACCGTCAATTTTGAACGATGCGTACCCGGCAAAGAAATCACCGATCCCGGCTCGAGACGCGCGCAATCCGCGATGCTCATCGGCACCCGGTCCAGAATCACATCAAGGCGGACACTGGAATTTTGCACACGCGGCTCCGACAGGCTGGCTGCCGTTGGTTCGCTCGCAGCATCTGCAGTTGCAACGCCGTCGCCAGCAGAGGTTGCATATGCGATCACCTTGTCGAGTTTGAGCGCGACCCCAATCCGGATCGCCTGGCCCTCAATATCGCAAAGATAGTAGATAAGCAGGCAGCTGCCTTCTACTTCAAGCGACTCAAAGCCGATGCCCTCAGGTCCCCGATCATCTTCGGCGACCATGCCGAATGCCAGCGCCACACTCGTCGCCAGATCGGCCGCGGGTGCTTCCAGCAAGAGTTGCAGGAAAAGTTGCGGCGCCTCGGAGAGTGTCGCCGGATCCTGATCCAGCTTTCCGCCGGCGACACGCGCAGCAATCAAATTGTCGATCGACGCAGCGACGATGAAGTCGTTTGTCTCGCTTTCAAACCCGTATAGATAGGCGCCGAACAGGTCTTCGCTCCGGGCCGCGCCACGACAGACTTCGCGCGATTGAAGCCGCAGCTGATTTTCGCCGCCAATAATGTCATTCAGCCAATTTGCGATCACCGCTTCCAAAGACATCCAGAACGCCTGATTCTGCAGGACGCTCGGGGGCAAACCACCGCTCGATTCAAGTTTTTTTTGCAGAACGCCGCTCACGCTGGACCCCTAGACGAGTGTACAATCTCTCCACCTAGGGTAGAATTTTTTAAGTTGATAAAACGTTATCGGCTTCGAAAAAATCGACCCTACGTTGTATTTCGGAAATTTACCTTACTTTGATAGCTCATTCCCACAGAACAAAGTGGGTTAAAAAACATGTCAGCCGAAGACGCGACAGGCCTCGCGCCAATCATCATCAAGAAGAAGAAAAAGAGTGGTGGTGATGGCCATCATGGGGGCGCCTGGAAAGTCGCTTATGCCGACTTCGTGACGGCGATGATGGCCTTCTTCCTATTGATGTGGCTGTTGAATGCGACCACGGAGGAGCAACGCAAAGGGATCGCCGACTATTTCAATCCGACCATTCCGATCAGCCGTATTTCCGGCGGCGGGTCTGATGGTTTGAACGGATCCTCTATTTTCACCGAAAGTACCTATGCCAAAATGGGAACAGGCGCGACGCGCGATGCCTCAGCAGGGCGCCCATCGACGGCAAAGAGCACAGACAATGAGGTCGGCGGCGATGATGATGGCATCGGACCAGATGCCGCAGAGGGCACTGAAATCGTTGAGCAATTAGAGCTCGCAATTCAGGAAGAAGCGGCTGCCATAAATGAACATATCCAAGTCAAAATGTCTCCTGAAGGCATTGTCATGGAATTGGTTGATTCCGAAGAAGTGCCGCTCTTCCAACTGGGGCAAAGCGCCCCGACAGACTTGCTCGTAACGCTGGTCGAGACCGTCTCGGAATCCTTCGGCGCCTTCGGCAACTCGATCAAAATCGTCGGACATACTGACTCGCTTGCCTATAGTGATACGTCTCGATTTGATAATTGGGATCTGTCTGTTGATCGCGCAAACATGGCGCGGCGCCTTCTGATTGAGAGCGGTTTTCCGGTCGAGCGTATTCAGGAAGTCTCAGGTCGCGCCGACACGGACCTCCTGATTCTGGACGACCCATAT
>ERZ1740072.542-NODE-542-length-15059-cov-7.594908_pt1 | contig 15059 bp, 9 predicted proteins | sample MGYA00581733_ERZ1740072 | MGnify/ENA primary metagenome ERZ1740072 (study PRJEB43018, sample SAMN04849741) | marine metagenome | isolation source: floating plastic debris | place: Pacific Ocean | collected 2008-08-30 | study: EMG produced TPA metagenomics assembly...
GAGGTGACGGCTGCATAGGCTGCGAGCTGAATTTTTTTCCTTGTTGGGATTTGCTAAAAGATGGAATACTTCTTTGTGGTAAGTTTTGTAGTGTAATGATATAGCAATCACTTAAGGTTTAGACTATTGATGTCTACTGCGAGATTAGCCATGTACGTCTGTATGCTATTCGAGATCTAGCCCCAACACCAACCAACCGCACATTTACATCACGATTGAACACAGCGATCTCAACATACTTCGCCAAGCTTGCTAAGTATTTTTAGCTGTGAATGTCTGACATGAATGCTGGGAGGTCACAGGGCTCTCTCGCTCTACTACTCTTTGTGCTATAAAGTACTACGATGTTTGATGATTGTTTTACTAATTATGTTTATGAACAACACGACATGATTGTCGCTGATCTTGGTTATCTTACTCATGGGTGGTTGTCCTTGAAAAGGAAGTGTCTGTTGCTTGCTGTTACTTCCTCGTTGTTTTTGTCTGTTCATGCTATACTCTCTGTGATTACAGGGCTCACCCGGTCATTACAACCAGTCTTCTCATCATAACAGTTCTAACGTTGACAGAATGAAATCCTCTCACCATGGTTCGGGGTCTCATACAACGTCAGGCCCACCACCGCTCGTCAATATGGTGGCCAAGAGCTCTTCGTCCAGTCAAAGTATGTATTAAATCTGAAATACTGTGTTTTGTCTAGGTAGGGTACCGATACTTCAAAATGTCAAATATCACATTGTTAGATCTTGAACCCTCGTCTTGCTCAATTACACAAGTTTCCTAGCTCTAATTGGTTATAAATAAAATAAGCAGTATTCAGAAGTCATAAAAACTGGCAGTTCTAAAACTTGAATGGAACTACAATTCAACTTTGCATTTTCTTGGAAGCTGCACACCATCACAATATTCCGTCATAAAAATCCAACTCCCTGACAGGTTATAGTCCATCAAAGTGGACCAAGATATACCACAAATCAAATATTACTGTTATATCCAGTGTGACGCTTCTTGCTTCAACTGCTGTGGGAAAGTTCGTGTCAGCTTTTACTTAATCTCTGGCCATAATTACTCTTCGTAACTTCTAAGCTCAATGTCACCAACGATTCTTCATTTACAGTGAACGGCACTGCAGCCCCTTACAGTAATTATCAGTCAACCCCAGTACGGGAGCCTAAGAAGACTGCCCCACCCGCTCCTCCACCTCTGACTAAGGAACAGAAGCTAGCTGGGGCGAGGACTTTGCTGAAGAAACAGTTGGAGCAGGCACTGAGACAGGTCCCTGCCCCAAAACCCCCGCCGCCAGAGGTCAATTTCCTGCCTAGTCTGGCCAGTGGAGAGTTTGTCTACATGATCGGCATGGAGGTAATCAAAAGTTTGTCTTGTCATCATCAATGGTTTCTTGTGTATTCTGGCATGAAGAATTGCATATGGCATTTGTAGGGCACAAACATGGTAGAAGTTCTATGGAATTGGGGGTAATTCATTAAAAGGTCTGCGACTGAAGTTGCCCTGTTCTTTGACTTTTGAAAAGCTTTATGGTGTGAACAGCATCTATGACTGTATGAGATGCATGCATATACATGTGGAACAGCCCATATAATAACTACACCTACTTTTGTTTTGCCTCATGCATTAACTTCATAATATCGCTATCAAGTGTATGGCCTCATCTCATAAGCTAACTGGTGTGACATGATGCACAGTCTCGCGATTCATTCTCACACATATAGTGTAGATAATGACTCACAGATTAGAGCACCATGCTGGTCCATGGTTGTTTCCCCCCTAAGCTATCAACAAACAATGATGATGACAAAGGAGGGTTTGAATAGTGAGTTTAACCTTCTCATAATTGTTGGATATAATGCGCTATTGCAGGAAGTTGTGAAGCAACTGCTTTCCACCGAACAGAAGGATGTCAAGTTTGTCTTCAATCCGTTCTCGTGTGTTCAGTGTAAGACTGACTTCACCCCTGTATGGAAACGTGACAAGCCGGGCAGTAAGAATGTTATATGCGAGAAATGTATCACAAGTAATCAGAAGCGTCTTCTCAAATCAGAGCATACTGCTAAACTCAAAACAGTCTTCGCCAAAGCACTCCAAAAAGAGCAGGAAATAGGTAAGTGTATGACTGAGTGAAAGTGAGTGTATTGAAAGTCTTTGAAGCGGTTTCATTGAATCTAGTGGGGTGAAACGCCGTGATAGTCTTTTTTAGCATCAACAGTACTGGCCTGTACTGGGCGCGCCACAGTCTGCCTTTTCATAGTGCTTTAAGGAAACTTTACTTTTACTGTATTATTTTGTCACTATGTATGTAGGTGATGTTGTTATACATACATTTAGGTTTCGGAGGGCATTGACTGAATATAAGCTGTTATTTCATGCGTGAAGCTAAACATACACGTATACATGTACTACTAATATTTGATGACAATTTTGACCCCCAGATGCCAGACTATGACCATGATATATATTACTCTGAATACAAGCAGGTACTTCAAGAAATTGTATCCCCATGAAGAATGAACAGACAACTCCGAGTGGAATGTGTTATAGCTTTTAATAGTAATTATGATATTATGTGTATAATTTCTATAATAATTATCGCTTACTTTATTTCTCTTAATCTAGAGCGTAGAGTGGCAGCTGGTTCACCTCTCTCTGACATGCCTGGTCTAGCCTCTGCTGTCCAGCCATCCCGTCTGCAGCCCTCCTCCGCCTCACACAGTCAGCAGGCAACACCCACTCCCAGCATGCCTCAGCTTACTCCCCAGCACACTAACTCTGCTGCCGCTGCGGCGGCGGCCACCGGAGGATCCTCAGCTTCTCCGAGCTCTCAGCTAGCTGCAGCTGCTGCAGGAGGTCAGCTGACCAGTTCACAGCTTCAGCAGCATCAGCAGGCCTTACTGCAGGCTCAGGCTGCCGAACAGATGAGGGCTATGCTCGCTGCACAGATGGCAATGCCCTATCAAATGTTCGGCGTGCAAAATAAACAGGCTGTGGAGTTGCAGCGGCAATATTTGCTTGACATGATAAATCCTAGCAGGTCATGGAAGACCTGAGACCACTTTAAGTCAGGGTTTATAGGAGATTTATCACAATTGGATATCTTACAACATACTTTGGTAGTTGGGAGTCATTGGAGAACCGTGGATTATCAGCTCTGTGTTTGGTGTTGTAATTTCGCACCCTCTGTAAATTGCGTGTATTATATTAATTATTAAGACAGTGTATATTAGTAGTAATTGTTATTGTTATGTGAACATTATTATCATGTATTGCTATGTAGTAAATTGTAAACACTGGAAATCTCTTACTCCTCACATAAGATCGGGTTATGTCTTGCCTTTTTTATGACAGTGCTTGGAGAGACTATTATCTTCTATATGTACAATAGACTGTGGTTGTTGGCAACCCTGCTTAGTTTTCTCTGCATGCCACTAATTATGAATCCAAAACTAGCAAAATTTTGCAGAATTTGTGTAGGTTATTTATAAATTAATTAAGGTCTTGCGTGAAAGTTAAAATAAATTTTGCAAATTATCTGAGGTTTTAAATACTGAAGTTTACAAATGACATCCATCCTGCTGTGATATTATACCTCATCAAAAAGTTTTGAGATAATGCCTGTTTTTGAGTTGCTGCGTTGAGCTGTAGTCTTCCCCTTGTAAAGATGGTTCCTTTTTCTCGCAACTTTTGGCAATCCAGGAAATGATGTCATTCTGATCGAAGTAATCAATCCGTTCTATCATGTATGAAATTTTGGCGTCAGCAGCAGGCAAGAAATCACACTGGAGAGCTGTTTTTGTTTTTATTCACACAAAGGATGTATTTTGCTTTTTTTCAATGACATGAGATCTAATGTTATACTAGTGAATAGGTGGATCATGAAGTTCTTGGCAATAAAAAAGTAGATACAAACACTCAGTCGTTGCCAACTTGGAGATTCCTTTTATCATGAATCCATTTATGCACAACTTGTGCTCAATGAAAGATATGATTGGTCACTATGTCATGTACACACAAAGGTATTTATGGCGGAGAGCTGCCTACTAGTTATGTTATTATGAATGTTGGGTGTAAAAGATATTTTGGTGTTGGTTTGCATTACAAGAGATTCCAACAGATGCGACTATGAAAATAACCAGACGGTGATTCTTCTAGTGAGACTTTATAAAAGTTATGAAATGTGATAACTGATGACCACTAAATGTTAAATTCATAGCCATTATATCATTAATAATGAATTCCACACAATAATACTTATCAGATGAGTAATGCAAAATAACCATAACGAAATAATGATGCATTCTATGTAGAATTGAGACCAAAAGACATCAGGTACCTTGGCTACAGCATGTCTCTAACAAGCCCACATATACTATACATGACTTTAGACATTAAGGTTGCTATGCATGGCTAAATGCCAAAGTCTATGGATTTAGCACAGTCCTGCTTGTTACGTTTCCATCTATATCACCATTCTGTCAATAGGATGTCGTAACAATTACAATAGTTCTCGCTCAAGAATGGTCTAAAGCGATTTTTCAGTCTGTTTCCAGAAAATGAAAGGTGATCTACTAGGCTACAGCAATCAAGTACGTACATGCAGGAGTTAAATTTGCTGATTAATAAAGCGCTATTTGTGGAGTGATGGTTAAATGTTTATTGAAAGCGCCGTCTGTAGTTAGCTATTTGTTATGTTACCAGGCTCAGGCTGTGACTGATCTTGTGGATTGTGAAAAAATGCTGAGATTGCGCAATGTACAACTGAATGCTTGCTTTAAATTCTCAGCTCAACTACATGTACATGTACATGTGCATGTTGTATGTGCTGTTTGTGAAATTTCACGACCCTTTCTATTTACAGTTTGTAATGTGGGTGTGTTTTGTCAGATTGTCAGCTCTAACAGTTTTTTAACAGATTATGTATCTTCTGTTATTTAGTGCAAGCAGTAGAACAATGCAGAGAAGTATTATGCAGGTTGAAGCCCAGAAAAATATAACATCGATAGCATTCGCGACTATCTCCCACTCCTTAGTCTTTGTTTCATCCTTGTATGTTTTTTCTGCTTCTTTTCCTATCTAAAGATTTGTACAAAATTTATTATCAATTCAAATAAATCCCACATGCACAACAAACTAAGTAATGAGATGATTAGTTTTGTATTTATCTCATTGATTGAAATGAAAGCCTTTTGTCTCAAGTTGTCCCCTCTTGTTATCTGAGAGGACAACCTCACTGTAATTACTCAGACACGACTGGGAGTTAACTCATGGTAGTGGCAAAATTGATATTGAAGATGAGAACAACACTTTGCGAGGACTTAGCTGGGAGCCTTAGCTTTTTCAATCTAACCGAAAACTTCATGTTTTACTAAATTCAATTCGAATTGCAAAAACAATCATAATGCACCAACCTTCATTGAGCTGTACATCAGCAGTATATAACAGAGGTTAGCAAGGTCTGGATCGAGATGTGTAAGGAAACCTTCAACAGCGAGATTTTGCTGATCGTTCTCTGTGCCTTGCCCGCTCTCCATGTTGTCATTACTGATCGTGCTTAGACGGCTGTACCTTCTGCTATAACGACTACTCCTATCTAAACTCAGTCTGTATTCCTCCACCAGGTCCCTGAAGAAGAGCACTTATTTAACGCTAGCGTTGGTTATACCTACATATTAGCCTGAGTTCTCAGATTTTTCTAGCCGCCTGAGAATATTTCAAGTTTTTGAAAGGATGTCTAGAAACTAAGGCCATAAAAGCTGACCAGTAATGCGAGCCATTTTCCTTTCATCACACTGATTTTCTTACCTTGCTGTGGTGAAGCTTGCACATCTGATACGCTGACCGGATGTGTCTGCTGGGATGGTGTCTGCTCCTGTCAGGTGATCTGAAAATAACGGCAGAGCCTCTTCACAACTGTGCCTCAATCTGTCCGCTATATCTATTCATTCAATAAATATACTATGTAGTAGGTGTTAGAGCACATAAAACAAGTAACACCTTCACTCACGAAACTGAGTTTTGAATCATGAATTAATACTAAGTCCAGATTTTTAAAATATGCCTGATCTTGTAAAAAGAACAAATATTGGCGGTTGAATAGACAATTAAAATAAGTTTACCTGTGGGAAGCCTCACTGATGTTATTTGGAAAACTAGATATATGTAATGAAGTTAAATAATAACATTTACAATGAATATTTGCAGGTGTATTTTTGTTGAGTAATTGTTTAGTTGGTGTAGTAGAACAAGCAGTTAGGTAACTTTTTTTAGAGTTTTTATGAAATGACTTCTTGCTTATTACATGGTCAGAAAAGAAGTAAGGCATAGCAGAGAATTATGACAGATACTAAAGTTCTTTGTTTATTCCTCAACAAAACCTCAAAAAACATGATGTCACATGCCGCAACAGCAGGTTATGGGCCCAGCATGCTCCCACTTCCATCATAGTAAAGCCTTGACCTGGGCCCATCACCTCTAAAGCACACGATGGCACAATTGCCACATCAACAGTGTATTAGGTCATATGAGACTAAGTGACACTAATCAATGAGGGCTGAGGCGGAAATTGACAGGCTCTTCTCTGTGGCGAAATCGTATTTCTTGTTCACCTTGTTTTCAATCTTGTAAAAATCTTGCCACTCAACCATTAAAACTATATACCAGTTGCTTGGTTGCTGAATGTATTTTACTTGAAATCTGGAAGCGTCATAAACAAATTATTTTGAGGCCAATTTATTATTAGTAAATTTTTTCATGCCTAGATTTAGAAACCGACGCAGAAAAACAAGAGTTTTGACATCATGTTGTGTAAGAGTTACCATTTTCTGTTTTGATTCTTGTTGGTGGAGAATGTTTTCTGCGTATATCCGGGGACGCAGCGCTCAGTAGATGATAGTTTGAAGTTTCACAGAATCCTTCATCGTCATTTTGTGCATCGTCATCAACGATACTCTAAACATTAGACAAAGCTTACCAATCAGTATGTCAATAGGGGCTCCCGGCGTACTTTTCTGAAGACTGAAGATAATTGGCCAAATTTAAGGGAATTTTAAGACTGAAGATTTGAAGGTCAACTATTTTAAGATTTGAAGTTCTGAAGACAGCAACATCTTGACAGTTCTGGCCCCAGATATCGGCTGCTTAAGACTTGAGGCAGCATAACTTAAATCTGAATATTCAGAATGTGCTTTAATGTGCTGGGAGCCCCACAAAACCCTCTAGCGGGGAAATTTGCTTCTTCCTTAGCAGCAATTTTGTAAAAAAATTTATTGTCTTAGAGTACCAACAGAATCAGAAAGAATAGCAGTAGATAGGTATCAGGGGTACATGTACCTTAGAAAATCAGGATACTTGTTCATTGCACCGATAGGTGGGCGCCGGCGGTTAAGGCACTCTCTTTCTGAATTCTCAGCTAGCATGACATCTGCGTCAGACAGCATAGTTCTAGTTTGAGAGTTAAATGCTCATTGAGGAGTATAACCAACTTAGCATACCTCTCTAGATTCAGTTATGCTGACAGTTTGAGATTGTTTTGAGGCTGTGGTTGTCCTCTCTTTAATGAACATTTGATCTGTTGTCGGAACACTGTTCTCTGGCCCATCGTATGAAAAACCGTTTTGTTCATCATTATTCCTCCTCTCCTGAAATCACGCCAATCATATGCTGGGTATAAATTGTGGAATTTCAGGTATTGCAGGGTGCGAACCTGACATTACAATAGGCTAAACCTATGGACGGTACCTACTCTACTACATCTGATCTGTAATTCTCGAGATTCCTGCATTGTCACAATTTCGTGCAATTTACTTAATAAATGAAATGACAGATACAGGTGCAATTGCCACACAACTTTCAGTTTTGCAATTCCTTGAGGATTCGAATAGGTGGTCAGTGAAATCGATAATAACCCCACAACAGCCCAAAGTGGTCACTTATATGGCGAAGTCTGCGAGGGACAAACCCACGTCTGTAGGCAGCAGGTGAGTGCCTATGTAATGCACCATAACCGTACGACTACATCATTTAGCACAGCCAGTAACTATAATCTAATCTAACTGGAATGATATCAATGTTCACTTTGCATTATTGCCTGGGGTGAAGGTATTGAAAGGAAGCCCCATGGGATTTACAAAATGTCTGTAAATGTCATGTAAATTCACGTCCACGTACTATGATCCAGATCAGTTTTTGATACTGTGAGGCATTTTTAGAAATTGGTTATGGTTTGGCTTGGGTTAACAGTCTAATACCAAGTTTAATCCGCATATACATGTACATAGATTTCACTAGAGCATTCTGCAACAAAGCTCACCCTTTGCTCTCAACTCAATATCAGCAGCGCGAAAACTCTCTGATGATCTGATGTTTCAACTTGAGTTTATATCATCACATATTTGTATGTTGGATTCAAGTATCTGTGATATGGGTTCACATGAGATTGGAGTTATCTCCTGGTTTATTGGAAATTCCTATTATGCCTATATCCTGATTGGGTCTTCACTACTCAGTCAAAAATGCTGCAAGCTGATTGGTCTCTATTGGGACAATTGAGAACACTATATTGTAAATTTACCTGGTTCCGCTGAGGTGTAGAGTGAGTGTTTAGTACATAGCGGCACATTTTCGTCAGCCATGTTGGAGGTCTTGACATAGTGAGAGGTGCCTGATGGTGAATGTGTATGACTACTATACTTATGATTAATGTGACACATGTAAACGCCATAGAAAGAACCACCACAGCAGCTGGAATAAAAGTTGTAAAAAAGCTAATAAACTGTCATATTTATTGCGAACAAAAAGCCTTTTCTGGAATTTTTTAGAGAGGCATGCTTTTGATCATGTAATAAAATAGGATAATGCCTCGAGACTCATGACTGACTGACTGACTCGCAAAGGATTTCCAGTTTAAACTTGTCAAAAGAAAATTTTGGAAAGAATTTTGGATTTCTTGTTAAGCACATTAAGACTGAATTTAATTAAATTGATTAGGAGGCCCACTCATGACGTATCATTAATAAATCGATAGTCCATAAACATTTTATGCATGATGAGGCTGCAACCACTCTGGGAGGCGCGTGGATCCCGGCTGACAGAGCATTTGGGGCCATTTAGATTTTTTACGCATGTACACAGAGTTAGAGTAAGGAAGGATTGAACAAATAGCCTTAACCTTAACTTAAAAACATCTTTCTGCTTCACGGCCTCGTTTACAGAACTTCTAGCTGAGCAATTATGCCATGCTTTAAATTTCACTGTAAATTTTGCAAATTGCACGCTGAACTTGGAAATGACACAAGAATGAGGTTTGTGAGTTTCAATTTATTTGTTTGATGTGCCCTCCCGCACAATGTGTACATGATAGAAATGACAAATTTTGTAGAACAATTAATTTGTCCATATATGGATTTCCTTTCGGAGTGGAGAGGCAAGCCATGAGCCCGAGCATTTCTCTCCAAATATACTTCAGTAGTTCACGCAAGTATAGTACTAGAAATTTGCCTCTAGTATAGGATTGGGGCAGCACTTGAACACTGGGACAGTCAGCACTGCACGTAATTATCACCATGTCAAGAAACTGTGAATTCTGTGAATTTCTGTCAATTTACAGAATTTACGGTTAAATAGTTTCCAATATACTGTACAGCAAATGTACTGCAAACTCAGTTTGTTGTGAACATATGTATTCGAAAAAAATCATCAGATGCCACTGTCAGGTTTCCTCTCGAAGTGGCAGAAGCAGACTCGTAAAGCCTAATCAATTCCACCAAAGTACTACTTGTTCCATTTTATTGTGGCATAATTGTGTAAGAATAATTGATACTGACTGAACTTCCTCATATTATTATGATATTGTTAATTATACAAAAACTTGATGAACGTGAGCAAAATTCATCCGACATTTATGTTTACTGGTTTGTCAAACTTGATGGTCTTTGAAGCACACGTACACACATACATGTGGTAGGTACTGTGCTGTGAGTCCTACAATGCATGCATAGCTTTCAAAGCATCATGAGCCCGCACATTGCAATATATGTGAAAGCAAAGATTAACTTGTAATTGTAGCCACTTATGATGTTAAATAACTCTAAATGTTTTTAATTGTACCATTTTTTGTCGAATATTGCCTGTGTAATTGTACCTACCGATGAGTGGGAGATGCATTTGTGTTACCGGTAGTTCAGGCGATATCATAATCAAGTACCAGCTCTGTGCTATAAACGTACTCAACCCCATGAATACTTTATCCTGATAATAGCGTGCTGGGATTCGGATGTTGGCGAGTGTTAATAGCGATAATGTCATAATTGGCACAAGAACGTTATAAAGATAATAGTGAGTTCTGCGATGTAGGTGGATCGCCACTTCAAAACCAATGCTTTCTACAGTATTTCTAAAATGACAGAAAAGACTCAAATTTGAGCAAAAAACATAAAATCGTAGTGTAGGTAGTGAAAATAATGCATCAGTGTTCACACGTGGTAATACGTAATTTTAAACGTGGGCTAGCAGTTACACCCTGTCTGCAATCAACAAGACATCTTGAGACAGCATTATTATCAATTTCTAAACGTAACTTAATGATTTTGTTAATAACGCAATATAAAATCATTCAGGTCTGGAACTAATTTTTGTGTAACTTTGAGGACATTTCAAGTCGGTTTTAGTTTTATTGAACTATCGGTAGCTAGCCGTGGAGATTAAAACACTAATTGAAATTCAAATGTAAATTATATAGCTTGATGATCTCATTCATTTTTTAAGAGTATCTGAATTTGTGAAGATGGCATGAATAAGTTGTTCGTAATGTTATACCGATTTAATAAAATGTGCTTTGATTTGATCTTTGCCCAAAAATGTTGTAGTTGTAGTTTTGATTGTATATTTTTGCTGGGATTTGTTTTGTGACTGCAAATACAATCATCAATTTAATTACTTACACACCAACAGTTGAGTGATTGCCACTATGACATGTTGGTATATCTTTATATAGAGTCTTGCTAGATGAGTTGGCTCCGTCTAAAATCCAATCTGAGTTCTCATCTAGGTCTTCATTCCATTCGATCTCCTCAGGGTCTAAAAAAATATTTCTAGCCAGTTTGTAAAGCTGCAAACAAACTTACCCCAAACTCAGGAAATCTGAACCACAACCCCCGAAACTATAAACCCCAAGAAAAACAACCTAAAAACCCAGGGATGTAGCAAAAATGGGACTGAACCACCATGTTTGAGTTTTTTCAGTCAGCAGCAGCAGTTGTATCGTGAAAAACCAGTTCAATACCACCAGCTACTTGGCATTTCCTAGTTTTTTTTCCGGTATTAGGCTTTTCTGCAGTGTGTACTGTTTGGGTCTACGAGCAGTGCAGAGCAGTAAAGGGTAGCCTTAACGGGAGGCAGATAATGCTAGTCAAGGGTAGACGGGCAAGCAGAAGAGATGTCCCTTAAGTCTCAACGCCTCACCCCCAGACAACAACTTACTGATAATCTGGATTGTCGAGCTGTCCATTGTCCACGATGAGAACATCATCATACAGATCTGATGATCGAATGGAAACATCTTGACATCTAACGGGCAGTAACTGGAGAGCCGGGCATAGGTCTGATATCTTACCAGACCATTTGACTGAAGTCTTACAAACATCATGTGGTTACCATCATCTATGTGGTCTAACATCTTTTGATCTCCAACCCTTTAATGACACATGGAGATTTACCGTTGAAAACAGTCTACCATATATGGGCTTTAAGGGGAAAGGCTACCACAGGGGTATACAGAATTCTATATACATAGCAATGACACTGGATAGTTGACAATTTTCTATTTTGAAATGGTTGACTGCTTTGACTGATTGATTGGTATCCTCGTTTTGAGAGCCTGTCATATTGAAAAGGTGAACAGATAAATAATCTCACCCATTGACAAGGGCAATATCTGGTATCCAAACATTCGTCACTGGTATATGAAGCTCATGAATTGCTGCAAACTCTGCCTCATTGGTCCAGCTTAGTCTCTCGTCATACCATGAAAATTCTCCCTGTAGAAGGATTTCTAACTCCTGAGTTTTCTGATCCTATACAACAAACAAATTCTATCTAAAAGCCAGTTATTCATACTATTTTTATTTGCCCATTGGAATAACATACAATCTGTAAACTCCCTAGTACAGTGACATTATGTATTCAGCATTCAGTGAAACAAAATATAGTCCATTTATCCACTCGATGTATTTTGTCTTATCTTTGTGAGTTATCCTGTCACTACTAATAAGAAGATGACTCCCACCGTGACCTGACAGTTTCACCAATGGTTTCTCTGATTAAATCCTCCCTGATGTCTCAATGGAAGATTTGTTAAGTTTGGAAACATGCTCAATCACGCGTCCACAGAAATATTCTTCTGTATATGATACGGAATGGTGTAACAATGCCTGCATTTTCCCACCATCAGGGTATTCAGTATAACGCATGCAATCACAAGAATTATGTTACATTACTCACCAAACCAATTATTCGATCAAGTATGAATCTCGAACAATTCACTTGTACACTCTCCTCTCCAGCTCTGGGTTCTGCTGGGTAAAGATGTGCACTACTACTCAATGGTAAGTGGCCAATGAGCTTCTCCTCCAATGAAATCCTGTTGCCTAAACCCCAACCTAAAACAACAATATTGTAGGAATATTTGGCTACTCAACGGAGCAATGTGTACATGCACTTATGAAAGGCATACAGGTATAACAAGAAAAGATCATACAACAAGACTAGGAAACACCACACCATGGTATCCACATCCCTTTGCAAGCATTCAATATAGAGGTCTTGGGAGGTATGCAGTATTACGAATGACATTATGTGAGTACATAACTTCGTGACCTCTGCTTGAAGATGAACAACATTGATTTTACATTGTCACAACTTACCACCAGTGCACATAAGAAGACACACTCCAAGAATTGGTAACGTTCTTGCCATTTGAGAACTGTCTCTAAATCGTCACATACGAGTAGCAGAAATATGGAAAGAGTCTAGCGCCTAAATTGTGTATTGCAACGAATTGGTGTGTCACTTTTCCAAGCTGCCAGCTCTTACATGACAGAGTGTCATACGCTACATTTCATCACAACACTCTGTTTATCTAATTAGTAATATAATTTAGCATGCGTAAGCGTTATAATACATGTTGTGTGTAAGTGACATGGGTGTCAGAGGGATAGCAAGGGCAATGTCTGGCCAGTAAACAGATGTTAGAACGTCTCATGAATGATCATCGACCTAATAAAATTTTGTACATCTATAACTGCTACGCTGACCTTTTTAGGTAAAGCACTGCATCAAGCTACTCATAAAATTACCATAATCTGTATGTAACCCATGTTTGTAAGCTTTCTGAATGACATCCTCTGAACCATTTAAAAAATCGTTAGGCAAGGAGGCGTACAAAATGAAGAGGCATATGTGTAAGGTCGGGTAAAAATTGTTTCCCTTTGTTTAGCGATTTAGCTACAACACTGATAGATAATTTTATAGATCAGTAGGCGACAATGATGCCAATACATTTTCCATAAAGTACAATAGCTGTAGAAAACAGGGGCACAAAATGGAGATGTCAAGTATTGATGGCCATGTAGCCAGACACTTTTGCAAGTAAGCTACAGTGATGCCTATACATTTTCCATTCAATATAATAGCTGGGTTTTAACAATTTGTGTGACATGCCAAATGGAGGAGTACATAGAAGAACATTTTATTATGTTCCCACTGCTTCACCTGAACACAAATACCAAAAATATTTAGATTAAAGTATTAATCTTTCCGTTATTTCCCAATGCTGATTCACACACTCAAGTACCAGAAGCCCAATAGGACCATTCGATGACGTACAATGTCCAACTACTTGATTCTTAATTAGTCAATATTATTGCAATACAATGCAATACCGTTTAACAGCCAATTATTATGAAGACCGTTTCTGATCGACAGTTGTGAATCAATTATTAGCTGCTTATGATAAACACTAAAATACATCCTACAGCTTGGAAATACGTGGTATATAAATGCTTGATGTCGCATTGTTGCTTTAATGTGATATATGCCATTCAACTCATCAGAAAGGAATATAAACGAGGTTTTTCCTTAGTTTATTTTTTTCATTTTTAAAAACCAGATAGTGATTATTTATTCTCTCAAAGACACAACTTAAGTGCGAGGCAGAGAACGGACACTCACACACCACCTTTGAATACCACTTGTCAAGGTACGTAGCACTACATGTAGACTGAAACTGTTACTGAATTATTTCTAGAGTATCAACAGCTTGATTTTGATGCAATTTTTACGCAATTTTAATCTATCTGATTGATCAAGTACAAGAAGTGCGCCCACATCCATTTATCTTTTTTGCCGCTCATTTTTTTATCTGGACAAAGCATCTATTTTTTAGCATCAAAGGGTTCTGACTCAAAATAACTCTAACTAGATATGGTTTGGAGGTGTTCAATAAACATGAGGGCTCAAGATGAAACTATTGATAAGCTGTTGCTATCGCATTATAAAGAAAGTGTATAAGCGGTATTGCATTTACGCAAACAGTTATCCTGCCTTCTCTCACAAACATACCACTAGTATTTCCGTTCTAAGTGTCATTACTGGTATTATTTGGATAACACACTCTATTGCATAATTTTATCAATATATGACTAAGATTTCACTTTTCATAAATACAAGATAAAAAGAGCATCATGATTGATTTTAGATTTGTTTTGCTGGGACAGTGAACAACGCTGAGGGTACTTAGTAAAGTGCAGAAGCATAGAGTTCAACACAACCACATCATACAAAACAACACGAAAATGGGAGGAAAACTCACAGCTACAGCCACACTTGGATTATGTATCACAATCAGCTTGATGGTGACTTATACAAATGCTGGCGGGCCTCCACAGCGACCAGAGGGAGGATTCAGAAGTGAGCAGGAGATAGCCAGCTACCTCAACGAACTCAGACAATACTGGGTACATAATAGTGCGCCAAGGTAAGCAGACACCAATAAT
>ERZ1740072.545-NODE-545-length-15050-cov-9.613004_pt1 | contig 15050 bp, 9 predicted proteins | sample MGYA00581733_ERZ1740072 | MGnify/ENA primary metagenome ERZ1740072 (study PRJEB43018, sample SAMN04849741) | marine metagenome | isolation source: floating plastic debris | place: Pacific Ocean | collected 2008-08-30 | study: EMG produced TPA metagenomics assembly...
CCTCCAAACTCGATGACCTTATGATATCCAAACAAACTTAGTTGGAACTAGGTTTGGTTTAATCGACTCGGATTCGCTTGATTAGAATTGCCATGACCTTGTTGGGTTGTCCAGCGGGTAACGGTCGCCTCCAGTCGTTGGGCTCAGCGTGGCCTAACTTGTGTATTCGACTCGGGCTGTCAGAAGCTATTAGACACCCCAGCTTCCGCAGTATGAGCCGGTATGCGTTGGGTACGCATCTCAATCGAGCGGAACGTGGCAACCCCAATGCGGTCTGGTTAGCCCAGTAAGCCGCTTGTAAAGGCGGTGAATCCTCAGTGGGTGAAGGATGCCTCAAGAAGCAAACGCCCGCAGGCCGAAAGGAGACAGGAAAGCGAGAGAGAGCTCGTATAACTGGCGGGATAGAGCGACGGCTCAACCGGAAACGGTGCCTACGTGAGGCGGGTGACTCCTTGAGAGAGCGGAGTCGTAGCGACTGCAGTTTCGGGACAAGTTAGATGCGGACAAGAGCCGCAAACGGACCCAAACCACCGACGAGCTGACGCCAGGTCAATCGTCGTGTGAAGAACCTACGCTATCGTCTCTTTCAAGCGACGCAACGGAGAGACTATTGTTGTCTCTCTAAGAATGGGTTCGTAAATTATTGTAAAGGAGTGAATATCCCTCCTTTCGAGCTTGTATAACCAGCAGTGTTGTTAGCACTGGAGGAGGTCATGAATCGTCTTCCTTATCCCTCAGATTTAAGCAACGACGAGTGGAACTTAATTGAGCCGTTAATTCCTGTCCATCAAGGTGTCGGTCATCCTCAAGAAGTTAACTTACGAGAGATCGTAAATGCCATTTTGTATTGGGCTGATAACGGTATCAAATGGCGTGCGATGCCCCATGATCTGCCCAACTGGTCAACCGTCTACGATTATTATCGTCTTTGGGTCAAGCTGGGCTTGTGGGACCAGATTAATGAACACCTGGTAAAGTTGGTAAGACTCGCAGAGGGACGAGATGAGCAACCGAGCTTGACGAGCATTGATAGTCAATCCGTGAGAACCTCAGAGAAGAAAGGTCCTGATCAAGGGATTGATGGTCATAAGTGTGTCAAGGGACGTAAGCATCATATCGTTGTTGACATCCTAGGCATGGTGTTAAATTGTTTTGTTAGTGCTGCCAATATGGCTGATAGTAAGGCAGCAGTAGCGGTGTTAGAGCCTGTATTAGAGGCGTATGTGAGACTTGAGAAAGTGTTGGCTGACCAAGCGTATAAAGGAATCTTAGGAGAGCTGATAGAACAAGCTCATCACTGTATTCTAGAAGTCACAACAAAACTAGGAGAGGGGTTTGTCCCAGCTCCGTATCGATGGGTAGTTGAGAGAACATTCTCTTGGTTAGACAAGGCCAGACGTCTATGTCGAGACTATGAGGTGTTACCTGAAAACCATGAAGGAGCAGTCTATGTCGTCATGATTCGCTTGATGCTGCGTCGGTTAACCGATAATCGACGACGGTGGAAAACAAGGACTCCTCAGACTGCTTAGTATTAGTTTACGAACCCACTCTAAGCGCGAGTGGCTTGAGCCGTGTGCGGTGTAAGTCGCACGCACGGTTCTTAGGGGAGGGGGAGTCAGCGATGGCTCCTTCTTACCCGACGTAGATTGCATTGAAATTTGTGGGTAACCATCGGTAAAGTGTCGTCAGCACTTACCGATGATACCAAAGTCATCAGGTTCTAGTAAAAACGCTACTTGAAGCAGCATTGAGATACCTTAGACTGGGTTTTACCGTTTCGTCAAGCATTTATTGCGACTGGATTCCAAGAGGTTGAGGCAGATGGTGAGAAAAGACAAAAGGTAGCCAGAACTCAAATTCTGCTTATGATTGAAGGGTTGTTTTTACTAAAGATAGCCGGTTTCCTAGTTTACATAAGTCAGCTCTAAATCAAAAACTTCATATCCTAATGATTAGCTCCTAAAGCCTTTCCTAATGCTCCACCCTGAAAAGGATTTCGAGCTTTGGCATCCAGCCATTGACCACGCCACCATAACGCAGCGCACAGTCCGGTCATAGCTGATGTGACAATAACCGTCTGTTGCCAAATTGGAAGATTGAGCGGTGAAACTTTAGATAGCAGGTCGTATAGTGCCCAGATGCTGAAAGTAACTGTGCTTGGAAACCAGCAAAACCAAGGAAAAGCCAGCATAGCCAAGGGCCGCCATGTTGTCTCTGACGTTGATCGAAATTGATTCCAGACTTTAATGCCAGTGACCGCGCCAATAACAGCGGTAAAGCCAACAATAGCACCAACACCAGCGAAAGCAATAGCAAGAGCGGAAGCAATAGCAAGAGCGTTAGCGCCAGCGCCAGCATCAGTGACAAAGCCGACGACAAAGACAGCAAAAGCGACAACGATAGTAACAATGCCAACAACAACGATAGAATCAGCGTCAGCAAGAGCACCAGCGCTAGCGCCAACGACAGCAAAGGCGAGAGCGACAGAGAAAGTGATAGCGAAAGCGGTGTCAAATCCCCTTATATTATTGATAGTCTTATGGATAACATCGATAACAGGCCAGCCAAGCCCTCTGCGGAAAAATTGAACGCATTGGTGAAAATAAATAAATCCTCCCTTTGGTCCTAGTTCCCAAAAAAGGTCTGGCTGAAAGGCCGTGTCAGTACCGTGCTGTAATGCTAGCCAAAAAACTAAACTAACGGGAATAATAATAATTGTAGAACCAATAAAAAAGGGATCTTCTGGGTTCACGCTTACTGCAAGCACAGTCTTAAAGATAGCGATTATCGAAAGTAAAGCTGAGAGAAATAGCACACTGCGATAATGCCATCCTGTTCTTAATTCGTAGTCAACCACTTGGAATAAGTTTTGCCAATGATTTCGGCTAGGCTGATGTTGAGTAGTCAATCTGTGACATAAGTCTAGTATTACTCTGGGAGGAAGTGTTGATAGTAGACACCACCACTGTATATCAGAGTTTGGTTGGGTTTTGGATAATTTAGCTGCGTTAAGGCAGGCTATTTTTAGGTCGAGCGAGCTATCTACCTGGTCTATCAACGACTCAAACTTTTCAGGCCAATGATTGGGCAGATAATTTAATTTGACTTGAATAGCACAGAGCGGCACCACCAATCTTGGATCCAACATGAGTGTTAGTCCTTGATTATCCGGCAAAGGTGCCTTCTGTAGAAGATAAGCAATTCTTCCAGCGATTGTTGGTAGCGCCGAATGCGATGGCTCGTTAAAAGGATGCCATATCCAGTCAACTATTTCGAATTGTCTTTGTCGAACTGTTAATTCGTAGTCCCTTAAGGCTTTTTCGATGTCTGATTGAGACAGTAATTCACCTAGAAGCCACGCAACCCGTCCAGAGACAGACTCATCTCTATGCCACAGTAACAAAGTCAGGGCGCTTGCTGCATCTGGCGTGCCAATCGCATGCAAGGCATCTTGTACTTGTAATTTACCTTGCCTAGCTGCCAACGCCAGTTTTGGAACAGCTAAATCCCCCATCCGTACGATCGGTTCGTAATTGCTATCCCAATTGATTAGAGCAGCGGCAGCCTTAGGTAAGTTCGTTTTTGATAATGCATCTGCGGCAGCATCGCGACATATGTGGGAGGCATGAGGATTACTCAGCGTTGCCACTAAAAAATCAAAAACCGCTTTACCGCGGGTACGGTCATTAGCTGCAACAGCTCCGAAGGCCCGGACTAGCGTATCGTCTGACTGAGGCGTATTGAGCATAGGTTTGAACTGCTCAATGATTCGATTGGCCACATCTTTGTCCACTTGTCGTGCTTCTGCCAAGCATTCAAACCCAGTAATAGTATCTTGTTCATAAACAGCGCTGACAAAAGTTGTACTTTCATTAGCCAAGCTACACCAGAGTTTTACTACCTCACGCCAAGCAGTTGGATCGGTCCTAAATCGCTGAATTAACTTTGTTTCTTCACCTTCAAGTGCGGCAGCAGCAAAATATTCTTGGATAGTCAAATGAGGAAAAATGTAGCGTTCACCCCCATCAATTTTCATAAAGAGACCACTGCGTTCCACAATTTCTTCTAGAATTTCCTTCACCTCATCTTGCGGAATATCTAATCTGGGCAGAATAGCCTTAACCTCCTTACGGACTATGTCTGCCTGAATACTGCGGCGATCTTTTAGATTAGAGCTATTATCCTGGGCATAGAGAGCTAAATGTTGGAGCACACGGCGCTTTTCATTAGCCTCATAACGGTTATTGTGCTTTTGATCATCGTCACCTTTATACTCCCGTTGCTCTAACAATATCTCTGTTGATTTCTTATAAAACTCAGCTCTCGACCGGGGCAAAACAAATGCAGGTTCTGTGTAGAGATAAGCAATTAGGGTCAACAACAGCGGATTTCGGGCTAGCTTCAAAATTAAGGGTCGTTCTCGCAGCGCTGCCATCATTTGATTGATCGACTTTCTAGCCTGCTGCATCTCAACATTCCATGCCTTGAGAAACCGCCGCATTTGTTGGTCAGAGAACTCAACGACCTCCAATTTGTGATCTACAATATCGGAGAATTCATCCTCATAGACAGCAGTACGACAGGTAACTACCACCCGACATCGACTATACTTTTTCAGTAAATCGCGAATGACGCCAACAACATGGTCGCGAACATCGCTATTAACCTCATCAAGTCCATCTAATAAGAGTAAAAAGAGGCCATTTTGTAATCCTTGAAGAACAAACTGATGTGCATTGGGAAATAGATTACGATCAAATACCTTCACTAAAGCATTAACAAGCTTAACTTCATTCAGGCTTTTATCACTCAGTCGGTAAAGCTCTAACAAAACAACGCTCGGGCGATCCGCAAGTTCCTCGAGCTTACCTAAACCATAGGACCATGCTAAATACTTCAACAATACTGATTTGCCTGAGCCTGGCTCACCAATAACCATTAGGCGGCGATGAGCGGCAATAGCTTGATAAGCGTCAATTCGCTCCTGCTTAGCGACATCGTCAGTGTTAGATTCAAGTTCCTCTTCCGATACCTTTAACGGTACATAAACATCCGTCATCTTTAAGGGATCTCGGTTCTTTAGAAACGGCATCGGCAGTTGTTCATAGTTTTGAACAAGCGCAGCTCGATACTTCCGTAAAGCTATATTCCGAAATAGCCAGGTACCTGAGAGCTTGCCATAAAACCAATCATTTATTGCCTTTACATGCACATTGATCCAGCTTTGCAAAATAGTCACGTAAGCGAGCATTGCCATCGAGGCTAAACCAAATAGCCAACCGATATTTGGGACAAATTCTTCCCAAGGCATAGGCTGTTGTGCTTGCTTTTGTTCAATGTACTCCTGTTCGTATAGCTCGATTAATTCCTCATAAGTTAATCCAGCGGCCTGCGCTTTATCAAAGTACAACTCTTTGATACTGGGATGATCCAATGGAGCATTTCGAATTTCAATATGTCGTGCTACATCTTCACGAATTTCCTCAGTCAGTATCTCGCGAGCAGTGGGGTTTGAGGTTTGTGAATAACTAGGCAGATAAGAACCGATGGTTACCGACAATGCAAGTGCTAGCGCAAAAAGTCCTGATAGCTTACACTGTGCTAACTTTCGATAACTATGGTTCATCACTTATAAATTCTGCTGTATCTATCAGGTATCCATTGCCATCAATTATGGCAGCCTCATTTGAGGAATAGCTATAGAAATAGCTAAGAAAAGTAGTATTTTGCTCAAATGCAGAGTGTGCCTTGGTTAAGAGCATCCAATTTAAATCACCCTTTACAAAAAAGTCGCATTTTTCACGTATCTACGCGCTGATCCAATATCGCAGGCCTGCGCCACTCTAAATTTGAATTTGCATAAAACTTCTTAGCTCAGAAAGATTATTGCATTGGTAGCAAGCAGTGCCATGGATGAAATGAGAATCTAGCTATCGATTGGTGACGTTAGTCGAGTAAAGATACGGCTAAATGAGTAAATGAAAATGCGTCGATTTTTACCAGAACGTACAGTAGCAATCAATCAAGCACTCGAAATGCCGACCCAGGAGAAATCGTGAGCAGTTGTTCAGTTTGCTGGCTAGTGGAACAATCAAGTCTACCTAGGACGGCTTGTTAACAACCTTTGGACTTCCAGAACAGAAATTTGAAGATTTAGTTGATCGTATTCGTATGGAAGAAAAGCTATTTAGAGAATGAATGCGTGAGCACGGGCAACCAGACACCGATATTACAGCCATTCTATTTATAGCTGATTGATGAATTAGCTAGTAAAAAAGGACTTAAACACTCAGACTAGCTAAATATCTTACAAGCCAAGATACTTAGCGATGCATCATTAAACTTTAGTGTCACTGTCCCTTTCAGATCTACCAAGCCTAAACAGCTAAAATATGGTTTCTACAGGAAACAGAAAACCTGGTAAAACGGTTTCTCCTGAAAGTGTTTTTGGATTATCCAAGTGTTCCACAGCCTGATTGGGACGATAGATTTCGATCCAGCCAGATTTCGGAACAATTAGCCAGCCCAACCTAACACCGTTGGTAATATACTCTTGCATTTTGCTCTGCAAAACGCTAACTGAATCCGACTCAGACGCTAGCTCTAAGACAAAATCAGGACAAATGGGTGCAAATCCCCGGCGCTGTTCTGGTGTCAGAGCTTCCCATCTGGCTTTAGCTATCCAGGCAGTATCAGGCGAACGAATGGCTCCATTAGGAAGCTGAAATCCTGAGGAAGAATCAAAGACCTTTCCCAGTCCGGTCTTTCGATTCCAAAAGACGATATCAGCGCTGGCTTCCGCATTGCGGCTACCGCCTTCGCTACCGGTGGGTGACATAATGATGATATTTCCCTGAGCCGTTCGCTCCATACGTAGCTCCGGGTTAGCCCAAGACAGCTGCTGAAACTGCTCAGAACTTACCTTAAGCTGTTCGGGTAGGTTGATAGCTGGTGAGGTTATCATAGCGTCTACGGGCTTTGCTAATCTTGCTCAAAGATAGCAACCATCTCAGAATAGCGACAAGATGGCTACAGAATCTGAGACAAGAACTTCTGGGAGCGCTCTTCTTTAGGGTTGTTAAAGAACTCATCGGGCGTATTCTCTTCAACCAGCACACCGCCATCCATCAGCACCACCCGGTCAGCTACCTCACGGGCAAAGCCTACTTCGTGGGTCACACATACCATCGTCATACCCGAGTCAGCCAGACCCCGCATAACGTCTAGCACCTCACGCACCATTTCAGGGTCAAGCGCTGATGTCGGCTCGTCAAAGAGCATGATTTTGGGTTGCATCGCCAGGGAGCGTGCAATCGCTACCCGCTGCTGCTGACCGCCAGACAGCTGTCCTGGAAACTTGTCTGCCTGTTCTGCAATGCCTACTCGCTCTAGCAGCTGCATGGCCGTTGCTTCAGCTTCGCGTTTCTTTTGCTTACGAACCCAGATAGGAGCCAGGGTGACGTTTTGCAAAACCGTTAGATGGGGAAACAGATTAAACTGCTGAAATACCATGCCCACTTCCCGACGAATTTCTTCGATATTTTTCAGGTCGTAGGAAATCTCAATATCATCAATGACGATGCTGCCCTTCTGATAGGGTTCTAGGGCATTAAATGTACGGATAAAGGTGGACTTACCTGAACCGGAGGGGCCCATCACCACGACCACTTCGCCCTTATACACGTTAAGGCTGACGCCTTTGAGTACGTTGAAGCCGTTGTCGTACCACTTCTCTACATCGGTGGCCACAATCACCGCTTCACGATCAACAGTACTGCCGTTGGAATGATTGGTCATGGACATATTTGCGTGAGTCATGGCTATGGTTTTTAAATGGTGGGGCAAACCCCAGAACTATTTTGGCATTTGCACCCCGCGTCGTTGATATAGCTGACACGGGATTTAATATCGCGGTTAGCGCTCGGTATTTAGCGCTCGCTCAATCCGGCGGCTGCCGAGGGACATGGCGTAGCAGAAGAACCAGTAGAGCACAGCAATAAAGAGATACACTTCGGCGTAGTCTCCCAGGTATTTGGGGTTCGCTAGAATGCTGTTGCTAATACCCAGCAGCTCGACTAGACCCACAATGCCTAATAGCGTCGTGTCCTGAAATAGACTAATAAACTGACCGACAATGGCAGGAATAGCGATTTTGAGCGCCTGGGGCAGCACAATTAGAGAAAGCGTCAGTGGGTTGTTGAGCCCCAGCGATGCGGCTGCTTCGCTCTGACCGCGTGGAATTGCTTGGAGACCGGCCCGTACGTTTTCTGCCAGGTAGGCGGAGCTAAACAGCGTTAGACCCACGATGGCCCGCACAATATTGTCCGGTCGCACCCCTTCGGGTAAGAACAGCGGAATCATCACCTGTCCCATAAACAAAATGGAAATCAGGGGCACGCCGCGAATTAGCTCAATGTAGGCAATGGACAAACCTTTGATGATGGGTAGCTTACTCCGACGACCCAGAGCCATGATCACCCCGATGGGAAAACAAAGGGCAATACCTGTAATCGCTAGGAATAGCGTTAGGGTCAGTCCACCCCAGTTGTTGGTGCCAATGGGCTCAAGGCCAAAGAATCCGCTGATGGCATTGGGTATCGCAGTCAGAGCCAAACAGCTAAGACCAAAGATTGAGGCAGTGACTACAAATGTTGTCAGCGTTTTGCGCTCTGCCAGGATGGGTACCAGCAGTGACACAAAAGCAATGTAGGTGATTAGGGTAATAATCTTGAGGGGCAGCGGAATATTTAAGAACCCGTAGACGGGTAAAAATAGGACTAAGCTGCCTGCAAACCACAATACCCGCATCACCCAAATACCAGCCGTGTTGCCGCTAATGGCATCAAGGACAGACGCGTTGGCCAGCAGTCTGAGGAGGGTGGATGTGAGCCAAATGCTGATGGCGACAGCCGCCACTAGATAAATTAGGCTGTTGCGAATGTCTCCCCCGGCTAAAACCAGTAGGGAAATGGAATATACCAGAAACCAGCCTGCTGCTAGAAACTGACTGAGACTCAGTTTGCGCTGTCCTAGGGTTTTACCTACCCAGGCACAGACTAGGGTCAAAACAACCAGCCCAATCAGTGTCAGTGCCACCGGACGTGTTAGCGGCAAGATGATAAACCCGGCACAGATCGCAGCGACGCCAATCAGTACGTTGCGGCCAAGCAGCTTACCCTGATTGCGCACCAGCAGTCCCCAGGTGATACCAGCCATGGCCACGTTGATGCCCAGCATTACCCAGATCCGAGAATACAGCTCCGATGGATAGAGACCTGACATAAACAGGGCCAGGTTATTGGGAACAACGGCCCACTCGGCGATGCGAAAAATCCAGTTAAAAATACCCCACACTGCCAGCAGCATGATGCTCACCAAAATGATGGTCAGCAGCGCGTTGTACCAGGTATTAAACAGATGTTTTCGTAGCCACGTACCGGGGCCTGGCTGGTCGAGCGGCGGTCGGCTTTCTTCTGGCGTTACTAGAGGTGAATTGGGTGAAGTTGTGGTCATCGCCTCTACCGCTCCTTAAATTGCACAGCACTGTTGAGTTGGTTCATGTTCACTGAGATCAGAAGGTTGATGATGAGATACGTCGCCATCATTAATAAAAAGACTTCCACAGGCCGGCCGGTCTGGTTAAAGGTAGTATTGGCGACGGAATACAGGTCTGGATAGCCAATGGCCAGGGCCAAACTGGAGTTTTTGGCCAGGTTGGCAAATTCGCTATTGAGCGGTGGGATGATCACTCGTAGCGCCTGGGGAAAGACCACCATGCGCATGGATAGCCCCGACGATAGCCCCAAAGATCGGGCGGCTTCCCACTGCCCTTGGGAGACCGATTGAATGCCCGCGCGGACAATCTCAGCGATGAAGGCCCCCGTGTAGAATGTCAGACCCGTAACGATGGCTGAATATTCTAGGGAGAGCCTTAGACCGCCAGTGACGCCGCCAGTAAAGTTGCCTTCATCGTTTACGACGGCCACAGGCGTATCCCAGCCAAAGGCAAATAGAACGATGAGCAGCCCGAGCAAAATGACAAGCGCGATCGCAATCAGCTGATTTTTACCAGACTGCCCCTGCTCGACAATTGCATCAGTTCGCCACCGGGCCAGCAAAACCAGGGGAATAATTAGCGCCAGCAAAACAATGACCCACAGCCCTTGGGCGCTAGACATCAGCGATGGAAATGCTCCTTTAAAGTGAATCCCTCTGCCAGCCGCCCAGTTAAATAACAAGAAAAACTCGGCGACGACGACGACCGGTATCATCAGCAGGCTAAAGCCGTACCCCAGCAGTGAACCAATGCCCCCGCGATAGTCTCCTCTGCGGACAGCTCTTAAAGAACGAACAAGCAGACCAATCAACAGCAGCGACACCGCCAAAAGAATCAGTCCAGTCCAGGTAGCTGGCGTAAATGAAGGTCCAGGGGTGTAGATTCCTTTCTTATTGACAATAAACCAGCTCAGATTGGCATTGGGAAACACGAAGGGCGTTCTTGGAGCTGGAAAACTAAAGAAAACAGCCAGATACCAAAAGAATAGCTGTAGCAGCAGTGGCACATTGCGCACAAGACCCACATAGGCCCGGCTAATCTTATACAGCAGCCAGTTGTCCGAAAAGCTGGCCACTCCGGCTGTAATCCCTACGGTCGTTGCCAAAATCACCCCGACAATCATCACCCGAAGGGAATTGATAATCCCCACCTGGATAACTTTGCCGTAGGTATCCTGGGCCTGATAGTCCAGGAGGCTTTCCCCGATGCCAAAACCAGCTGGATTTTTAAGAAATCCAAAACCAAATTGAATTCCCCGACCCAGCATGTTGTCGTTGAGAGTAGCCGAGAAATGCCACAGCAAGTCCACTACAAACAACACGATCAACGCCTGGAAAGCAATCTTCCAAAAGCGTTCGTCCCGGAGCAGAGACTGAATACCTGATATCGGACTGTTACTTCGACTGGCCATAATGAACAGATAGCGGCGGCGATAATATAGCTTTTGTCAGGTTAGTCAAGATAATGGATATCTCTGAAAGCCTCTGATGGCAGCGGCTAACCCGATCAGCAACAGACGAATATGCCTCCGTCTATTGCGGTCCCAGAAACCACGATTGTGCTCAATCATCATATAAATTGAGACAATAAGAGATTCCAGCTTTTTTACCCTGAGCGATTGGATCTGTTAGTAAACGTAATGTAATTTCCTACGTCTGACAGTGTGATGGGCTACCGTGACGCCAAGTCATAACGCCAGTACCACCATGCGATCGGTATGGATTGGTGAGGCCAGGTAAAAGCACCCAGTAAAAAGGGGCCATAACTGGCCCCTTCAACAATTAGCAATTACTCATTCAAGATGGCTCGATCGGTAGCTGCTGCACAGTCAAAACCATCTCGAAAATTAGCAATGCAAACATTAAACAACGTTGGCCACCCGCAGCTCTAACGGAAAGGAGGTGCGTATAGCAGACCACCGTCAGTCCATAGAGCATTTTGACCGCGGTCCAGCTCAAACTGAGAGTCTGCACCCAGGTTGCGTTCAAAGATTTCGCCGTAGTTACCTACATGTTTGACAGCCCGCAGCATAAAGTCGTTAGGTAGACCCATGTCAGTACCTAAGGTACCCTCAGCACCGACAAAGCGTAGAACGTTAGGATCTTCGCTACCAGTGGCGGCCTCAATAGTGTCAGCCGTTAGACCAAATTCTTCAGCCTGAATTAGACCAAAGGTAACCCACTTAACGGTGTCAAACCAGGCTGAATCGTTATTGATAGTCACCGGACCCAGCGGCTCTTTGGACATGGTGACATCCAGTAGAATATGAGCTTCGGGCTCGCTCAGGGTGCTGCGCCGAGCAATCAGCTGAGACTTATCTGAGGTAAAGCCGTCGCAGCGTCCTTCGTCGTAGGCCGCATAGCCCGCATCGGCATCCTGGAAGACGACCGGTTCAAAACTCACACCCCGCTGACGGAACTGGTCGGTCAGGTTAAGCTCGGTGGTGGTACCGGTCTCAACACAGATGGATAGACCTTCCATGTCTTCAAGCGTAGTTACACCGCTATCTTCACGAACCATCATTCCCTGACCGTCGTAAAACGTGGTGGGAGCAAACTCCATACCGACTGAAGTATCGCGGCTGGTTGTCCAGGTGGTGTTACGTGAGAGCATATCTACCTCGCCACCTTTAAGCGCTTCGAAACGCTCGGTGGAGTCAAGGTTACGGTACTCAACTGCATCAGGATCGTCAAACAGTGCAGCGGCCACAGCCCGGCAAATATCTACGTCTAAACCCGAATAGGTGCCGCTTTCATCAACAAAGCTAAATCCAGGAATGCCTCCATCTACGCCGCAGTTAAGCGTGCCGCGACTAAGAACAGTATCTAGACGACTGCCACCGCTGACAGCGCCAGCTACCGTATCAGCCGCATCACCGGCTGCATCAGTCGCTGTGTCAACCGCATCTTGAGCACCACCGCATGCCGCTAACGGTAGGGCAACAGCGAGCGCCGCTGCCGAAATTCGCCATTTTGCCATAATTACCTCACACACTTTATTGAGACGGATTAATTCAGCTGTTCTAGACAGCTTAAAAATTCAGTTGGAACGGTATCTCAAAACTGCACCCCAGGACCATAGCCTTAGAATGCAGCTATGTATCCAGGCTGGAATTTTAAGCATTCTAAGACGATATGTTATCGCCTACCAGGAATTAATACGTATAATACGCGGCAGTTAGGACAAGAATATGGGTCCCGTAGCGGCTGATTTTACTGAGATAGCAAGGCTTTGTATTGCAGATCACTATTTTTTGAATTTGAGTAAATTTTAAGACTTGTCTAAGTCAGATTTTGAATTTGGGACTACTGTCTATAGCAACCATAGGGCTGTGACCAGCTACCGGATGATGCGATCGCTGATTCTAAGACTGGACCGATCTGTTGCCCATGACTATGGGGCGGTCTCTCACAGCTGATGCCACCCTGAGGATCGGTAGCTACTTGCTTTGGGCCATATCTCGAATCAGCGGTAGCTTGGAGCGAACATAGCGGCTGACCTGGGTCAGTTCTACATTGCTAAGGGATGACTGATGACACAGCTGCTCTACCAACCAGTTGGCCAGCCCCTGATCGTCTAGGCTGAGGATATGGTTGCTATGGGCAGCTTCAATCACGGACCACAATTGACGAAGCAGAAAGGGAGACATGTTTTTTAATGTTTTTTTAACATTCTCACGTTCATTATCACCACTACATGCCTGAAGTAGATGTTTATTTTTGACAAGTTTTCTCACAGACGTGGCGACTCGACTCAGAATAGGTCGCTGTCATGAGGCTGCTGTGCATTAGCAATGGGCATGGTGAGGATCTGATCGCGATCAAAGTTTTGCAGGCTCTGCAGAGGTTAAGACCCCAGCTGCCGATGGCGGCTCTGCCGATCGTGGGAGAGGGGCGACAGTATCAAAAACTGGGTATTGAGATTATTGGGCCGACCAAGCAAATGCCCTCAGGTGGCTTTATCTATATGGACAGTCACCAGCTGGCGCGAGATCTGCGTGGAGGGCTGCTGCAGCTGACGGTGGCGCAGCTACGGGCGATGGGGCAGTGGCTACGCACGGATGATGTGGTGCTGGCCGTAGGTGACATTGTGCCGCTGCTGTTTGGCTGGCTCAGTCGGCGCGCGTATGGGTTTGTGGGGACGGCTAAATCTGAATACTATGTGAGAAATGAGCAGGGCCAGTGTTTGGAGGTTTCGACACCGCTGGACGTGTTGGATTTTCAGCGGACCTGTGTGTATATGCCGTGGGAGCGCTGGCTGATGAAACGCAGTACCTGTGTCTTTCCTCGTGATGGGATTACTACTCGACGCCTGCAGCATTGGGGGGTGGATGCCTATGATGCGGGTAATCCGATGATGGATGGATTTTCGGTGTCGGCTAGTCAGCCGCCGCTGGATAAAGATCCGCTAACGATATTGTTGTTACCTGGATCGCGGGTACCGGAAGCCTATGAAAACTGGCGGCGACTGCTAGCGGCGGCTAACAATGTTGTTGACCAAAGCGTACGGCCATCGATGACGTTTTTAACGGCGGCGGCACCGAGTCTGGATCTCTCAACGCTGACGGCTGAGCTGCTGGCCCACGGCTGGCAGGCTGACGCGCAGGGATACAGCAAAGCCGGACACCGTTTGCAGCTCGATCAGGGGGCATTTATGATGTACGCGCATCAAGCAGCGGTTGCGATCGCAACTGCCGGTACCGCCACCGAACAGTTTGTCGGTCTTGGTAAACCCGTACTTACGCTACCGGGTAACGGACCCCAGTTTACCCACAGCTTTGCCCAGGCCCAGGCTCGTCACCTGGGGCCGTCGATTACCCTAGTGCCCCAACCCGATGAGCTAGCCCAGGCGCTAAACCAGCTGCTCAATGACCCAGAGCGGCAGGCGGTTATCTATGCCAACGGTCTGCATCGCATGGGACCGCCAGGAGCCGGACAGCGCATTGCTAAAATTTTGACCAAAACCCTGCTGGCCCTCTGAAGTTAACTTCTCACTGGCTAGCTGAGCGCCGCCGAAGCTAAGCAATTACCGCCGTCGCGGTTTCCTGGGCTTTGAGATACTCCGTATTCACCCCCGACGCACGGGTTAAAGCAATCTTGCCAGTGCGGGCAATCTCACGAATGCCAAATCGATCGAGCACCTGAACAATGGCAACCATTTTACCGGGATCGCCCACCACCTCAAGCGTCAGAGAATCATCGGACACATCCACCACTCGGGCGCGAAAGATCTGAGCAAAATTAATGATTTCTGAGCGGGTGCTGTTAGTGGCATTCACCTTAAGCAGCATCAGCTCACGCTCGACACAGGGTTTTTCCGTCAGGTCGTTGACCTTGAGCACGTTGATTAGCTTGTAGAGCTGTTTGGTGAGCTGTTCTATGACTCTGTCGTCGCCCGGAACAACCATGGTAATACGAGAGACTCCCTGCTGTTCGGCGGGACCGACAGCCAGGCTCTCAATGTTGAATCCGAGAAAGGCAAACAGTCCGGC
>ERZ1740072.546-NODE-546-length-15043-cov-15.937216_pt1 | contig 15043 bp, 16 predicted proteins | sample MGYA00581733_ERZ1740072 | MGnify/ENA primary metagenome ERZ1740072 (study PRJEB43018, sample SAMN04849741) | marine metagenome | isolation source: floating plastic debris | place: Pacific Ocean | collected 2008-08-30 | study: EMG produced TPA metagenomics...
GTGTGTTTATCCTGTTGTTTTGTCAGAACTGCGTTGGTTCTGCTAACTCATGGTGAGCAGACTATTCTGAAGTTTTTCTGTTTGGTTTTATGGTCAGGCTAAGCACATTGATTGTGTTTAGCGTAATTAAATCTCACCGAGGTTATTGGTCTTAGATGGATAATATTAACGAGTCTATTAAAAGTGCCTTGTCTATTGATGGCACAATCGGTGCTGCTCTCGGAGATTGGGCAACCGGTTTTTCTTTGGGGCAAGCGAGCCTAAATGACAATGTCTTTCCTGCTTCAAAGCTGGAGCAGGCTATTGCTCTTAATTCCGAAGTGATTAAGGCTAAAAATAGGGCCCGTGATGGTCTAGCCATTACGGCACCCATTGAAGATATTTTAATTACCCTTGCAGATCAATACCATTTGATACGTATTTGTGAAATGGCTGAAGGCGTCTTCTTTTATTTGGTGATGGATCGAGAGAAGGCAAATTTGGGGCTAGCTCGAATTAAACTTCGCCAGATTGAGAAAAATCTAAGAATGTAGTGCCCAAGGGCCTCGACTAGTTAGCCATCTTCCATTTTAGGTAGGGCATAAAGCTACGTAGCTGCTCCGTAATCTTCTTGCTTGCCATGGCTGAGTGGGCAAATGATCACGGAGTAGCTCATCGATCAACATACTCAATTGTCTTCAGCATGTATGAGCCCATATCGTTTCAGCCTGAAAGCACTGACGCTAACCATGAATTACTAAAAATATGGGTCGCTCGTTATTTGCCTGAGTTAGGGAAAATTTCAGGACCTGCCAGAAAACATGTGGAACAGCGTCTGAGATTAGCCATGACGGATACATCACGTCAGGCGACCACTCAACAGATCCGTGACCATCTGATTGCTGACTGTGCTGCCGCTGCTGCGGATACGCAAAAGCTGTTGTTAAGAGTTGGTCTTCCACCTGAGATGTGTGAGATGCAGGAGCTGTATGCTAAGATTCACAGCCTTTATGAGGCGCTGATTGATTGTTATGAGCAGTCTTTTATATTTGCCCCAGTGGTCGAATACTTGCATAGTATTGAAGAAGACTCTTGTAGATTAGAGGCTGCGGCCCAGGTAATTCCTCCATTTGAAGGTTTAATGCTGACGATGGGACCAATGCTACGAGAGTTAAAGGCGGTATATTTTTCGTCGACCAACCTTCACATGGTGGGATTTATGACCACCCATATGCACTTTACTCAACGGTATATTCTCACTCATCTTGATCCCTATGAATGTCTTTGGCTAGCGCCGTATCTTCGACTGTTAGATGAGTTGATGTGTATGCCCTGGCAGCGAATCTGTTCGATGGTGTCTACGATAACTGAGCGCTCTGACGCGATTGCCCTGGTTAAAAGAATGATACCCAAGGTGAATATAATCTCAGCGCTTGTATATAACAAGGCATTAACTGTTTATCCTAATCACAATAGTTGTCAAGGTAGAATTCAATCTACAGCTGTGCAACGCTCAAGTCTGCGTGATCTCAATATGTTTCAGGCCTATATTTGGCTATCATTTTTAGAAGATAGCACTGTCATGATTGAGAAACAGTTGTTACCTATATGTATACAGGTATTCCGACTGACTAACGTGAATGGGGAATTGGTGACGTTTGCGATTCAGTCCATCATCGAAGCAATTCAATCACAGTTGAGCCCATCTGAACAAGCTTTATTTCATGCATCTTCCCATGGGATTGAGCGCTTATTTATCGATGCCTATTCTAAAGTCAGTCAGGTAGACTTACTCAGAAAACAGATCCAGGCAACCCAGTATTTGGACAGCGTTAGCTATACCTGGCAGTCGCATTAATCTAAGCCTAATTCTCGCTTGAGCACCTCAATGGATTTCTCTCCGATGTAGTTTTCGCAACAGAAGACTTTTGGCGGACGAATGATATCTTCTCTTGCGGCCTGAAGTGCCTCTTTAATGGCGGGAAAACTGGCTTTGTCGAGGGCCGCAATGGTTTGGGCACTGCGCACAACGGCAGAGAGTTTTTGGTCATCCTCTGTTTGGGCGGTCATAACTAGAATCTCGTCACCCCGGAGACTGTAGGACAATACCTCCGCCGCTCGTAAAATACCGGAACTGAGGCTAACAAGACCAAGACAGGTATCTTTGGGTAATTCTTTTAGCTGCCCGAGTTCTTCTGCATAGTCGTAGATGTCAATGGGAATGACTCGTACAGACTTGGGGGCCGCAATCGCTTCGGCTTCGTTAATAAAGTAGCGACTGGTGACAACGGTACCGGAGCGAGTTTGGGACAGGACGTCTTCAAGTTCTTCGAGGGGGACTAGCTGTACCGGAATACGTAAGGCCTGCTCTAGTTCTCGCACCATCAGTTCCCCTGCACCGATGTCTTGACGGGGGGTGGTGACGAGGACTCGGGCACTGCAGCGTAAGCGCCAGTCGATTTCACCGAGAAAGAGTTCGCGGGCTTGGTGGAGCGAGCAGCCCTGGCGCAGTAGCTCATCTAGGCTACTTTCTACGAGTTCCTGTGCCTTGGGAAACTGGGCGAGTAAGGGGGAGCGGGGCTTATCGATTTCAACGCTGCCCTGGGTGCGCACGTAAATCCCGGAACCGGGCTGGGCCTCAACGACGCCGGCATCTTCAAGCTGGCGGTACACCTTACTGATGGTGTTGCGATGGAGACCGGTTTGCATGGCCAGCTGACGCGTACTGGGTAGGCGATAGCCAGGTGGATATTGGCGGGATGCGATCGCAAACCAAATTTGGTCGTAAAGCTGGGTAGAGGCTGGAATTTCGCTATCGGTTTGAATATGAAATTGCACCATGGATCGCGCTCAGTTGCCGTCTAACGGAAAAATTGGACGTGGTTTGGTTACCTAGAAATAGTGCAAACCACAACCAGGCTACCCAACATTACATAGAGGTTACTCGCGAAACCGGGTTTTGAGATGTGACAATTGTCATTTAACTGGCATAGGATACAAAACTTTAAAGAATAAGGTCGTACGCCATACAAAAAAAAGATCGCGTTAGGCCTTGGACCGCGCTAGACCGCCCAGGGGCGACAAAGGAACGCTAGAGCGGCAAAATAGGGGCGGTGAATGTCAACACTAACTTTCCAGCCCAGGCCATGACTCTTCCTACCATTGAGACCAGGACCGTTCAGGTGAACAGCGGTGATATAACCTTGCCCGTATACGTGGCGATGCCCGACGGTGACGGGCCATGGGGTGCAGTGGTGGTCCTACAGGAAATTTTTGGGGTGAATGGCCACATTCGCGATATTACTGAGCGCATTGCCCGAGAGGGATATGTGGCCCTAGCCCCGGCCCTTTACCATCGCCAGGCCCCTGGCTTTGAGACAGGCTACACCCCCGACGATGTTCAGGTGGGCCGCCAGTACAAGGTGAAGACCAACGCAGATGAGCTGCTCAGGGATATTCAGGCCACCATTAACTACACCAAAACGCTACCCCAGGTAAAGGCTGGCGGCGTTGGCTGTATTGGCTTTTGCTTTGGTGGACATGTGGCCTACTTGGCGGCGACCCTGGCCGATACGGTTGCGATCGCATCCTTCTATGGGGCCGGTATTCCCGATACCGCCTTTGGTCCGGGGCCAGTTGCTTTGGACCGCACCCCCCACATCACCGGCACCCTCCACTGCTTCTTTGGCAGCGAAGATGCGTCTATCCCGCCCGAGGCCGTTGACCAGATTCGCGCCGCCCTGCAGCAAAACCACATTGACCACCAAATTTTTGAATACGAAGGCGCCGCCCATGGGTTTTTCTGTGACCGTCGCGGTAGCTATAACCCTGATGCGGCGGCGGATGCCTGGGAAAAGGTCAAGCAGCTATTTGACGCGAAGCTAGGGTAAGGGGCTAAGGGGCGGCCCGATAGCCGTTCGAGGCTTATGGATGACTACTGCAAAGTGAGGTTGAACCCGACGCTAAACCTGCAGCACTGCGCATTAACCATTGGTCGATAGTGTCTAAGTTCCACTAAAACTTCAGATTTCGCTGGGCAAAAATTGACTTACACTTGAAAAACTGACTTTTTATGGGAGCCTGTCCTGACAGGCCATAGACCGTTGACCTTTTCTGCTGACGATTTTCTTAAAGCCCTAGACCAACATGACTTCAACTTCGAGAAGGGGGCGGTCGTTACGGGCAAAGTAGATAGCCATCTGGATGATGGAGCCTATATCGATATTGGTGGCAAAGCAGCGGCCTTTCTCCCAGCCCGTGAAGCATCTGTAGATTCTAGCGTCACCCTCGAAGAGGCTGTGCCCATTGGCAGCGAGCGGCAGTTTTTGATTGTCCGTGACCAGGATGCCAACGGTCAGGTGATTCTGTCTATCCGTAAGCTGGAAATCAAAGAAGTCTGGTCCCAGCTAGAGCAGCGAGAAGCGAATAAGGACATTTTGGATGTCACCGTTACGGGCACCAATAAAGGTGGTGTGACTGCCGATGTAGAAGGTCTGCGCGGCTTTGTTCCCCGTTCCCATTTGGTCAATCCGCCAGAGGATCTAGCAGCCCTAGTGGGTCAAACGATTTCGGTGGCCTTTTTAGAGGTTAGCGAAGAGAACAACAAGCTGGTGCTCTCTAACCGTAATGCGGCCCGCACCACTGTCATGGGGCAGCTAAACCCAGGCCAGCTGGTGGATGGCAAGGTGGGGGCAATTAAACCATTTGGTGTGTTTGTCGATTTTAATGGGGCCCGTGGGCTACTTCACGTCAAGCAAATCAGTAAGAGTTTTGTGTCCTCCATTGGCGATGTTTTTGAGGTGGGTCAGCCTGTAAAGGCCGTTGTCCTTAACTTAGATGAAGAGAGGGGCCGCATTAGCCTATCCACCAAGGTTCTAGAAAAGTACCCTGGTGAGATTATGAAAGATCCTGAAAAGCTGATGGCAGAAGCCGCTGAACGTGCGGCTGACCCAGGTAAGCTGTTGGCGGAGCAAGAGGGCTAATGGGTAGCGTATGGGAATTAGACTTTTACTCCCGACCTGTCCTAGATGACAACCAGAAAAAACGGTGGGAAGTCTTAATCTGTGATGGGGCCCAGTCGGTTAGCGATGGGGCCGAGGTTCGCTACAGCAAGTTTCTGTCTAATCAACAGGTCAACTCCATTGAGCTTAGGGACGCCCTCAAGGAGGCCATTGAGCAAGCGGGAGAATCGCCCAGCCGGATTCGGTTCTTTCGCTATCAGATGCAAAATATGATCAAGCGCGCCTGTGGTGAGCTTGGGTTACCGGCCAGGCTTAGCCGCCGTACCCTCACCCTGCAAAGCTGGCTAGATGACCGCCAGACAAATTTTTATCCGCAGCAGCCCGGCTACCAGGCGAGTAAAGCCGCGTCTACGGTGCAACCGGTGGAAGTGGCGCGTCCCCTGCCCGATGCTTTGATGGGGGAACGTTGGGCCATGGTGAGCTTGCCGGCTAAGGCTTTTGCCGATATGCCCGAGTGGGATATTGGCTTTGGTGAAGCCTTTCCCTTGGCCATTGCTGGGATTTCACCGGACACCATGGTGCCTGGTATTTTGATTTTTTCTGAGCGGGCGCTGCCCTTGGCTGGTTGGATGTCGGGTCTGGAGCTGGCCTATTTAGATGTGCAAATTGGGCAAATCTCTCAGCTGCTGCTGGAAACAGGTAGCAATGACACGTGGATTATGGCCGGTCTCAATAAACCCGAGCTTAAGCAAGAAGCCGAGCGGTTTATGGCAGCCAGAGAGCAGGCTAATCAGGTGCATTTTGTGGCTATTCAAGATAATCCAGAGTCAGAATCCTTTGCTGGGTTCTGGCTGATGCAAAAACGTACATTTGGGTAAGGGGCAGATGCTAAAGCAACAGCGCTGGTGGAACGTTGTTTTGATGTATGCGCTGCTGGGGGGAATTGCGATCGCAATGCTCCTACCCCTGCTCTGGCTCGTCAGCACCGCCTTCAAATCCGGCACCGAAAATATCTTTGAGTTCCCCCCCCGTTTCTTACCCCAAGACCCCACCTTTAGTAACTTTGTCAAAGTTTGGGAAACCAATCCCTTTGGCCGCTACTTTTTCAACAGCACCCTCATTGCCGGTGTCACCGTGGCGCTCAACCTGTTGTTCTGTTCCTTAGCCGCCTATCCCCTAGCACGACTTAACTTTCGAGGACGTGAGCTAATCTTTTCCCTAATTGTCGCCACCATCCTGATTCCCTTTCAGATTGTGATGATCCCGCTGTACATCCTCACCGTACGGCTGGGGCTGACCAATAGCTATTTGGGCGTTATCTTTCCCTCCATCGCCTCCGCCTTTGGCATCTTCCTCATGCGTCAGGCATTTCAGAACGTCCCTAAAGAACTGGAAGAAGCTTCCCGGATTGATGGGTGTACCGAGTTAGGCATCTGGTGGCACATTATGATTCCATCGGTGCGCCCGGCCCTAGTAACCTTAGCCATCTTTGTCTTTATCGGGTCCTGGAGCGACTTTCTCTGGCCATTGCTCGTTCTCAATCGCCCCGAGTACTATACCCTGCCCCTGGGCGTTGCCCGTCTGGCAGGCAGCTTCTCCCTTGACTGGCGATTGATTGCAGCAGGCTCCGTCATCGCCACCGCTCCTATCCTGCTCTTCTTTATTGTTATGCAGCGCTACATCGTCCCCAGCGAAATCAGCAGCGGCGTTAAGGGTTGATCAACAAGAGTTTTAGCTTCTATGACAGCCCGTCTTTTGACAGGGTACAACCTGGCGAATTAACATCACTGGGGTATTTTTAGGATTGATCCGTGACAGATAGTACCCCCTCCACCCCATTCGCCCCACCAAAAAAGAAGCTCTTCTCCATGGGGATTTGCTCAAGTGGTATTGTCTCCGTTGGCGTTTCTGCCCATGGTGTTGTTGCGATTGGGATTATTTCTCATGGCATCGTCTCCATCGGCGTTATTTCCATGGGTGTGATTTCCACGGGGCTAGTTTCCATGGGGCTGCTAACCTCTGGTTTGGTTTCCATGGGCATCAAAGCGGCTGGTCCCACCAGTATGGAACTGATGATGGACCATAGCGGTATGGACCATGGTGGCATGGACCACGGCGATGATATGCCCGCAACTGAATAAGCGCTAAAAGCGACTTTCCTAGCAAATCGCTAAGATGGATAGCCTGTCGGTTAGCTAGATCTTGTCGGTTAGCTAGAATCGAGACATACAGCAATATTTAACGACTTGATTGTGTCTCGATTTAGACCCTATGCCCGTTACTAAAATTGTCTATCGATTTCGCGATGCATCTGTCCCGCCTCGGTATCACAGAAGCTATACGATCTCTGTTACGCCTGACGAGGCCAATGTTGTTGTCAATAGCTACAGCACACAGCTTAATGAACTTACAGTTCAGCTTTCGCCATCTGAATTTCAAGCGACATTAGATATCATTGAAAAGAGTCAGATTACGGAAGCATCTGACAATGAGGTGGCCCCCAAAACCATCGGTGGCAAGATTGAATATCTTACTCTTTTTGAGAATGATACTGAGATATTTAAGGCTAACACCCATGGCGATAGTGGTCAGGGGAAAGGTCGATTATGTGGTGATGTCAAAGCTGTACAGCAGTATCTCAAAAGCTTATTTCCAAATTTTCGAAGCTTACTCAAGTAAATTGCCGTTGCTGATTTGGAGGATGAACCGATCGGTTAGACACGCTATTTGACAGGCTCTTGCAGATAAAATCATCCCGAGGATCAGCAACGCCAGTAAATTCATGGGTCCTATGCAATCAGTGATTGAGACCATCAGGATTCCATTAGTCTTGCTGTGCCAGAAATACGGATCGAGCTGCCGGGTTCTGGCGATATTTCTGCTTTGAGTAGCGATCTCATCCCCATATCTTCCCCTTGCACAATATCGATCACACCCTCGTGGGGCCATCCAAGATCCCGCAGGTAGCCAGCAAACGCAGCAGTTGCCGCCCCAGTGGCCGGATCTTCATAGACGCCACCAGAGGCAAACGGATTACGGGTATGAAACCGTTGTGGCGTTTCTGTATACACCAATGTAATGGTCACTAAGCCCTCTCGATTCATCAGCTCTCGACCCGCTGCCAGATCATACTGCATGGCAGCAAGCGCCTCTCGCGTTTTCAGTCCTAACACCAGGTGCTCAGCACCACCATTGATACGAGCTGGTGGAATATTGGGAGCTAAATCATCATTGGTATACCCAAATAACTCCAGGGTGTCTGCCACTAGCTGAGGTAATGCTTCCGCACTACGTGTGGGTGGCGATTGCAGTGCAGCTGAAATCACTCCATCTTGCTGGCAACCTTCAACGGTGATTTCAGCCTCGTTTAGTATCAATGGAAATATCCCGTCACCTTGTTTGAGGGCAAGCGCTGCCCCCAGGGCAATGGTGGCATGGCCACAAAACGGGACTTCGGACTCTGGAGAAAAATAACGTACTCGAAACGCATCGTTAACAGGTGCCGCAAATGCTGTTTCCGAAAAACCAACCTCAGCCGCAATTCTCTTCATCTCTATATCACTAGGATGCTGCTCAGAGATTACAACCCCAGCAGGATTTCCACCCATATTTCCATCCGAAAAAGCCGCAATTTTTTGAACCTTCATAGTCCTTCCTCTTTAAGTACTCGTGATTTAGTAACGATCATTGGGAGAGCCAAATCGATACCCTTTGCCGTACACTGTATGGATTAAAATCACCTCGTCATTATGTTCTACCTTGCGTCGCAACAAACGCATCTGAGCCGCTAGGGCATTGCTACTAGGCTGAGTGCTCGTACCCCAGACAGCATCATAAATCTGTTGATGAGTCAGCAACTGATCCGGATGTCGCATCAAATAGTCAAGGATCTGAGCTTCTTTTTCAGATAGTTCAATCGTGCGTTCGGGGAGAATATCGCTGCCTCGTTTAGCAATTTGATTGGTGCTGTCTAGAGTTAGGTCTTGGTACTGTAGAGTTGTTGTCCGAGTCTCTTCTCGGATCGGAGGACGTCTTAGCAAGGCCCGCACCCGTGCTAACAATTCCCTTAGCTCAAACGGTTTGACTAAATAGTCATCTGCGCCAGCATCCAGCCCTTCCACCCGATCATCCAGAGTGTCTTTGGCCGTGAGAAAAAGAACAGGAGTTGTAAAATGGTGGTCTCTTAACCGCTGGCATACCTCCAATCCACTTAACCCCGGCATCATCCAATCCAGAATCAGTAGATCAAACTCACCAGCAACCGCTAGATCATAGCCAGTCTCACCATCGTGGGCGATCTGCACGCTATATCCCTCCCGCTTCAGCACCCGACTCAGTGGTTCAGTCAGCTCTACCTCGTCATCAACCAACAGAATTCTCATAGGGCCAACAACTTACTCGTCAGGCAACGTGTATTGCTCAACAATTTGTTTGGCATAGCCAGGCACATGCTCATCCAGTTTTTCAGGATGATTGCGCTTTACATAGAGATAGTTGCGAGTAAAGTGCGAATCAATGGAGAACCGGGCATACTCCAAACCTTTGGGGCCAACTTTTTCAATCACAACACCCATCAGCTTGGCTGCCCACATTGGCAGAGTCACCCCTTTGTCATAGGCAGGAATACTGTTTTGAACGGCCTGTTTGCGATCGCCCTGGGACATCACCGGCTGAGTCTCTAGCTGGTCTGTGATCAAATCCAGCATCTCTTGGCCTGTGTCATTACGCACAACAACCCACTGCCAGCCAAAGGGAGCTCCCATGTAGCCCACCACAAGATCCGCGAGAGAGTTTACATAGTCAAAACAACTCATGCAAGATGGCGCAAACACATCCTTGAGCTGGTTGGTCTTAAGACCAAAGAAAGGGACTTTCTCAATGGAGCCATCTTCGTGCTTAAAATGTACCCGAAAGTCTTGCATAAACTCGTAATGCACCACGGTCTCTGGAGAGCGGCTGGTGGTGTCAAGAAACTTTTGCAGCCCTGCACGGCTGACATTATCAACGCAGGGGGTCCCCAACACATAGAGTTTTTCTAGACCTAGCTCATGCTGTACGGCCCGCAGTGCCTGTATTTGGCAGCCAACACCGATGGCTACCAGCCGCTTCATCCCTGATTGTTCAATCTGATCCAAAATTGACAAGTTAGGAGACAGGGTGGGTTTGTTTACCCGAGCTGCCAAGACCTCCTCTGGAGTTTTGGCAATGACAGGCATTGGCTGAAAGCGATCTTCTTTGGTGTTTTGCACACAGACCACCCCTTCAACCAGCCCGCGATTGAGCATTTCAATGGCGATGGAGCTAACAATGCCAGTCCACTGAGCACCGGCGATGGGCTCAGTTTTGCGAGCGGCCATCATCTGCTGATGGACACCAAAATACACATCATTCTCGTTCTCTAAATCGCGGCTACGTCCATGATTCTGAGCTTCTAACTCAGGCACCTGTTGATTGATAAAAGCACAGGCGTCTTTAACGTAGTGGATATAGGAGGTGTCGCAAAGGCCACAGTCACTGCATAGCTCCTTGGCTGGACGCACAGCTCCTCGACGTAGACCCTTGGATTTTTTATGTGCGTTAGATGCAGATGGAGAGGAAGACGCCAGGGTCATATGGACTCGATAGGATAGAAAACTTACATTGCGTTAATTTCATTATCCGTAAAGGATGACTTTTTGGGCTTGAAGGTCGATTTTTGTGAAGAAATAATAAGGCCTGAGGGTATATTTCCTTGCTCCCAGGAAATTACTCGTCCTATTGCTGAAATCACACGTCCTAAAGATGGGTTGATAGGTAAAGTAGAGTAGCGTTCCCAAATTTGCGTCACCCATAACTGTCCTGTCTGTCGAGATGATCTGTTGCTTAAATCCTGATTGCCTGGTGCCGGTTAACCCTGAAGGGGTCACTGTGTGTCAATCTTGTGGCAGTCCTCTGACAGAATTGCTCCGTAATCGCTATCGTCCGATCAAACCCCTGGGTCAAGGGGGCTTTGGTAAAACCTATCTGGCAGAAGATGTTGATCGTCTCAACACACCCTGTGTAATCAAGCAGTTTGTCCGTCAGTCGAGTAACAAAACCTTTGATAAGGCCCTCACCCTGTTTAATCAGGAAGCGATCCGGCTGAACGATTTGGGGGAGCATCCACAGATTCCGGCTTTGTTGGCTTATTTTGAGCAGCAGGGCAATTTTTATCTGGTGCAGCAGGAAATTAAGGGCAGGACGCTGCTGCAAGAGGTGAAAAAAGAAGGGCCGTTTGATGAGGCCAAAATCCGCAATTTGTTGCATCATTTGCTGCCCGTGCTGCAGTTTATTCATGATCGCAATGTGGTGCATCGAGATATTAACCCGACTAATATTATCTGCCGGCAGCAGGACAATAAGCCTGTCCTGATTGATTTTGGCATTGCTAAGCAGCTGGAGGCGTCCCTTGCTGATAAACAGGAGCAAACGGGTACGCGCATTGGTACGGAAGGATATTCCCCCATTGAGCAGCTACGTAGTGGAGAAGCGTATCCTTCAAGCGATCTCTATAGCCTTGGGGCCACTTGCATTTGTTTGTTTACGGGTCGAAAGCCGGAGAAACTCTATAGCCCCCTCGAAGGGCGGTGGCTCTGGCAGGAGCATGTGCTGGCGGCGGGACGCACGGCTACTCCTGAACTAGCGGCTATTTTGGATCGAATGCTCAAGGATTTTATTAATGAGCGCTATCGATCGGCAGCGGAAGTATTGCAAGAAGTAGAGGCTCTGCCTGACTATCATCGTTCAGTGCCGGGGTGGACCCGACAGCGGTCTGCGGATGAAGAGCAACCCATGTCGGATGCGATTAGTTCTGGCCAGAGTGTGAGCCGGACTGTGAGTAATCGCTTGAGCCGCCAGGAGCTAAGTCCTGAATTTAGGCAGGAGCACCCCCCTACGGCCCCACCTGCTAGGCAAACGGGCTCTAGACCTGCGGCACACCCTGGGTCAGGGCAGAGGGGGGCAAATCCTGCCAATCCTAATAGACGACGTTCTGGTCCAGTCTCGACAGGGCAGTCCATATCGTCAAACCGGTCGTCTGCCCCTGTGTCTAAGGGCCAGTCTGGACCAGTCTCGGGCAAACTCTCTGGGCCCACCAGTTTGGGGCGGACACCGGCGGCAGGGTCATCGTTTGGGTTATCGAAGGGACGATTTTCGACGGGGGGGATGACGACTCAGGCTCAGTCATCGGGGCCTCGGAGCGGCCCGTCTAACTGGGTCTGTACCCACACCCTTAAAGGGCACAACTCTTGGGTGTCAACGGTGGCGTTTAACCCCAGGTTTATGATGCTGGCCAGTGGGGGCTGGGATGACACGGTAAATCTGTGGGATATCCAAACCGGTACGCTGACGACCTCTCTGACGGGGCATGCTCGGGGTATTAACGGTCTGGCGTTTAGCCCCCGGGGCCAGGTTTTGGCCAGCTGTAGCGATGACGACACCATTCGACTCTGGAATGCGGGGGGCGGCAACCTGCTGCGGGTGTTGAAGGGGCATCGGCACGATGTCACATCGGTGGCTATTGGTCAGCGTGGGTCGGTTTTGGTTAGTGGTAGCGAAGATCGCACCGTCGGTGTGTGGAGCCTGGAGCAGGGCAAGCTGATGAAGGCGCTGTCGGGCAATGTTGGGATGATTCGCTGTGTGGACATTTCCCCGGATGAAGAGCTGGTGGTGAGCGGTGGGTTGGATAATAAAATTCGGCTTTGGCAGCTGGGGACTGGCGAGGTGTTTCGGGTCTTGCCAGGACATCTGAATGCGGTGAATGATGTCACCATTAGTCAGGATGGTCGCTTGATTGCCAGTGCGGGTAAAGATCGCTGTATTAAATTGTGGAGTCTGCGCTCGGGGAATTTGATCCATACGTTGAAAGGGCATACCCGTGAGGTGAATTCGGTTGCGATCTCACCCAACCAGCGCACCGTTGTTAGCGCCAGCGGCGATAGCTGCATCAAGGTCTGGGATACCAAAACCGGTGAATTAGTAGAAACCTTTGCAGATCATGGCAATTCGGTTACTGCGGTGGCAATTCACCCCAACGGTCGGTTTATGGCCAGCGCCAGCTCTGATAAAACAATTAAGCTGTGGCACAAAGAATAAATTGCAATAAATTGCTGGCGTTGCTGCTCCCCGGCATGGGCTCAGCGGCAAAATTTTGGCCAGCACCGTATCTCACCCATTGGCGTATCCCCTAAATCAGCAACGATTCCCCCATGCCCGAAGGCCCCGAAATTCGAAAAGCCGCCGATAAGATTGAGCAGGCGGTCAAAGCCAAAGTTACCAGCGAAGTCTTCTTTGCCTTTGAGCATCTCAAACCCTATGAATGTGAGCTGCTTGGCCAGACTGTGCGCCAGGTTGAGACTCGGGGTAAGGCGCTACTCATTCACTTTGATAACGACCTCAGCATCTATAGCCACAACCAGCTGTATGGCGTTTGGATGGTGCGTAAAGCCCACAGCTACCCCACTACCAAACGGCAGCTGCGTCTTGCCATTCATAATTCAAAAAAATCTGCCCTCCTCTACAGCGCCTCAGACATTGAGGTGCTCACGCCTGAGCAGATCCCCATTCACCCCTTTCTGAGTAAGCTGGGGCCCGACGTGCTCAGCCCTAACCTGCGCCCGGTCCATGTGCTCGAATTGCTCACCGCTAAGCAGCATCAGCGCCGTCAGTTCACCACCCTCTATTTAGACCAGCATTTTCTCGCCGGTATCGGTAACTATCTGCGTAGTGAAATTCTCTACGTAGCCCGCATTCACCCCCGTCTGCGCCCCGTTGATTGCAGCGATGCTCAGCTAGAGGCCCTGGCTGAGGCCAGCATTGCCATTCCCTATCAGTCCTATCGCTACAGCGGCATTACCAACGATCTAGACCTGGCTAACCAGCTCAAAGCCCAAGGGCAAAAGCGCTCCCAGTATCGTCACTGGGTGTTTAGTCGGGCCAATTATCCCTGTCGCGTTTGCGAGACGCCCATTGTGAAGGACTTTGCCAGCAGCCGTCGATTTTATTACTGTCCGGTCTGTCAGCCCGCTAAAGGGTGAGGCGTGTGGGTAAGTCATTTTCACCCAAATAGACTATCGCCACAGCCGTAGGGGCATTGCATGCAATGCCCCTAGCTATTGAAATCTCAAAATTCAAGCTCAAAGTCCAAAACTATCTACTCTTTCCCCATAAAATAAAGTCAGATTCTCTATCCTGGCCATGGCGACGTCGAACCACTATCAAGTCTTAGAGCTGAGCGAATCGGCCACTCAATCGGATATAAAACAGGCCTATCGTCGCCTGGCCAAGCAGTACCATCCCGACAGCCGGGGAGATGCGCCGGGGGATCACGAGCAGATTGCTCAGATTAATGCTGCCTATGAGGTGTTGGGGGACCCAGCGGCCCGCAAACGCTACGATTCCCGCCGGGTGCGATCGCAAAATGCCAGTGACATTGGTGCCCAGTACCAAAAGCGGCGTCGGGCCAACAAAGCCGCTGATGATTCCCTCACCCATTGGATTCGCAGCGTTTACAACCCCGTTGACCGGCTGATTGGCAAAATCATTAGCCCCCTCAAGGCAGAAGTGCGCAGTCTTTCCGCCGATCCCTTTGATGATGAGCTGATGGAAGCTTTTCAGGCCTATCTAGAAGACTGCCGCGAGTCCCTGGAAAAGGCCAAGCAAAAATTTAAGTCCATGCCTAACCCGTCCCAAACGGCCCAGGTGGCCGCCAATCTCTATTACTGTCTCAACCAGCTCGAAGACGGCATCGAAGAGATTGAACGGTTTACCTTCACCTACGACGACAGCTATCTGCACACGGGTCAGGAGCTATTTCGCATTTCCAAACAGCTACGCCGTGAAGCCAAGGCGGACATGAAAGCCATTTTGTAGGCGTTTGGAGAGTGGGCGTTACCAACCGTTTAGACTCTCCTTGGGAAAGGAAAAATTCCTTTTGGCACATATTGTTACAATGGTCGTCTGCTTTTTATTCGCCGGTTCCCCATGGCTTTGCCCATCGTTGCAGTTATTGGTCGTCCCAATGTGGGCAAGTCTACCCTCGTCAATCGATTGGCGGGGGCGCGGGAGGCGATTGTCTATGACCAGCC
>ERZ1740072.547-NODE-547-length-15041-cov-4.643868_pt1 | contig 15041 bp, 17 predicted proteins | sample MGYA00581733_ERZ1740072 | MGnify/ENA primary metagenome ERZ1740072 (study PRJEB43018, sample SAMN04849741) | marine metagenome | isolation source: floating plastic debris | place: Pacific Ocean | collected 2008-08-30 | study: EMG produced TPA metagenomics assembly...
CGAACCGCTCGACCAGCGCAACAAGCGACGGCTCCGCCAGCTCCGCCTCAAGCGCCGCCAGCGCACCCAGGGTCAGCCGCATCACCTGCCGCTCCCCCTCGATCACCAACGCGACCTCTCCCCTCCAAGGATTGGCCATGGCTCAGACCAGCGCGGTGAACAGCAACGCACCCGCCGAGGCCATCGACATCTCGTACGTCGCCTCGCCATTGTGGCTGCCGCTATACTCGATCGACGTCACCTGAAACGGTCCCTCGATCACCCCGAAATCCGGCACGATGATCTGAAAATCCGTCGCCTCTCCGTCGAAAAAGAGCTGCCGCGCCCGTTCGTCCGTGCCTTCGTCCTTTAACACGCCCGCGCCCGAGATCTCCGCCGACCGTACCCCCGCACCGGACAGCAGTTCGCGCCAGCCGCCCTGGCTTTCGAGGCTGGTCACATCAACCGTCTCCGCATTGAAACTGACCCGCGTCGCCCGCAGGCCCGCAATCGTCTCGAACTGGCCATCCGTGGACATGTCGACCTTGATCAAGAGGTCCTTGCCGTTTTGAGCACCCATGAGAATTCTCCATCTGTAGTGTGTAGGTTCGCGCCTGCATCAGGCGTGTCAGTCGTCTTCCACGCGTGCGCGAAAGCTCAGGTCGATCTTGCGGCCCGCGCCCTTGTCGACCCGGGCAGCCTTCGCCGACCGGAACCGAAGTGACACCAACCGCCCGCGCGTCAGGACAAGCGGCGCCTCGTGCAGCGCGTCGCATACATGCCCCGCCGCAACCTTGGCCGAGGCAAAGCCGGGCGCGTCCGTCACCACCGAAACGGTAAAGACATGGACCGCACCGGACCCCGTCTTGTCGTCATCGATGCGCACCTGTTCAGGCCCCAGCGCCACATAAAGCGGCGGGACCGTCCCGCTTGGCATCGCATCGAAAATCTCGGTCCCGACCGCGCCTTGCAGATCGGCATGCCCCGACAGCGCGGCGAACACCGCGCTCTGCAGGGCGGCAGACATGGCATAGCTCATACCGCCACCTCCTCGTCCGCCACACAGGTCAGGTACCGCCCATCCGGATCCCGTTCCGCGACACTGCGGATGTGAAACATCCGCGCCCCGTCCCGCAGCCGCTGCCGCGGCGCAGGCCGTTCGGGATGACCCACGGGCGCGCCCCGCACCACGATCCGGTAAGGCACCATCGACACCGGTGCGCCCGCACTCTGCGCTTCGCGACCCGCGCGGGCGGTGAGTTCGGCCCAGATCACCCCAAGGGGCACCCAGGCTTCCTCGAACCCGCCCGCGCCGTCCGACACACGCTGCGGCGTCTCAAGGGTCAGGCGACGGTTCAGCCGGGGCGCGCTCATCTCGCACCCCCACCGTACAGCCGCACGACCTTGTAACGCTCGATGAGGCTGGCCACGCCAAACGGCATGCAGCCTTCGCTCAGCGCGGTTTCGTCGCGGTATTCATAGTAATGCGCCGCCAGCAGCAGCACCGCCTGCCGCAGATCGGCGGGGATATCGGTCCAGGCCGGGCCATATCCGGCCGTCAGCATGACCTCCGCCATGCCGGCATGCGGCACCGTGGGCAGTTGCGCGCCCACCGCCCGCAGGCGCGGACAATGCAGGTCCCGCTCCAGCCAGTATGCGTCCACATCCACATCCGTGCGCGTGCCGGCACGATCCACCAGCACTACACTAGAAATCAGGCTCACAGGCGCAATCGGCAGGGCTCGCGCAGCACAGGCACGCCACGCCGTAATCCCTGCAAGGAACACACGCGCGAACAACACCTTGCCCGTCCGTGCCTCCACCGCTGTTGCGGCCGCCCGCAGGAAACTCACCAGCACCGCATCCTGCACACTATCCGTGGCAAACCCGCTGCCCAGGCGCAGATGCGCCTTGAATTCTTCAACCGGCAGCGCCGCATCTGGCACCGTGGTCACTTCGCTCAACATCATGGACCTTCTCCACCGCAATTCCGCCCTTGCCTCCCCTCAGAACCGGGCGCACGCCTGTCCGCGTTGCTCGGACGGAGGGGAGCAGCTAGACAACACGGCGCACTGTGGCGCGCGCCCGGCACCGGGGGCAGGCCGAAACCCGCCCCCGGCTCTTCGCGATCATCCGGTTCAGGACGTCGCGAATTTCAGCAGTTTGATCGCGGCAAAGTCGCTCACGTCCCCGCCCACGCGCTTGGTCGCATAGAACAGAACATGCGGCTTGGCGCTGAAGGGGTCGCGCAGAACGCGCAAATCCGGGCGCTCGGCCACAGTGTAGCCGGCGGCAAAATCACCAAAGGCGATGGCGTCGGCACCGCTGGTCGCGTCCGGCATGTCCTCGGCGATCAGCACCGCGTAGCCCATCAGGGTGGCGGGCTGGCCGGCGGACAGGCCATCGGTCCACAGGAAACGGCCGTCATTGTCTTTCAGCTTGCGCACCAGACCGGCGGTCTTGGAGTTCATCACGAAGGTCGCATTGGCGCGGTACTCCGCCCCCAGCGCATAGACCACATCGATGATCGCCTCGGCGCTCACGTCACCGTCCTCGCCGGTGGGAACATACCCAAGATTGCCCCAGGCCCAGATGGAATCGTCCACACTGGTATGCGTGAGGAACCCCTTGGGCTTATCGACGCCGTCACCGTTGATGAACGCGGCCGCTTCGGCGCGGGCGAACTTGTCGGCCACACGGCCTGCCAGCCAGCCCTCGATGTCGAACGCGCTGTCATCCAGCAGTCGCTGCGATGCCTTGGGCAGCGCCGACAATTCGTGCAGCGGGATGGTGATACGGTCGATGGACGGCGTGTCCGTCTCGGTCAGGGTCGACGTCTCGGTGGCCCAACCGGTGCCAACTTCGCCATGATCGACCAACACGTCATAGGACGTCGCCTCGACATTGACGACCGACGCGATCGAACGGATCGACGCGGTCGCGTTCAGCACCGACTGCACGCGGTCCGACGTGGTCGGATCGACAAGGTAACCGCCATCCGAATTCACCGCCGTGGACAGCGATTTGCCCTCCAGCTCAAGGCCCCGCAGCCCATCATCCTCACCCGACCGCAGATAGGCGTTGAACGCCTTCTGGTGGGGGGCACCCAGTTCCACGGCACCTGCCAGAGGGGTGCGCGCAGCCGTCATATTTTTCCGATCCAGCATGGTCAGTCGCTCTTCCGTTTGTTGAAGTTTGGTTTGAAATTCGGCTTGGAAGCCTTTGAACTCAGTCACGAAACCCGTCATGGCTTCCGCAACCTCCTGGGCGGGGGACAAACCTTCCCCGGCCCGCGCCTCAGCGTCGGCATTGCTCATTCGCAAATCCTCGATTGTTGTAGAAAAAAGGCCGCGCGATCAGCGCTGCGCCAGCTCCGCGCGCGCAGCCCGCAGGGCCGCCGCCATGTCGCGCAAAGTGTCGTCCGCCTCCGAGGCAACCGCCTCGGATTTGCCCGCCACCCGCGCACTGGGCAACATCGGGAAGGTCACCAGCGACACCTCCCAAAGCTCCAGTTCCGTAAGGACCCGCTGGCCCTTGTCATTCTTCGCCGCCTTCAGCGTCCGGTACCCGATCGACAACCCGTCGATGGCACCCGCCGCGATCAACTCTGCCGCCTCCCGGCCCTTGGCCACCTCCGGCAGCAGACGCCCCTTGACCCACAGGCCGCGCGCGGCCTCGCGGACCTCGTCCCACACGCCGATGGGCTGCGCCGGATCGTGCTGCCACAGCATCTTGACCGAACGCCCCTCGCCCGTGATCCGGTCCAGCGATGCGGCATAGGCCCCCCTGGCCACCACATCACCGCCCTGATCACACGCGCCAAACAGGCTCGCATAGCCTTCGATCACATGGCCATCCTGCACCGCCACAGCCTCGCCGAAACGGGCAAACTTCGTCTCCAGACCGCTCTCTGCCTGCATGTCTCATCTCCTCGGTTAATGCGGTATCGCCGCCATGATCGATTGAAACCCGGTCGCCAGAATGACCGCCACGACGCCGTAGACCGTCAGCCACAGCCGCTTTTCCAGCCGCTCCATCAACTCCTCGAGCCGGTCCAGCCGGGCCGAAATGTTGTCCAGATGTACCTCCATGAGACGCTCATGCGCCTGCAGCTTCAGGCCTGGCGCACAGGCAAACCGCTCAAACAGCTTGGCGTCATCCATCCACCTGCTCCTCCGCCGCCGCCGGCAGGCCCAGCAGCCGACGCTTCTCGGCCTGGCTCAGGAAATCCGCCGCCGCCACCCGCGCCCATTGCGCGTCGCGCTCGGCCGACAGGGCAGGCACCTGATCCAGGTCCGGCGCCAGAACCACATCCTCACCCGTATGCGCGCCCAGCCACTCGGCCAAGGCCGCCGCCACCCGCGTGGCCAGCGGCAACACCGTCAGCCGGTAGAACGCCCGGTGCGCCTCCTGGTAATTGGCATAAGTCGCGTCGCCCGCGATCCCCAGCAACATCGGCGGCACCCCAAAGGCCAGCGCGATCTCCCGCGCCGCCGCCTCCTTGGTCTTCTGAAACTCCATGTCCGAGGGCGAAAAGCCCATCGGCTTCCAATCGAGGCCACCCTCCAGCAGCATCGGACGCCCCGCATTGCGCGCGCCCGAATGGTTGGTCTCGATCTCGCTGACCAACCGCTCGTACTGATCCCCCGACAGCTGCGACTGCCCGTCCGTACCGCGATACACGATCGCCCCCGAGGGGCGCGCCGCATTGTCCAAGAGCGACTTCGACCACCGCGACGCCGCCGTATGGACATCCAGCGCCATGGCCGCCGCCTGCATCGGGCTCAGGCCATAGTGATCGTCCTGCGGATGAAAGCTCTTGATATGGCAAACCGGCGAGACAGGGCCAGAGGCATCAAACCGATGCACCTTGCCCCCCACCCGGTACTCGTAGGCGATGGGCCAACCATCCGGCCCCGGCACCACCGACATCCGGTCCGACCGCAACACATGCAATTCCAGCGGCGCGCCCGTCTCTCCGGCGACCGCCTCCACATAGGCGTTCCCCGACAGCAGCAGCTGCGCATAAAGCGCCTCCAGCAACTCCGCCCGCCCCTGTCCGGGATTGGGCGACTTCAGCAGCCCCAGAATGGGATGCGCCTCAAAGCGCTGCGCCGCATCCTGCAACACCAGCGGCAAGGCCGCCGCAGCTTCGGCAATCAGCTTGACCGACCGAAACCCCACTGGGTTCCCGGCAAAGCCCGACTTGGTCAGCGACACCGCATCCCGCGGGCTCCACGCCACACGCCCACCCGTCTGCCACGCCACAACCTTGCCCGTCGCACTTGCCTTCTGCTCTGGTACGTCCGCCACAGCCCGGTTCCGAAAGAAATCAAACAAGGGGGGTCTCCATCATGCGATCCCAAGGCCAAAGGCCCGTCCAGTCCAAAGAAAAAGGAGACCCCGTTCAGAGCCGCCCAACCGACAGGGGCACAAAATCCCCCGCTTCATCTCGCCAAATAAACTCGCCCCGCAGGGCCGATCAGACCAGCAGCCGAACGCCCGGCCGCCGATACTCCCGCGCGGGCTCGATCATCAACTCCTGCAACGCCCAGACCAGCGCATCCAGCCGGTCCGGTGAGCCGCGCCCCTCAAAGCCGCGGCGCGTCATCCGCACCATCTCGTCCTCCAGCGCGTCCAAGCCCTCGGCATGGGACACCCGCCCCTGCTCATAAAGCGCCGCCGCCGGTTCCGCCCGCAGCGATTTGCCATCGCGGGCCCGGACGGCCTTGTATGGCACCAGCGGATCCACCTGCCGGACCACGTCCCGCAACGCATCACCGCCCTGGTTCACCTCGACCACCATGCGGTCCGCGCCAAAGGTCTCGACCGCCGCAACGGCGGCCCGCGCCCATTCCGTCGGGCTCGCACCCTGCACCGTGCAATCGGCCAGCACATGCGCGCGCCATTCCTGCGGTGGGCCGTCCAGCACCGCACCCACAACCACGATACCGCAGGCATCCGACGTGCTCTTGGCCGTCACCGCCGGGTCCACCGCCACAACGACCCGATCAAACGCCCGGGGGGCTGCGCGCCGCGCGGCCTCCAGCATCTCCGTCGTCCACAACGCGCCCTCGGCATCGCTCAACATCACGCCGTCCAGTTCCTGCCGCCCCAGCCGCGTCCCGGCATAGCGCTCCCGCACCTCTTCAAGGAACGACGCCGCCAGATTGGCCGCATTGGCCTCGGTCGGCGCATGGGTCACCACTGTCGATGGCAGCTCCAGCAAGCGCTTCAAGACATCCACATTCCGCGGCGTCGTGGTCACGCAGACCCGCGGATCGTCCCCTAGCCGCAGGGCAAATTGCAGCATGTCCCAGGTCTCCTGACCCTTCTTCCATTTCGCCAGTTCATCGACCCAGGCCGCATCGAATTGCGGCCCCCTGAGCCCTTCGGGGTCAAATGCCGTGTGCACCGTCGCTACGGCACCGTTCGGCCATTCCAGCCGCTTGCGCCCCGACACCCAGGTCGGACGGCGGTCAGGTGGCGAACAGGCCAGAATGCCGCTGTCGCCAAAAATCATCACTTCGCGGACCTGCTCGATGGTCTCGCCCACCAGCGCCACACGTTTCGCAACACCCGGATCCAGCGGCATGGCCCCCTCGACCATGCTGCGCACCCATTCGGCACCGGCTCGCGTTTTGCCCGCGCCACGCCCCCCCATGATCACCCAGGACCGCCAATCACCCTCGGGTGGCAGCTGATGCTCCATCGCCCAGAACTCGAACAGAAAAGGGAGGGCGCACAAGGCGCCCTCTCCCAACTCATCCAGAAACCGCTCCTGCGCCGCAACAGGCGCGCAAGCGACCCAGCGCGCACCGAATCTCAGCGCGGGCTGCGTCATGGTCGATGGCATGTCCGGCCTGGACAATGCCCGCTCTTGCGTTTCGGAGTTCTCCAAGTTGCGTCTCCGCCTTCTGCACGCTCGCAGTCATCTTCGTCATCGCTGACAAAGCGCCGTTCACGTCGGTTTCCTTGATTTCCTCCCCGGTTGCTGCCTTTTCTGAGAAGGCTTGAAACTGCCGCCGCATATCTGCGAGCGAAACCTGAACCGACAGCAAAAGCTCTTCGGTCCGGGCCTCTTCGGCCTCCGGGGTAATCAGTGTCATGTAGTCTGAACTCTCTTGCGTTGGGATTGTCTCCTCACGAGAATAATGAAAAAGCAACCTTCTGATCACTCCGAGGCAGCTTGCCCACTTCTTCTAGCTTGTCACAAGTTATACGTGTGACCGTTCGATCTGTCAAGCCAATTCAGGTTGCCCCATGCACCACACAGCGTACGCTAAGCTTAACAAATCATTACCGAAATTTGCAAACCCTTGAAAACGCGGCCACAACCGTAGGATGGGCAATCTGCCCATCACCACGCAACGCATCACCCGCCGTCGCTCTCCTGTTGCCGCTCCGCTTCGATCTCGCGCCAACGGGCGACGTTGCGGTTGTGCTCGTCCAGCGTCTCGGCAAAGGCGTGCCCGCCCGTCCCGTCCGCCACGAAAAAGATATAGTCAGTCGCATCCGGCTGCCCGGCGGCCATCAGGCTGGCGCGCCCGGGGTTTGCAATCGGCGTCGGTGGCAGCCCCTGAATGACATAGGTGTTCCACGGCGTGGCCGCACGCAGCTCGGACCGGCGCAAGCCCCGCCCCAGCACGCCCTGCCCCCGGGTGACCCCGTAGATAACCGTGGGGTCCGTCTGCAACCGCATCCCCTGATTGAGCCGGTTGACGAACACCGACGACACCCGCCCCCGCTCCTCGGCGACGGCCGTTTCCTTCTCGATGATCGACGCAAGGATCAGCAACTCTTCGGGGCTCTCCAGCGGCACATCCGGGTCCCGCGCTTCCCAGGCGGTGGACACCAGCAGCTCCTGCTGCTCGCGCATCTGGCCAAGGATCGCATTGCGATCCTGCCCACGGGTGACTTCGTAGCTGTCCGGTGCCAGCGCGCCCTCGGGCGGCACCTCGGGCACCTCACCTTCGAGAATGTCGATCTTGCGCAGCCCGTCCACGATCTGCCAGCTGGTCAACCCCTCGGCCAGCGCCACGCGAAACCGCGTGTCCTGCGCCGTCTTGACCTGCGTGTAAGCCTCCGGCGCATCCTCGTTGCCAGGTTCAAACTGCGCCTTTTCGACAAAGCGGTTGGTGCCCGGGTCCAGTTCGCGCACCTGCGCGCTCAGCCGGTTGACCCCGATCCGGTAGACGACTTCGGTGCCGCACGTGCTCGCCCCCCCGCGGGTGACAACGTCGACGATCTCTTCCATCGACGCGCCCGGCTCAACAAGGAAACTGCCCGCCTTCAGCTCTGACGTCTTGCCCGCATAGTCCGCGCCGGCGCGGAAAATCCACCCGTAGGTCACCGCGCCGTCCGCTTCGAGATCACCGCTCACCCGGCGAAAGTTCGCCCCCCGGTCCACCTGCAGACAACTCGCCTGATCCAGGGGCCCGGTGGCCTCATACTGGGCCCGCCCCCACAGGATCATGCCGCCCAGCACGAACAGGGCGACAATCAGAAACGTAATCGCGTTCGAGGCGACGCCCCGCCACATCAGCTGACCTTTCCGAAAATCACGCTCGCGTTCGTCCCGCCAAAACCAAAGCTGTTGGACAGAGCATAGTCCACCTTGCGCTCCCGCTTGGCATTGGGCGCAAGGTCCACGGATGTCTCAACCGCGACGTTGTCGAGGTTGATAGTCGGCGGACACACCTGATCCCGGATCGCCAGGATCGAAAAGATCGCCTCGATCGCGCCCGCAGCCCCCAACAGGTGCCCGGTGGCGGACTTGGTCGAGGACATGGTGACGTTGCCCACGTGGTCGCCCATCAACCGCTCCACCGCGCCCAGTTCGATCGTGTCGGCCATGGTCGAGGTGCCGTGCGCGTTGATATAGTCGATGTCCGACGGCTCCAGCCCCGCATTGCGCAGCGCCGCCCGCATCGACCGTTCGCCACCCTCCCCGTCCTCGGACGGGGCCGTGATATGATAGGCGTCGCCCGACAGGCCATAGCCCCGGACCTCTGCATAGATCTTTGCGCCGCGCGCCACCGCGTGCTCGTATTCCTCCAGCACCACGATGCCCGCACCCTCGCCCATCACGAACCCGTCCCGGTCCGCGTCATAGGGGCGGCTGGCGGTCTGCGGATCATCCGCGCGTTTGGTGCTCAGCGCCTTGCACGCGTTGAACCCGGCAATCCCGATCTTGCAGATCGCGGCCTCGGCTCCTCCGGCGACCATTACATCCGCGTCGCCATGCTGGATCAGCCGCGACGCGTCACCAATCGCATGCGCTCCCGTCGAACAGGCCGTCACCACCGAATGGTTCGGCCCCTTGAAGCCATACTTGATCGACACCTGACCCGAGATCAGGTTGATCAGCGCACCGGGCACAAAGAACGGGGACACGCGTCGCGGCCCCTTTTCTTCCATCATCACAGCCGTGTTGGCGATAGAGTTCAGCCCACCAATGCCCGACCCGATCAGCACGCCGGTGCGTTCGAGGCTCTCGGTATCCTCAGGCGTCCAGCCCGCGTCCTCAACGGCCTGCTGCGCTGCCGCCAACCCGAACATGATGAAATTGTCGACCTTGCGCTGGTCCTTGGGGGCCATGTAGGCGTCCGCGCTGAACGTGCCGTCGCTGCCATCGCCCAGCGGCACTTCGCAGGCGTATGTCGTGGCCAGCCCCTCGGGGTCGAACTGCGTGATGGGCCCGGCACCCGATTGTCCGTCCAGAATGCGCGACCAACTGGCCTCCACCCCGTCGGCCAACGGCGTCACCAACCCCAATCCGGTCACAACCACTCTGCGCATCTGCTCTGTCCCCAAATTCATTCTGGCCTGCCTCATACCCGCTAGGGGCCACGCTGTTCAAGCCCATCAGCCACCTAGACCTGCGGCGGCGATTTGCGCAGCATCAGCCGCACCGGCCCCGACACATCCTCGGTGTCCCGCAGCGGCACGTAGCCCAACGTCTCGGCCAGATGCAGTGACACGGCGTGGTCTGGATGCACCATGCAGACCAGCGGGCCGGTCACCACGCGGTCAAACCAGTCATGCGCCGCCGCGACCGCCTCGCGGCCCAGCCCCCGCCCCTGCATGTCGGGCGTCAGAACCCAGCCCGCCTCGGGCACCGCATCAAAATCCGCGCCCAGGCCCCGCGCGCCGTAGAAAAAGCCGGTCTGGCCAACCATGGCCTTGGTCCCGTGCTCTTCGATGGCCCATTGACCAAAGCCGGTCATCTGCCAATGGCCCGCATTGGTCAGAAACGCCTTCCAGGACACGTCCCGGCTGCGCGGCACGCCGCCGATATAGGTCACGACCTCAGGCATGGCCCAGATTTCGGCAAAGCGGTCGAAATCCTGGGGCCGCATCGCGCGCAGCGTTATGCGCGCCGTGTTGATTGTCGGCACATTGCGGTTCATGTCTGGTGTCCTGCCCGATCACCTTGTTGTTTTCGCAAGGCTGCGCGCTGCGCGGGAAAAACACAAGATGAAGCCGCCACCAAAAAGAAAAACGGCGCTTCTTTGCAAACCAAAGAAGCGCCGTCTTGACCGGGCCGTGGCCCGAATGGGTTCAGGAGGCTTTGGTGATAAAGCCCACTGCGTCGCCAAAGGTCTGGATCGTCTCGGCGGCGTCATCGGGAATCTCGATGCCGAACTCTTCTTCGAAGGCCATCACCAGTTCCACGGTGTCCAGGCTGTCTGCGCCCAGATCGTCGATAAAGGATGCGTTGTCCGAAACTTTCTCTTCGTCCACACCCAGGTGTTCCACAACGATCTTTTTCACGCGGTCCGCGATGTCGCTCATATGACTGTCCTCATGTTTCCGGGGCGGTCTTGCGGCCCCCCAAGTGGTGTCCCCGAACGGTGTCCGGGGCGCTGGTCTTGCCCCCTTGGGGCGGTGAAGCATCGGGCCCGTGACAAAGGCCCCACGCCGGAATCTGCGCCGCCTATAGCATATCTTTGATTGATAGCAAGGCTCAGGCGCGGTGCGGCTACAACATGGCCATGCCGCCGTTGACGTGCAAGGTCGCCCCCGTCACATAGGCCGCTTCGGGGCTGGCAAGGTACAGCGTGGCGGCAGCGATCTCATGCGCCTCGCCCATGCGTCCGGCGGGAATTTGCCCCATGATTCCAGACTTTTGGTCGTCGGTCAGCTTGTCCGTCATGGCGGTGGCAATAAATCCCGGCGCAATTGCATTCACCGTGATCCCCCGGCTGGCCACCTCGTAGGCGAGGCTCTTGGACATGCCGACCATGCCCGCCTTGGAGGCTGCGTAATTCGCCTGTCCGGGATTGCCCGTGGCCCCCACGATGGACGAGATATTCACGATCCGGCCCCAGCGCGCCTTCATCATGCCGCGCATCACGCCCTTGCACAGCTTGAAGGTCGCGGTCAGGTTCACGTCGATCACGCTTTGCCATTCCTCGTCGGACATGCGCATGAACAGGTTGTCGCGCGTGATGCCTGCGTTGTTGACCAGCACATCAAGGCTGCCCATCGCCTCGGTCGCCTGTTTCGGCAAGGCCTCCACCGCCGCCATGTCGCTGAGGTTGCAGGGCAGCACACGGGCCCGTGTCCCAAGCTCGCCCGCCAGCGCCTCCAGCGGTTCGGTCCGCGTGCCGCTCAGCCCACCGGTGGCGCCCGCGCCGTGCAGAACGCGCGCGATTTCGGCCCCGATGCCGCCCGATGCGCCGGTGACCAACGCTGACTTACCTGTCAGATCAAACATTTATGCCCCTCTCTTGAAGTTATTCTATGTCCAGATACACGTCACACACGTTGCGCGCATCGTTTCGCGCGATGATCCGGTAGACCTCGCGCGCCAGTCCCGTTGGCGTCAGCCCCTGTTCGGCCGCTGCCGCATTCAGCGCCGGATACACCTCCGGCAGCCCCGCAAAGGGGCCGCGGTGCCGGTGCAGCAACGCACGGGTGCCGGGCACCTCATAGGCCTCAAAACCGGGAAACATCTCGTCCATGGGCACGCCCACCGTCACCTCGATCTCGCTCCCGTCCATCCGGTACAGCGCCGTCTCGGGCCCGCAGACCAGCAGGCCGGCCTCGCGTTGCAGCTTGCTCAGCGCGTCGAACACGCCCGGTATCTGCGTCAGCCGCGTGTCAAAGGCAAAGCGGCGGCGCAATCCGCCCAAAGTCTGGGGCGCGAGCGTGACCAGCTCAGCCATCCAGCGCGGCCCTTACGTCATCCGGCGTGCCTACGGCCCGCGTCGCGATGGACCGGTCGATGCGCCGGATCATGCCCGACAGGGCCTTGCCTGCGCCGATCTCCCAAATCTCCGTCACGCCCTCACCGGCCATCCACAAAACACTTTCGCGCCAGCGGACCGAGCCTGTGACCTGATCCACCAGATGGTTGCGCAACAGCGTAGCCGACGTGCAGCCATGGGCGCAGACATTGGGCACCACGGTCACTTTCGGCGTCTCGATGTCCACATGGCTCAGCGCCTCGGCCATCACACCCGCCGCAGGCTCCATCAGGCTGCAATGGAACGGGGCCGACACCGGCAGCATCACCGCCCGCTTGGCCCCCCGGATCTTGGCCAGCTCCACCGCGCGCTCCACCGCGCCCGTGTGACCCGACACGACCACCTGACCGGGGTCGTTGTCGTTGGCGGCCTCGCACACCTCGCCCTTGGCCGCCTCTGCCGCCACGTCCTTCACCGTCTCGAAATCCAGCCCCAGCAGGGCCGCCATCGCGCCCACACCGACCGGCACCGCCTCCTGCATGGCCTTGCCGCGTGTCCGCAACAGCCGGGCCGCGTCCGCGACACTCAGCGCGCCCGCAGCACACAGCGCAGAATACTCGCCCAGCGACTGGCCCGCGACAAAGGCGGCCTTGTCCACCGTGATCCCTTCGGCCTCCAGCGCGCGCATCGCCGCCATCGACGTGGCCATCAGTGCCGGTTGCGCATTCTGCGTCAGCGTCAGCGTGTCCTGATCGCCCTCCCAGATCAGCGCGCTCAGCGCTTCGCCCAACGCCTCGTCCACCTCGTCGAACACCGCCTGCGCGGCGGGGTAGGCCTGCGCCAGATCGCGCCCCATGCCGATGGTCTGCGCCCCCTGCCCGGGAAATACAAATGCGATGCTCATGGGCGGCCCCTCTTTGATGTCTTATTGGCTACGCTCGGGTGTAATGGGCGCGGGCACGCGAAACAAGTCAGCCCGGACAGCGCTGCACGACACCTGTGCACCGATTTGCAGTTGTCTCACGCGCCCACCGCATAACATATGCACCTTAAGTGTTGCCCCAGTGTCCCATGATGCGGGACGTGTCGCCCTGGTCGTCCCTGACGGAGAATGAATGATGTCCCTCGCCAACACCGCCTCCAGCTACGGCTCGGTCGCCAAGACCCTGCACTGGCTCACCGCCCTGCTGATCCTTACTCTGATCCCGCTGGGGGTCGTCGCCAACAACATGGCCTATGAGCTGCGCAACGCCGCCGCCCCGGCCGATGATCTGCTGGCCCGGACAGCGTGGCTGTTCTCGCTGCACAAGACGCTGGGCGTGGCCGTGTTCTTTGTCGCGCTGGCGCGGATCGCCTGGGCCTTTACCCAACCCAAGCCCGGTTTGCTGCACCCCGACCGCAAGGCCGAAAGCCTGGCGGCCGAAACCGTGCACTGGCTGCTCTATGGCAGCCTCGTACTGGTGCCCCTATCGGGCTGGATCCACCATGCAGCTGCCAGCGGCTTTGCTCCGATCTGGTGGCCGTTCGGCCAGAACCTGCCGCTTGTGCCCAAATCCGAAAGCGTCGCGGCGGCCATGGCCGGGGCCCACTGGGTGCTGACCAAAGTGCTGGCCGCCTCGCTGCTCCTGCACATCGCAGGCGCGCTCAAGCATCACATCATCGACCGTGACATGACCCTGCGCCGCATGTGGTTCGGCAATCCCGACCTGCCCCGCGCCGAGGGCAAACACCGGCACGCCGCTCCCATCACCGCCGCGCTGGCGGCCTGGGCGCTGGCCCTGTCGGGCGGGGCGGCGATGGGCGTCTACGCGCCGCATGGCGCCGATCTGGGCGGTGCCGCACTGGAAGAGGTCGCCTCCGACTGGCAGGTGCAGGAGGGCACGCTGGCCATCTCCATCACGCAGCTGGGCTCTCAGGTGGACGGGTCCTTTGCCGACTGGACCGCCGCCATCACCTTTGACGAAACGGTCGAAAACGGTGTCGCGGGCAGTGTTGAGGTGATCATCGCCATCGGCTCGCTCACCCTTGGCAGTGTCACGGCGCAGGCCATGGGCCCCGACTATTTCGACTCCACGACCTTTCCCACCGCCGCCTTTGCCGCCGATATCGTACCTGTTGTCGACGGCTACAAGGCGCAAGGCACCCTGAGCATCCGCGACCAGAGCGTGCCGATCACCCTACCCTTTGGCCTGTCCGTCAACGGCGATGAGGCGTCGATGACCGGCAGCCTGACGCTGGACCGGCGCGATTATGGCATTGGCGCGAACATGGCCGACGAAAGCTCGCTCGCTTTTGCGGTGGAGGTGAATGTCGATCTGACAGCCACCCGCGGCAACGGGGCCACGCAGCCCGAGGGCTGAGGTATCAACGCAAGGGCGCCTGAACAGGTGCCCTTGCATAAAATCGCGTCGCGCGGCAGCGCGTCCTTTTGGCACCAAGCACGAAAAAGGGCCGCGCAGATCATCTGCGCGGCCCTATGCGTGTCATGTGATGAGGAACAGCCCGCCTTTTCGGCCTCCACCGAGAACACGACCTCGACCTCGTCACTTACCGCGGGGGCGAATGCGCCCAGACCGAAATCTGAACGCTTCAGCGTCGTGGTGGCATCGAAACCGGCCCAGTCCTTCTGGTTGATCGGGTTTGCGCCCGCCTGGTTCAGCGTGGCGTCCAGCACCACCGACTGGGTGATGTCATTCATCGTCAGGTCGCCGGTGATCAGCGCCGTGTTGTCGCCGGTTACCTCGATCGAGGTGGAGGTGAAGGTGATCAGGTCATCATCTTCGGCGCCAAAGAAATCGGCCGACATGAAGTGCCCGTCGCGCTGTTCCCAGCCGGTGAACATCGACTTGGTGGGCATCGACACGCTCA
>ERZ1740072.548-NODE-548-length-15034-cov-6.319714_pt1 | contig 15034 bp, 13 predicted proteins | sample MGYA00581733_ERZ1740072 | MGnify/ENA primary metagenome ERZ1740072 (study PRJEB43018, sample SAMN04849741) | marine metagenome | isolation source: floating plastic debris | place: Pacific Ocean | collected 2008-08-30 | study: EMG produced TPA metagenomics assembly...
GCTATGTCTGCGCCATCCGCTGCGCGCAGCGCGGGCTCAAAACCGCCATCGTCGAAGGGCGCGAGACGCTTGGGGGTACCTGCCTGCACGTGGGGTGTATCCCGTCCAAAGCGCTGCTGCATGCGTCGCACATGCTGCATGAGGCCGAACACAACTTTGCCACCATGGGTCTGAAGGGCAAGAGCCCTTCGGTCGATTGGAAGCAAATGCTGACCTACAAGGAAGACACAATTGGCCAGAACACCAAGGGTGTCGAATTCCTGATGAAAAAGAACAAGGTGGACTGGCTGAAGGGGTGGGGCAGCATTCCCGCGCCGGGTCAGGTCAAGGTCGGAGACGACGTCCACGAGGCCAAGAACATCATCATCGCCTCCGGGTCCGAGCCTTCCAGATTGCCCGGTGTCGAGGTGGACGAAAAGGTCGTCGTGACCTCCACTGGCGCGCTGGAACTGGGCAAGATCCCCAAGAAGATGGTCGTGATTGGCGCAGGCGTGATCGGGCTGGAACTCGGCTCGGTCTATGCCCGTCTGGGCGCCGAGGTCGAGGTGATCGAATTTCTCGATGCAATCACGCCGGGCATGGACGCCGAAGTACAGCGCCAGTTCCAGAGGCTGCTGACCAAGCAGGGGCTGAGCTTTACCATGGGCGCAGCCGTGCAGTCGGTGGCTGCAACCAAGACAAAGGCCAAGGTTACTTACAAACTACGCAAAGACGACAGCGAACACACCGTGGATGCCGACATTGTGCTGGTCGCCACGGGGCGCAAACCCTACACCGACGGGCTGGGTCTTGAGGCCCTAGGTGTCGAGATGACCAAGCGCGGGCAGATCGCGGTCGATGCCCATTGGCAGACCAATGTGCCCGGCATTTACGCCATCGGCGACGTGATCGAAGGACCAATGCTGGCCCACAAGGCCGAAGACGAAGGCATGGCCGCCGCCGACCAGATCGCAGGCAAACATGGACATGTGAACTATGGCGTGATCCCCGGCGTGATCTACACCCATCCCGAGGTCGCCAATGTGGGCAACACCGAAGAAGCACTGAAAGAGTCCGGAACCAAGTACAAGGTGGGTAAGTTCAGCTTTATGGGCAATGGCCGGGCCAAGGCGAACTTTGCAGGCGACGGGTTTGTCAAAATCCTCGCGGATGCTGAGACGGACCGGATCCTGGGGGCCCACATCATCGGCCCTGCCGCAGGCGATCTGATCCACGAGATTTGTGTGGCCATGGAATTCGGTGCGTCCGCCGAGGATCTGGCCCTGACCTGTCACGCCCACCCGACATATTCAGAGGCTGTGCGCGAGGCAGCGTTGGCTTGCGGTCTGGGGCCCATTCACAGCTGACAATCGCCGCAATTTGAATAGCTCACCAAAAGCATTCGTATGGGCCACCTGCGTCGTTTCTATTCAGTTGTGGGCAGTGACGGATTCTGGGCAAACCGCAAAGCAGCGCGGAATCCGTTGCGACCTGTCTGGCAAGTCATCGCCGGTTACACCCTATGCGGGAGGAGCTTTTATGCCGATCATGCGTTCGAATTGACGTGAGACGGGCCGTTTCGCTGTTTTGTCGCAAGAATCGTCTTGTCTTGCGACACACTGCGCTACGTACTCTCCCGCATGGAACACGCGAAAGGAAGAAAACCGATGAACCGTCGTAACTCTCTGAAACTTTTTGGGGGCGCTGCTGCCCTTCTCGCCCTGACTGCCTGCGCACAACCGCAAGGCGACGACATCGTGGACATCGCGGCGGGTGATCCCAACTTCTCGACACTGGTCGCAGCCGTTCAGGCCGCTGGCTTGGTCGACACGCTGAAAGGCGACGGCCCGTTCACCGTCTTTGCACCAACCAATGCCGCCTTTGCAGCTCTGCCTGCTGGCACTCTGGACAGCCTGCTTCTGCCTGAAAACAAAGACACGTTGACCAGCATTCTGACCTATCACGTCGTACCGGGTCAGGTCACAGCGGGCGATGTGCTGGGCACGCGCCAGGACGTGGCAACCGTTAATGGCGCAACTGTGGATGTGAACGGTCTGGTAGGAAAGTTCGGATCAGGCGTGAAGGTCAACGATGCAAATGTGATCGCCGCTGACATCTTTGCTACAAACGGCGTGATCCACGCCATCGACAAAGTGCTGCTGCCTTAATTCTCGTCGTCGGGACGGATGAACCAGAATTCCGTCCCGTTTTCAATTTTTGGGAATCGGCTACCACATGGTCCGGGCTGCACGTTCGGACCATTCGGCATCGTAAGTGGCGCCCCCCTCTTGGCCTCCAGACACTTCAGCAAGGATTTCACCCGGTGTGGGCAGGCCCTCTGCATCATTGCGTGACCAGAGCCCGGCCCGCAAAACCGCGCGGGCGCACTGCGTGTAGACCTCTGCAATCGCAATAACGATTACCGTTGCAGGCTGACGCCCTTTTTGTTCAAACCGGGCCCGCAGGCCTTCGTCAGCCGTCAGTCGCGCCTGCCCGTTCACCCGCACCACAGTGTTGGACCCCGGCACCATAAACATCAGCGACACACGCCCGTCCTCGACAATGTTGCGCAAAGAGTCGAGCCGTTGATTGCCGCGCCAGTCTGGCATTGCCAGCGTACGCACATCCAGCGCCGTCACCACCGGGCCATCATCACCACGCGGGCTGCCATCGGTGCCACCGGATCCTACGGTTGTCAGCACCACAAACCGGGACCTTTCGATCCACTTGGCATAAAGCGGGGTCAGATGGTCAGCGACCTTTCGCAACGAGGGCGCCCCCGGCGTGCCATAGAGCGCTTCAAGCCCTTCAATCGTGTCAATGAACTCCATCCGGATCAAACCCTCCTTCTCGCATCAGCGCATTAGATCGCGTCTCGACATCGTCTTCGAGCCGGGCCAGAAACGCGTCTTTTTCCAATCCTGTTTCGATGACGGGCAAAAATTCGACTACAGCGAGACCCGGCTTGCGCCACATCCCTTTGCGCGGCCAGAACACGCCCACATTGGTCGCCACAGGGACGCACGGCTGGTCAAGTTGTTCATAAAGAACGTGAGTGCCCACTTTGTAAGGCACCTTGGCCCCGGGAGCGACGCGGGTGCCTTGTGAGTAAATAATGAGTTGGCCCGGATCGGAACGCCCGGCTTCCACATCTGCCACCATCTTGGCGATTGCGGCCCCGCGCTTGCCCCGTTCAACCGGAACGCAGTCCAGCATCTTGGCATAAAATCCTATGATGGGCGTCCATAGGATATCCTGTTTCATGATGAACTTGGCCTTGGGAAGGGCGGTAAAGATCATCATGATATCGAGAAACGACTGGTGCTTGGCTGCGATCAGCACTTCCCCCTGTGGCACCTTGCCCCGCACCTCGTGGTGAATGCCGACCATCCAACGCATGGTCCAGAACACCCAGCGACTGTAGGTTTTGCAGCACAGGCGCGCCCCTTCCTTGTTGACCAGCGCATATGGGAAAAAGGCAAGACCAATGACCAGCATCATCACATACATCTGTGCAATGAAAAGGTACGAGCGGATTGTCTGAGTCATGACAGAGCCTTTAGTGCGCGGCCTGCAGCGACCGCTGTGGCGGCCAGTGCAACGAGAGCGCATACCAATGGAAGGGCCAAGGGGACAAACCAACCCGTCCCCTGAAAGCCGATACCCGTGAGAAAACCGGGCGCATCCCCGCCAGCGGACAGACCCCAGACGGCGGCAAGGCCAAGCACGACCCCAACCGTCGATCCAACCAAAGCGCGCAGCGTAAAGCGACGCACAAATGCCTGTGCGATGTAGCTGTCTGTTGCCCCGACATGGCGCAAGACAGCGACGACCTGCGCATTTGCGGCAAGTGCGGCGTTGGCCGCCAATGTGACCATTGCGGCAACCGCAGCAAGGATCAGCCCCGCTACAAGCCAACCAAGGAAGCGCAAGCGTTGTGCAGCCGCCACCAGCGGCGCACGCCAGCGCCCATGATCATCCAAGACCGCGCCCGGCACTTCAGCAGCCAACCGCAAACGCAGGCCCGTGGCGTCAAACCCTTGACCCAAAGTGACAATTTCAATGAGGCGCGGGACAGGCAAAGTATCAAGCGGCAGATCAGACCCGAACCAGGGCGCAAGAAGAGCCTGTTGTTCAGCATCCGACAAAGCGCGCGCGCTTGCGATGCCCGGCGTTGTTTCCAGAACGCGCAAGGCCGCTGTCGTCTGTTCGGAGCGCTGATCCTGAGGTGCCACGATGCGGATTGTTGCCGTGCCTGCCAATTCATCCCCCCAACGCTCTGCGAGCCGTCCGCTGGCCAGCGAAAGGGCCAGCGCGAACACAGCCAAAAAAGCCATGGCGCCCGAAGCAAAGAGCGTCAGTTGCGCGGTAAAGCCAGACGGCGGAACCACCCGGCCTGCATAGGGATCCCCAAAAAGAAACGCCCGCAGTTTTCCCTGTGACGCGCTCACAGATCAGCCCCCGCCAGTTGCACCCGCCGGTTCGAGATGCGCAGCACGCGTGCCTGCACCTGCGCTTTGGCCGCCCGGATCAGCGACAGGTCGTGGGTGGCGATCAGCACCGTTTTGCCCATGCGATTGAGTTCGACCAGCAAGGTCAGCAGGCGTTGTGACATCTCCCAGTCGATGTTGCCTGTTGGCTCATCCGCCAGAACAATGTCGGGCGACATGATCACCGCGCGGGCAAGCGCTGCACGCTGGCGTTCCCCTCCAGACAATTCAGGCGGAAAGGCGTCCGCCCGATTGGTGAGGCCGATCCAGTTCATCAATTCGGGCAAATCACTGCCCGCCGCCTCTGCGTGCCGCCCGGAGACAGTGAGCGGCAAAGCGATGTTGTCGGTGACGGACAAATGGTCGAGAAACTGCACGTTTTGGTGCACCACACCGATCTTGCGCCGCAGTTGCGCGACGTCATCGCGTTCGAGAGAGCGCACATCAGTCTGAAACAATCGGATATAGCCAGCTGATGGCAAAAGCGCACCGTAGCACAGCTTGAGAAGCGTGGTTTTGCCGGCACCTGACGGCCCGGTCAGAAAGTGAAAAGATCCGGGCGCGAGCTTGACGGAAATGTCGGACAACAACTCGCCCCCGCCATAACTGTACGCCACATTTTCAAGCTCAATCACGCGTGCCCCCGCCCCAACGTGCCTGTTGTGCCTCAGCATCATGCGGGATTCAATTGAATAGCTGAGCGGGGGAGTTGCAAATATAACTTTTCTGGTGGCCCCACACAACATATGGTTAAGAAAACAAAGAGAGCAGAGGCATAGATGCGGCTGATTTGTCCCAATTGCGATGCGCAATATGAGGTCGTGGATGACGTCATCCCCGTTGATGGCCGCGATGTGCAATGTTCCAACTGCGGGCAAACATGGTTTCAACATCACCCCGACCATATGCCGGAAGAGGAAGAAGACGTCGAAGCCTATGACGATCTGACAGAGGCAGACGACGCACCAGTGGAGGGTGAGGAGCGCGTTGACGCGCCGCCTGCACCCGAGCGCCGCGAACTGGACGCCTCGGTTGCCGATATCCTGCGTCAAGAGGCCGAGCACGAGGCAGAAGTCCGTGCCGGAGAAGCCCTTGAAAGCCAACCTGAATTGGGCCTGCAAGACGGCGACCCTGACCAGCGCAGCCGCGAGACACAAGCCCGCATGGCCAAAATGCGCGGCGAAGAGCATCCCGAAGGTGCCGTCAGTGAGGCCGTCGCGACTGCAGCCGCGCTCGGATCGCGTCGCGATCTGCTGCCCGACATCGAAGAAATCAATTCAACCCTGCGCTCGTCTGGTGATCGCCAGTCAGGCGCAGCCAGCCCATCCAGTGACGCGCATTCTGCGCCGGTCACGCCACCGGCCAAGTCCGGATTCCGCCGTGGCTTTACGCTAATGATCCTGCTGACGGTTATCCTTGGAGCGATCTATGTGCTGGCCCCAGAAATCGCGCAAGCTGTGCCGCAGGTGGACCCGTACCTGAGCAACTATGTAGCGTTCGTGGATACCGGACGTGTTTGGCTCGACGGCCAGGTCACCTCGCTTTTGACATGGCTTGATACCGTCGCATCCCAACAAGAAGGCTGACTGCGCTTCCAAACCGGTTACACGCGTTCTGAACAGCGCATCCAAATACGAAGGGCACAAACGCGCCCAAGTCGTCTTCTAGAACCTGTCGAGCAGTCGTCCAAGGTAATCCAGTTCCACATCGGGACGTTCTCCTTCGCCTGAACGGCGGCGGATTTCATCCAGCAAATCGCGCGCGCGGCGATACACGTCTTCGCCCTGCAACAGCCCCTCTTCGGTACCAACGGAACCGTTCGAGCCCGGTTCACGGCCCAACGGGTCGCGGGCATCTGCGCGACGGTCTGCATCTGCCATACCTTGGCCCTGCTGGCCGTTCTGCGCCTCTTGCTGCATCGCCTCGCCCAATGCGCGCATGCCTTCGCGCAGCGCCTCCATGGCTTGGGACTGGTTGTCGATGGCTTCGGCAAAATCGTCCTGACGAAGCGCCTCTTCGGCACCGTCCATGGCGCGGCCTGCACGGTCCAGTGCGTCGCGCGCCGCATCCCCTTCCGGCGTCCCAGCACCCGGCAGGCTGCCTTGCTGACGGCGCAATTCGTCACGCAGCGCCTGCTGGCGGTCGGCCAGTGACTCCTGACCTTGGCCCTGACCCTGCTGCTGACCTTCACCCGCTTCCGAACCGTCGCCCTGTTCGCCCTGACCTTCCCCACCCTGTGAGTGTTGCTGGCCTTGACCCTGACCGCCATCTCGCCCTTCATTGCCTTGGCTTTCGCCGGCCTGAGCGTTCGGGTTGAACTGTTCCTGAAGGTCGCGGAACGCCTGATCGCTCAATCCCTGCTGTTCGCGCAACGTCTCGGCCAATCCTTCCATTGCCTGTTCACCGGCAGACTGGCCGCCTTGCCCTTCGCCTTGGGTGACGCGCATGTTTTCCAGCATCTCCTGCAATTCCTGCAAGGCCTGTTCGGCTTCGGCCATCCGGCCTTGTTCCATCATCTCCTGAATGCGGTCCATCATCCGTTGCAGATCGTCTTGGTTCATCTGCATCTGGTTCTGACTGTTTTGCTGGCCGCCGTTTTCTTCGTTCGCCTCGTTATCCAGCTCTGCCTGACGGGACAGCTGGCGCATGTAGTCGTCCGTGGCGCGGCGCAATTCGCGCATTAGCTCTTCGATTTCGGCCTGGCTTGCACCGTCTCGCATCGCTTGGTTCAGCCGTTCCTTGGCCTGACGAAGACGTTCAAGTGCACTAGACAGATCCCCCTCTTCGATCCCAAGAGCGAGGTCCCACATGTCGCGCGCAATGTCGGTCTGTTGTTCGTCCGTCAGCCCGTAGCTTGCCAAGGTTTCAAGCCTGTTGATCACACGACGCAGGCGCAGTTGGTCAACTTCCTTGCGAAACACTTCGTCAGGGCGGTGCGCGACGGCTCGCATGATCTGTGCGATGCGGGTTGCATTTTCTCTGGACCATAGCAGATCGCGGCGCTGTTCAATGATGGCGGCCGCCAGCGGATCAAAGAAGCGACGGCCCGGCAGGATGATTTGGCGCGGCGCCGTTTCGGCCTGTTGCTCGGCAGCATCGAGGGCGCTGAGCGTGATGGTCACCGGTAGATTGGCGAAGGGGTGTTCCGAGAAATCCTCGACGAGGCTTTCCTCAAACTGGGTGCGGTCGCCAGCGATGGGCATGGGCAGCGCGACGGTCAGTTCCGGGCGCGGGTCGGGATCGATGGCAAGACCGTGGCGGCGGTCGACCGAAGGCAAGTCAATTGCAATGCGCGCCTCACCTGCTTCCACCCCATAGTCATCAGAAGCTTGGTAAGGCAATGACATCTCGCCCATCGCATCCGAGTCTGGATCGTTCAGGATTGCTATACTCGGCGCGCGGTCAGGCACGATGGCCACGGTCCATGTCCGCCCGCCGGGGCCAGAAATGGTGATGTCGCCGGACTGGCGCACTGTGAAATCCTGTTCCGCCGCCGAGGCGGGAGGCAGTTCACCGATACGACCAGACACCGTTTCGGCCACCGTCAGCGCGCCTACTTCGCCGTACAGGCGCAGGGTGATCAGGCTACCGGCTGGCAGGTTCAGCGCGCCTTCGGGAATGTCGTTGAGGTAGATGGTGGCCCGGTTGGTATAGCGCGGGCTTTCCGCCCAGCCTTCCCAAACCGGGCCAGAAGCAAGCCCGTCGCCTGCACCGGGAGCCATGTTTGTCACTGAACCGACCCGCCAAATGGAGCCAAAGATCAGCGCAACGGCAAAGACCAGCACCGCGACATAGCGCAATGCGTAAGGATCGCGGCGCGCAATACGCAAATCTGCGGGCACCGCTGTCGCAGTGGCAGCGCGCTGCGCCATCCTCGCTTGGTGCGCACGCCAAACAGCGCTTGATGCGGAGTCGTCATCGCCGATAGCTTGGGTGTCCATCAGCGCCTGAATGGGTCGGCCCGGCAGCGTTTCATCGAGGCGCACCAGTGCGGCCTCACGCGTCGGGATACGAAAACGCGAGATCGCATAGATCAGCGCACCCAAAGCTGCGAGAGCCGAGATGACGGCAACACCCCAGACAACCTCGACCACGACGCTGTCTTGCAGGCCCAACATCAAAGCGGCGAGGACCAGCAGCACAACACTCGCAAGTGGCCACGTGGCGCGCCAGAAGCTTTCGGCAAACATGCCTGCGCGCGTCCAGAACAGCGGCCAGCGCAGGCCATTCAGCCCGCGGCGCACATCATTTCTGGAAAAGCTCGACATATCTCGCGTCCCTTGCCGGTGGTGACGCACATTTCTGTGCGCACTTCCTTACATAGGCGTTGACGCGCTCAAAGCCACATGACTTTGGGCACAGCTACAGCCATGCCGGGATGCTATCGCGATTTATCATTTCGTCAAAGGTCGGCCGTGCGCGGATCACCGCGTATTGATCACCTTTCACCAAAACCTCCGGAATCAGGGGTCTGGTGTTGTATTCGCTGCTCATTACCGCGCCATATGCGCCCGCTGAACGGAACGCGACGAGGTCTTTTGCGGCCAAAGGTGGCATCATCCGCTGTTTGGCAAAGGTGTCACCAGATTCGCAAACCGGGCCGACGATGTCGTAAGGCACCTGTTCGACACCCGGTTCGGGTTCGATCACGGGCACGATGTCGAGGTGTGCTTCATACATGGCGCGGCGGATCAGGTCGTTCATCGCCCCGTCCAAAATCAGGAAATCGCGACCCTCGCCAGATTTAACGTAAATTACCTCGCTCACCATGCAGCCAGAGTTGCCCGCAATAAGGCGCCCCGGTTCAATCTCGATCTCGCACCCGAGATGTCCCACAGTGCGTTTGATCAAATCCCCGTAATCCGAAGGGAGCGGCGGTGCCTCATTGCTGCGCGCATAAGGGATCCCCAAACCGCCACCCAGATCGAGGCGGCGGATGGTATGCCCGTCCACGCGCAGGATTTCCGTCAACTCAGCCACCTTCTGGTAGGCCAGTTCGAAGGGCGCCAGATCCGTCAATTGCGAACCGATATGAACGTCGATCCCGATCACCTCAAGGTGCGGCATTGCAGCAGCCATGGCATAGACTTCGCGGGCGCGCGCGATGGGAATACCGAATTTGTCCTCGGACTTGCCGGTCGAGATTTTGGCGTGCGTTTTGGCATCTACATCCGGATTCACGCGGATAGTGATAGGCGCGACTAGACCCACCTCACCTGCGACGCGGTTCAGCACTTCCATCTCTGGTTCAGATTCAACGTTGAACTGGCGGATGCCGCCGGTCAGTGCCATGCGGATTTCTTCGGCCGTTTTGCCAACGCCGGAAAAGACGATCTTGTCGCCCGGCACGCCCGCGGCCTTGGCCCGCGCGTATTCGCCGCCCGACACCACGTCCATGCCTGCCCCGGCTTGGGCCAGCGTCTTGAGGATCGCCTGATTGCTGGCCGCCTTCATGGCATAACACACAAGGTGGTCTATGCCCTCCAGCGCTTCGTCCAGCACCTGAAAGTGGCGCAGCAGCGTGGCGGTCGAGTAGACATAAAACGGCGTACCGACCTCAGCCGCAATCTGTGCGAGCGGGACGTCTTCGGCGTGCAATGCGCCATCACGGTAGAGAAAATGATCCATGCAAGCGCACTTACCCCCGTGACGAGCAATGTCAATCAGGCTTTGCCGGCGCGTACCTTTTGGCGGGCCTGAAACACGTCAATCTTGTTGCGCAAAATGGATTGGCTGCGCGCAGCCGCCCGGGTAAAGGCCTCGTCCATTTCGGGATGACGTACGCCGCGATCATGCGTGATCTGGTAGAGGTTGTGAAACGGATTATCGTTTGCCTCGATGATCACAGGCCCATCCGGCCCGACGGCCATATCCCAGCCAATGAGGCCCATTTCGGGGTACATTGCATGGGCGTCACAGGCCACGCGCTCGATTTCTTTCCAGTGGGGAAATGTAAATCCGTCAAACGAAACGCCGCTGACCGGGTGATGGGTCAGTTCTTCGATCTGATGGGCCATGCCACGTCTGACACGCAGCAACTTGCCTGTCTCACGGTCAAGCTGGCCGGCCATAGAGCCTTTTTGCCAATAGTTGTCTGACATCGCGCGCGGCGACGGAAGTTTCCAAACCGCGTAGAGAAGCCGGGGCCAGTCGCCATCCCAAAGGGTGATGTAGCGCATCGTGCCAATGACCGGGCCCGTGATTGCCGTCAAATCGGGGTGCTGATGCACAGCCGTCTGAAAGATGTAACCTTCGGGGTAATCTGCCACGATTTCGGCCACGAACGCGTCCAAAGACACGACCTTGCCGTTGCCCAGATGCAGATCAACGCCATCGGCCCCAGTCGCATCAATCCGCACCGACCCAACGCTTTCACGCCCTTCGACTGGCTTTGCGAACAAGGGATAGCGTGCGTCATTGCGCAAAAACGCCTTTGCATCTTCGGCTGTGCGCAATGTCGGCACGCGGCCAAAGAAACGGGCCGGGGTCAGGACCGCCTGCGTCTCAGTCGCGGGCAGCCCATACTGATGCAGCAGCTCTGAATAGGGCACCTTGTCCCTTATGAACGCGCGAATTTCGGTGAGCTTGAGCGGAGAGCACGCCTCGTTCACCGCAAAGCTGGAGGTATGACCAACATATTCCTTTTTCTGATCCATGGACTGATCAGGACGGAAGGCGCCGGTGGTGTAGTATTCATGGCCATCCAGTTTACCGCGAGCAAACCGCAGGGTCGCCATCTCACGCAGCTGGCGCAGGGGGCTGACCCCGTAACGTTTGGTGATATCCACGATGGTGTTGGCCGCAACCGGGGCGGCATTGATCGGCGGTGTCACAAGTGCTTTTTGGGCAAGGGCTGTCATGGCTTTCAGTTCCCTTTCGAAGCTGACTGAAGTCTTGCGACCTGTTTGGTCTGGCGGTCGACGACAGCCTGCCAAATGGGTGCGAGGTCGGGATTCTGAATGCCGCGGCCTGTGGCACGCTGATACATCATATGAGAAGGATTATCGTTGCATTCCAGAATTTTGGGTCCCTCATCCGTTACTGCAATGTCAAACCCGCAAACGCCGAATTCCGGGAATACCGCGTGGGCATCAGTGGCCAGACGCAGTGTTTCTTCCCAGAAGGGCAGCGTCTGTCCCACCACCGGCGCACCGGAAACAGGGTGGTCAGACAGTGTTTCAGCCTCGAGGCCTGTACCGCGCACCAAAGACAACAACGTGCCCGTGTCCAGTTCGATATGTGACAGAAGAATGCCGTCTTGCCACGTATTGTCTGAAATCGCGCCGGCCGCTGGCATTTTCCAAACCGCGTAGACTGGCTTGGGCCCGGAGCCGTTATTGGCCGTGACCACGCGGACGCATCCGATGGCCGGACCTGCGATATGTGCCATAGCGCTGTGCGGCGAAAGCGCGGATTGCAACATGAACCCACCCGGATATTGCGCAGCCACATGCTCCGCAAATGTATCCACGTCATGGGTCGTCCCATCAAACAAGCGCAGCATGTCATCACTGCGCGCTTCGATCCGCACAGCGCCAGTTGAGAGAGAGCCAAAATGGGGTTTGCCAAAGACCGGGTACCGCGCGTCGGTGCGCAGGAAAGCCGCCAGGTCTGCAGCATTGCGCGCTGTGGGCAGGTGCCCGACAGACATATGTGTGCTGAAGATCGCCTGAGTTGTGCTGGTCGACATGCCCAGCTGCGTCAAAAGCTGCGTGTAAAGCAGCTTGTTGCCCACAAAAGCCCGCGTTGGAACGGCAATCGGCGGGTTCATCGACGTATTGAGCGCATTAATGCCCGCTTGCCCGAGAAAGGCGCGCTTTTCCTCAGTGCTTTTGGAGGGGTCGAAGAGGCGCATGGAATAGTATTCCGGCCCGCTGAGTTTCTGCGCACCACGGCGCATTGAAAAGATCTCGCGCATCTGGCGCAGGGGGCTGACCCCATAGGCCTTGGCCACTTGCGCGATCAATGGCGCTTCTGCCTTCTTTGCCGTGCCGGGTCCGTCCAGCAGTGCGCTTTTTGGTGCCTGAATGCCTGTATCTGTCATGGGTGTGCCCCGCGTTCTTGATGCCCAGTTCTACTTGGGGTTCATCGCTAACGCGCGAAAATGGCAACAATTGGGCGCCATTGTTTCCAAAACGGTAAAAGTTTTGGGAGGATTTTTTTGGAATGCTTGAAGGGCCAGTGCCGCGGACGCGTTGAAAACCAATGGCCAATCTAAAAGACGCGATGCTTGGAGAAGCTCAGAAAAGCGTCACGCAACGGGCCGGGCGCGCAGAAAAAGGTAGAGCGGCAAACCGCAGCTCACGCCGATACAGAACGTCGCGGGGATGGCCAGCAAACCAATCCAATTGCGCCGCACCGCAACCTCGGAAATGATAAATACCGTCAAGGCCACAGCCGCAACAGTCAGGTCCCAGACCAGCCCGCTGGTGGCGTCGTTGACATGCCATGCATCGACCATCGCCATGATGTCGTAGCCGTTTTCGTTAAACCAACGGATAAAGTAGTACATTGGATGGATGGACCCCCAGATCGCGAGGGCCAGATAGATCATGCGGATCGGGGCCATGCGCTCAGAATATGCCCACGCCGACCGAAAGCGGCCCGCGGGACACCCCGATAGAGCCACCAACCTGCCCACCAGAACCAATGGCGATCCCGACGTCGGTATAGACTGGCTGCTCGGGTTCGCCGTCTACGCCACAGGCGACAAGGCCAAGCATCGCTATCAGACAAAGGACGCGTTTCATGACAACATCTCCTTCCAGCGGGTGATCTGCGCAAGCACCTGGGTCGGCGCAGTCCCCCCATAAGATGTACGCGATGCGACTGAATTTTCCACGCCCAAAACGTCGAAGACGTCATTTGTGATGTCGCCATGAGCCGATTGCATCTGCTCCAGAGTGAGGTCGGGCAGATCACAACCCTTGGATTCAGCCAACGCCACAAGGCTGCCTGTGATATGATGTGCGTCGCGGAATGGCAGGCCCAGAACCCGAACAAGCCAGTCGGCCAAGTCAGTCGCAGTGGAAAATCCTGAACCCGCAGCGGCGGCCAGTGACGCGCGGTTTGCCGTCATGTCCCGCACCATTCCGTCCATCGCCGCCAGCGCCAGCATCCAACTGTCTGCCGCGTCAAAGACCTGTTCCTTATCTTCCTGCATGTCCTTGGAATAGGTCAGCGGCAGCCCCTTCATAACCATCATCAGGCCTGTGTTGGCACCAAAGATGCGGCCCACTTTGGCCCGGATCAGTTCTGCCGCATCCGGGTTCTTCTTTTGCGGCATGATGGAAGAGCCGGTGGAGAACCGATCTGACAGCGCGACAAAACGAAACTGGGCAGACGACCAGATCACCAGTTCTTCGGCAAAGCGGCTGAGGTGCATCGCGCTGATGCTGGCAAGCCCGAGGAATTCGAGGGCAAAATCACGGTCACTGACCGCATCAAGGGAATTCGCCGCAGGGCGGTCAAATCCAAGCGCCTCCGCTGTCATGTGCCGGTCAATCGGAAAGCTGGTTCCCGCCAAGGCCGCAGCCCCAAGGGGCGATTCATTCATCCGTGCCCGCGCATCCCGAACGCGCGACAGGTCCCTTCCAAACATCTCGACATAAGCCATCATGTGATGACCCCATGTGACAGGCTGTGCCGTCTGAAGGTGAGTAAAGCCGGGCATGACCCAATCCGCGCCAGCCTCGGCCTGATCCAGAAGAGCGTTGATTAATGACAGGAGCGCACCCTCAGCAGCGTCAAGCTGATCGCGTACCCAGAGTTTGAAGTCGGTGGCCACCTGATCGTTCCGTGAACGACCTGTGTGCAAACGCCCGGCAGGTTCGCCAATCACCTCTTTGAGACGCGCCTCCACATTCATGTGGATATCTTCCAATGCGGTCGAGAATTCGAAAGTGCCGCCGTCGATCTCTGACAAGACCGTGAGCAGGCCTTCCCGTATCGCCTCGACATCCTTATTGCTCAATATGCCGGTGGCGCCCAACATGGCGGCATGGGCACGCGAGCCTGCAATATCCTGGGACGCCATGCGCTGGTCAAAGCCGATCGAGGCATTAATTGCCTCCATGATCGCATCGGGCCCGGCGGCAAAGCGTCCGCCCCACATGGTGTTTGCAGATTTATCGGTCATGACGTGGCCTATGATGAGGTAATAAGATGAAACGACTGGTTGCTGCCGCCCTCTACATGGCCCTGACCTTGGGCGCAATTCCCGGCCATGCCGACACCTCCGCGGCAGCGGCGCTTCGCGAAGGCGATATGCGCAAGCTGATCTTTCACGACACGCCCGAAGCGGTGTCCAATGCTGCCTTTGATCTGGCGGATGATGCGGGGCAAATCACGCTGGAAGAGTTTCAGGGCAAATACATTCTTGTGAACTTCTGGGCGACCTGGTGTGCGCCCTGCCGGCACGAAATGCCGATGCTGTCTGAGTTACAGACACAGTTCGGCGGGGACGATTTCGAAGTGGTCACAATCGCGACAGGGCGCAACAACCCGGCGGCAATCGTGAAATTCCTGAAAGAGATCGAGGCCACGAACCTGCCCCGCTATCAGGA
>ERZ1740072.549-NODE-549-length-15024-cov-8.737791_pt1 | contig 15024 bp, 10 predicted proteins | sample MGYA00581733_ERZ1740072 | MGnify/ENA primary metagenome ERZ1740072 (study PRJEB43018, sample SAMN04849741) | marine metagenome | isolation source: floating plastic debris | place: Pacific Ocean | collected 2008-08-30 | study: EMG produced TPA metagenomics assembly...
TATATATATATATATATATATATATATATATATATATATATATATATATATGACTTCTTTAACCAAAACATAAAAACATGATTGCAGCCCTGCTTGTCACTTCCTCATCATGAATTTAAAAGGAGTACACGCAGTGTTTGATGTCTCAAAAATTGCCTGAAGACTATTATGCTTATTCGGCCAGACTGGAAAAAAACATCCCTTTACATCAAAAACCTTGCACAAGATCCCAGAGAAAATAAAAATGAGCTGTCCTTGCCATTAAAAATAATTGCACCATTGCTTCAGGAAGTCAAAAGCTCAGTTTACTCATATTCCAGCAACAACAAAAATTCTGATAGTAGGTACAAAGAAATTCAACAAATTTTCTTTAGACCGCGACCTACACGGGCCAACAAACAAACAATGTATGGTCAGTTGTCACGATAGGGTGTCAAGTTTATAATGAAAATGTTTTTAGTGAATATAAGTGACCAAGGTAGACTGAAATGCCCTGAATGTAGGCAGAACCACCAACTACCGGCTTATTGTTTCCCGATATGTCGACTGTCTGAGCGTTTACGAGAACAGTTCAACCTGGGGCAAAGGAAAAGTGATAGCAATGACCAACAGACTCCATCAATAGGTGAGCAGCCCGTGTCCAGTTTTTAGCTATAAATTCTATTTCGTTAACAGCAATGCACTATGATTTCTGAAGCATGGAAAAAACTTTATTGAATACCAATACTGGATTTTCACTAAAAACACTATGCCACAACAGGGAGGTAGGCCAACCTACCCGTACCCGGTCACAACCTGGCTAACAACCTAATACTGTCTATTACGTTTCTTATAATACTTTACAGAAGTTATCTCCCTTCTGTTAAAGTAGTGATAACTCTAACAATAATATTATAAACTTTTCTCTGCCATTCAAGAAGGTTATTAACCTCTTTTCCCATCACAACAGCCATGCAGTTTGAACAAATCTATGCCCTGTCTAAAAGCCTAGAGATCCAAAAATGATAATTATAAAGATTATAGTCGTTTTCTTACAGCTATATGCAGGAAGTGCTACAACTGCGAAAAGCTTTTAGGGGCCAGATGTTTACGATGTTGGAAGTTTTTATGTTACAGGTAAGGATGGCGAGTTTGGAGTTGAGAAAAAAACAAGATTTTCAGAACGTATTTTTTAGCAAAAATCCGGTGCTATACAGTATTTGCTGCCCAGAAGTCCTAAATCGAGGGGATATAGTGGCGCACACTATATATCACAACCGTGTTTGATAGTGGTGGTCACTAACCTCCCCTGAGTTGGTGTCTGTGTACTTAGAGAGGGCTTGGCTCAGACAAGACTGATGAGAATGAAGATAAATTATTACATAAAATTATGAACACAGATGCAAAATTAATTCTTTGGCTGTGACAGTGCTTTTATATGTGTCACGCCGTTTTATTTGCGAGTGAGATGTAAATACGTGTATGTTGTATGCATTAGATGTGAATCGGCATCATTTTGCGGAATGATGGACGGAAGCTTGAAGAAACATAAAGCAAGAGAATTGAGTTTGGAAGAGGAAGAAGTAGACAATGCACTCCAAGTATACCTCTCAACTCTACAAAAAGAGGTAATGCTATACAGACATACAGTGCATAAGTATGTATGGAAGTACATGCATGGAAAGCCTATGGTTTGGGCTAAACGGTCCTAATCATTGGTGACATATACAATGTAAATCTGAATTTTTGTGTGGTGGTAGTGACGGCCCTGCTAGCATTGGAATTGTCTTCTTATGGACTGGAAATCGCCAATGATTCTTGTACAACACTCACTCAAAATTTGATTAGCTATCAACACTCCTCAAGGGTACTGCAAGCTGATTGGTTGATCTTGGGAAATAATGAAAAGGCAAATTATGTAAGAACATGTTATTGAATCCCAGAACAGGTAAGAAGCCATACGAAGTATCATTTTCATTGGAGTTTAAACGTTCAGGTACTAATGACACGGTCAATTATAATTAATTAAAATCATTGTAACTACTTGGTATAATACCAAATATCAGTTATTGTGAAACGTTTAAATTTCCCCTCTTAATATGGTACCTGAAGTTGGTATGGCTGTATAATAAAAAAAATAGTTTGAAAAAGGTGGTTATTTGAAACTGTTCTCTAATATCTGAAACCGGTTCTCCAAATTCAAGTCTGTGAATATTTTTTTATCATTGTACGATGATAACAAACATCGACTCATTGAAGGCACAACTTGTATCTGAAAGCAATCTATTTCTTTTGGTTTCACTAAAACATTTAAGGTCCTTGCACACTACAACTGAAAATGCAGAAAATGCCGTTGTCGTCCATACACTCTCCATCTTTTTTTCACAACTGGAACCAGTTGTCAACAGTTTTATATACAGGCAGAGATGTTCGCAACAATTTTCTCAAAAACCATTTGTGCGGCTCCAGTCCTATCATGTAAGGGCCTTCATTTTGGCTATGATTACAAGGTGTAGAACAGGGGAGATTATGACTACTGGCGAGTGCCGGGAACACGGCAGCTGTCCCTCTTGAACTAGGGGAAGATAACTCAAATTCGGAACCCAAAAAATTAAGTAAACTTCAAATCCATCAATATGGACAAACAAAAGGTTGTTAGAGGGGTTTTTAGGCATGCTGAGTCCAAATCTGGCCACTATTTTGTGCTAACTCTGTTTTTAGTTCAAACACATGATGTTTTCCGTAAAACGACTAGCTTTTAGGCAAAACTAGGCAGTCAGATTTTCCGGAATATACTCCCCTGGTGTAGAGAGGCTTTACAAAGTAGGAATAGTCATTACAGTCTCAGCTCAGGTTGTGAGAATTTTTGCTCATTTAGATTCAGAAGAAGGAGGTAGAGATCAAGACACTAAGAGGAAAACCTAACCGGAAAGAAGCGGATCAACTCGAGAAAGAGATAGCAGAGAAAATGTCTGACATTGAGCGGGCGAGTCTGATTACATGTGAACAAGACAAAGTTAAGAAAATACTCCAGATAGAAGCTATACGTAAGTGTCACTTAGCTCTTGGGCCAACGTTTATATGATAGTAGTACATTGTTCTCACTCCCATGCCACATATCCATCACACGAGAAAAAGTCTATTAGTTTGCTAGTTAAACAAAATATCAATGCATAAGTTTTTGGTACTCCTTCCAGAAAGTGAAAATTGCCTCCAAGTTCTAAAAGTTGTGTGAATGCATGTACATAGCAAGCAGCCAATTAGAACAGCATTATTTAGCTGATTAAAAAGCATTGATATCGATGTTACATATTCTTGTTGTGATGTTAGTATCGGGCAAAACAACAACGCCAACAACCATGGAAAAAATGTGTTGAAAGCATATTGCATTTTGTCAGAAATATTTAGAGACACTTATCTCTGACCATATCTGCCATTGTCCTGTGTAAAGCTTTCAAATGATGCATTAGCAGAGCTTTAAATGGATTTTGTTATTGTCATTTCAGCCCGTATAAAGACAACACTGCTATTGGCAAGAATGATGAGAAATTGCTTCATCGATGATGACTGACACTAGTTTCATGCTTCCAGCCGTGACCTAAACCAAAACTGAAATCTGTACATGAAAAGTCAATAGCAATAATGTCAGAGCTTTGAAAAGGTAGTCTGCCACTACTGGTGCGAGTACCACGTATTTTGTGTTTGATAGATTGAAGTTATCTACACAATCTTATTGTGGGCACAACTCCCGCTGATTGTAAGTCAACCCGGTCATCAGTTTTTGGATATCTTTCAGTATTAATTTTTAAAGACTATAATAGTGTCACATAAGTGCATATTACGGGCGCCAATAAAAAGTGACACACAACGCAGAACTGAAGTAGTGTGTTTTATTCTACTTTTATTGAATAATTTTAACAAAAAATATTATATAATAGTTTCCAATAAGCAATCACCCGTATGCTGATGAATATGGAGTGGGGAATGTGCGATGCCATTTCCTTAAAAAGCAAATGATCAATTCAGCAGCGAAATCAATTGAATTCAAACCAATTAAAACGGTAACGTAATAAAAATAATTATCAGCTAGAGTATCTTAAAGTGTGTTGTAGTTTGTATTAATACTAGTAATATTTAAGCCAATAGTCACAAGAAGGGCTTATGAGTGGCTGACAGCCCACAGTTGGGAAAACTGAGATGGATTACATATCAATGGGTGGGCATGTTACTGAAGCTTAAAAATGATCATGAGCCTTCATTTGAAACATCAGTTGAAAAGGTGATTAAAAATATCTAAAAGAGGAAAATTTTATTCAATCAAAAGCCATCTTACTACTATTAGTAGTAAATTTGTATAATTGTACCACAGACTGTTGTTTGGTTCAAAGATAATGTTTAGTGATAATGATTTAGAGCATGAATCAAACAAATTGAAATGGATTGGCTGGATAAAATCCTATTCTCAGTGCTTAGCCGCCACCAGAGACTCCCACAATGGTCTGACCAGAAAGTAGAAGGTCAATGGATTGTCTACATGCTTGGGTTGTCATCGGGCTGTTGCTGCCCATCTGCAGGCAGCGAGCCCTGTGATACAGTGGATGCTGGTTGGGCCAAAGATGATAGGTTTTCAGAGACCTGCTCAACAGCAATCGATTCACCAGGTGTTGTGGACGATGGTTGAGCAATCAAGTTGTGTGCAGGAATCACAGAACTTGGAAAGCTTTCGACTAGTTGTTCTGCAGAATTGAAGGTGCCTGCTGTGGATGAAGGTGGTTGGGCTTCTGTGTTTGAGGCTAAAACTGCTGATACTGACCTAAAGGGACTCTCATCTGGCTGCTTCTCAGCAGCAGTTGAGCCCTCAGAGGCTGTTGAGTTATCGTGCCCCTCAGATGATGGTATTGTGATATCACAAGGCTGCTGATCTGATACAAGTTCAACATTCATCACGGCAACTTGCGGGGTTGGTTGTTAGACACCTCCATTGCGGTCATTTTGATTCTGGCCATCCACTTCAACTTCTTGTAGCTGTGACTCTGCAGCAGAGCCAGTCGAGGAGAGTGATGGTGGGTCATCTACACCCTGATGTTGATAAACAGCTGCAGATCCTGTGCTGATGGTAACTGTTGAAACCTGATCAGGCTCTCCTATTGCAAAGGACGTCAGAGTCTCCCTCATCTGGTCATGGGTATGTGCTCTGGCAGCAATTGAAGGTACAGCCTCTCTGCTGGTCAATAATCTTGGTGTGGCATAGGACGATGTAGCCCCCAATGAGGAGATAGTCGAACTGCTTCTTTGATCAAGATGGGCTTGCAGAATAGAACCAAGTGATAGTGCTGTACTTGCACTCAATCCATCCACTGCAAAAACAGAAATGTGGCATTGCACGACTCGTTGTTTTTCTTGTCATAGTGACCAAGACAATTAATTTAAATCTGAAGGTTTGTGCATAACTTTGCATAAGATTCTTCCGCCCTACTGTGATTGTTAAATTATTGTTTCTACATTGTTTACACATGCACTATGACATCGCTTTAGTTTAGTTCAGCTTATCGTTTTCGAGTTGGACAGACAGAGGTGAATCCAGACTGTTGCAGAGGGTGTTCAAATCGCAATCCTGGTGACAACGCTCTATCTTGCCACATTGTATTATGGTTCGCTTATATGTCTAAGGGTATACAGAATTACCAGACATGGCATGAACAACCTTATTAGCATGGGTATACATTCATGTCTCACATGTGGCAGTAGTGACACCAACAATCCACCATTCGTCACATGGGTGATAGCCAACGCCACTACCGCCATAAGCAAGACAATTTGAGCACTTGGAATAACATTTTTGCTACATACTTGACTAGTGCTTTGCCCCAACTTTTGGGACTAAGCATAAGTCTAACAGGAGACCTCTAGAGAGTAAGGTTGTATTGCGGCCTTCCCTTTCCCTCCATCCGCAAAAATGGTCCATCCAAGTACAAGTGGTAGCTTCTCTCATCATCACTGTTAAATTGGTCTTGTTCAGTTTGTAAAACTATAAGTAGTTGTCCTCTGACCCTCACATGGAGGATAACTCTAACACCAACACTTGACATTTCTTTATAATCATTTTGTAGCGTGATAAAGGACGCAGAAGGGTGTTTTTATGTTAATCTCTGAATGTTAAGGGGGCTTTTTGAGTTCCTGCCCACGTATTTCAAGTGGCTGGGACATGCTCAGTAGTACGACACACAGACACCATTCAGCTTCAAAAATGGCTAATAAATTGTTTAAGATCTTTTGAATATTGGTGCATTTGCACCTGTTGCACCCCTGGCTCCCCCACAGACAGACAAGACACAAACGAAATTACTCACCATCAAGTACAGTGTTGACTTTAAGTTCCGGGATAACTTGCCCGTCAAGTGACTTGCGAATCAAGGCGGAGAGTGAGCGAGCCTCAAACAGTTTCTTTTCCTGTCTCTGAATGATCGCAGCCTGTGATGTTACCTGGTCTTTAAGTTGTGTTATGACTTTGCTTTGCTCTTCCATTTCAGTTTTCAGTTTCTCGTGCTGGAAGCTCTTAGCCTGAAGTCCCTCTAAAGCTTTTGCTTGCATTTGTTTGAGCTTTTCTACAGTTTCTTGTTTTTCTTCAAGTTCATCCCCAAGCTGCTTATAGGTTTTCAATCCAAGCGGCTCCTCAGTAGCTTGATAAAGTTTCTGAAACCGTTTTACAGTCCGATCTAAAACTTCTGCTGTCTGTTTTAAATTCTCATTCTCGTCTTTTAGCTGTGAAATTGTTGCCTGCTTCGACTGGTTGTCATTTACCACCATCTGAAGATATGCCTGCACCACAGGGCTTTCCTGTTTGAGTACCGTCTCAATTTCTTTAGGAATTCCTTTATGCAGGAGCACAGCCTGAAACAAAACAGTGTGGATCTGTAGACTATTTTTATAGCAAGACTATATAGAAAGCCATGGATCCGAATACTGACAAGCAGCAAACTTTGTAACCAGCGAAATTGGGTGAATTTTGCCTTCTCTTTTTCATAGGCCCTGAAGATATGAATACTGAACTTAGCAAAAATCAAACAATCTAAGAGCGACTAAGTCATCAATCGTAGTATTTTGCAGAATTACAGTCAGTCTATAACTACAGTGATCGGCAATTCAGGCTAACTTTGTGAGAAGTCCCACCAACGAGGGGGGCCCAATGACTAGAGAGTAGTAGCGAGTGCATTTCAAAAGGGACATTCAAGACTTGTGATTACAAATTAAATTATCTAAATTTTAATATTTTTTACCAGTATTAAAATATGATTGTTGTTCTAAAAGGACTCTAAAAGGAATTTATTATTAGCATTAGCAAATATGGCAACTTTGAGAGCAAACAATTCCAGTTAACTAAGTTCTCAGACTGGGGCTTGCTCCGCTCGCCACAGTCTGATGCCTCAGACTAATTTCACATCCGAATAATCCAAGCTGATGTATGGGAGATCATTATTACCTTTGCAAGCACTCTAAATGCTTCATCTACATTACTGTATGTTTTAGCAGATACTTCTAAAAAATCCACAGCATTCACTGCATCAGCCATTTTCTTGCCTTCTTCCCATGTTACTTCTCTCTTTTGCGCGTCATCAGATTTATTTCCTGTTGAAAATCTTTATGTAGCACATTATTAGTTATAACCAATGGAATACCCCTCCTATTTCATTGTTATAACTAGGTTATGACCATAGGCATATAATAACTTATAAATAAGTTATTATATGCCTATGGTTATGACTTATAATGTTTTAAATGCTGCTGTTGTTTCCTCTTCATTGTTTGTTATTGTTGGTGTTAATAAAATTTAAGTTCCCGAAAAGGTATTTCAAGGTGAACGCGCTTGCTTTATCGGTCTATCAACTCAAAGAATTTTTCGAGGTCAAAGAATTAGTCTGTACTTTAACGACATTAAGATATTGGAATCAGTTGATATTGACTTTAATGGGTACAAGAACCACAGCTGGGCGATGGCCTGATAACCTATAACCGGGTCGAGGATTTAACAAAAAACACCCAATTCTACACCCTACGGGTCCAGTCCAAGTCGGCTACATGTGGCAGCCCTTACACACTTTAACTGAGTGGAATCCAGAAAATTCATGACATTGTAATTCTCTCACCTATCAAGATGCGTGGAACATCCCCAGCATTCTCTGTTACGTAGTTAGCCCAATAAAGTATGTCCGTTACGGACAATTTCCATGTAACATCATATACAAGAAGGATGCCATCAGCGTCATGGAAATAGTTTGATAATATCTTATACCGAAGTAGACCTCCAGTATCAAATATCTGTAGCTGTATTGAGTGAAAAAGATATTTGGAAAACAATTCTGTCAAATTAGCTCACAATGAGGGGAGAAAGGGTAGAAATGACAAGCACACATTCTTCACGTAAGTCCCAATGAATACCCAACAACAGAACAGCAGCCGTGGCTGAGGGAACCATAATGTTACAGTAAAATCCTTTGGCTAGTGTTCACCTGACTTGTCTCCATGGACTCCCTAAAGCCTGAAGCCTACTCAGGCTAGTTGGAGTTGGACCATCTCACATGAAGCCCTAAAGGTTACACATAGGTAGCTTCATGTCAGAGCTAATAACATAAATGTATTTACATGTGAATCAATCTTTGTTCATCCCAGATCTCTTTGCCTTGATTTTAAGAATGCTTAACATTCAAATTATGAGTTGTCTTCTCTTTACTCATGTTGAATTTTAATTTTGCATTTCGTTGGAGGTTAAATAAAGTGCTAATTTGCACCTACCATAAGTCTCATATTATCCAATGTGAGGTATTGGATAGTAAAGTTCACACCAGAAATGTGTACTGAGTTTTCTTTGAAGTCTTCCTCACGAGCGTATCTGTCTATTATGGCTGTTTTCCCTACAGCGGAGTTCCCAACAAGCATTAGTTTGAGCCGGAAATCGTATTCACTGGCCATGTCTACTAATAAAACCCCAGTAAACCACTCCCGTTGTCAACAGAAATTTGAACAACTAGCTAACCGAAACTGCAAACGCTGATGTTGTTATCAGTTTCATAGATACAAAGCGGTACTAGGAAATTAATCAAATAATGAATTATGTGAGTTTTATATTAGGTTATGATAAGCCGGTGCGAGATAGGAAACATGACATTACTGTAAGTCCGCGATCAGAAGCCCATGGGTGTTTGTTTGAGCAAAGCTTACATTTGTTTGGAGAGAAAAATCTGTTGGATAAGCCACTCTCATAGATAAGCCACCCTTATCTACAAGCCATGGCTTGTAAATCATATAGATAGGAAGATGCTGTATTTCATATACAAGCCACCCCATCCATTCAGTTTGAAAACAATTTCCAAGAAGAAGCCATGGCTTGTGAACCCATTCTGCAAGCCACGCTCAAATAAGCTGTGCAGCTTCTTGTCGGGGACTTGCGGACTTAGGGTAGATTGATAAGCGATGCATAGTTCAAGATTAATTTTAGCTGGAGTTTAATTGCACCACATTGCAATGGATTTTATGTTAGAGGGAGTTTACTTCAGCTACTTGAAAATTCCCAATCACAACATACGTATGTAAAAATGTACAATGTAGGAAGTATCAAGTACAAAGTGAAATGCTGCGTTTCCTCCCGCTTGCATGTTTCTATAGAATAATGTATCTTATGATAGAAAACACAATCAGGACTCTTGGAATATGTAGTAGACCTACAAGTTCCTTACTGAACTTTTTTCCAAATGATACATACATACAACACTTAGTCGAAATCTCATTGGTTGTTCATCATTCAGTCAAAGGTACTGCAAGCCGATTGGTTGATATTGGAAAATAATGGGAGGGCAACTTTGAACATTAACATGCCCTATTTTATTCTCATGCCCCAGTCAACTTAGCTGCCTTTGCATACAGTTATCATATGATTTTTAGGTGAACAAGTGTCAGGGTTCATAACGTGTATGGTTGCCTTTTCTGTGTGCAGTTGTGATATATACAACACTCTGTCTGTATCAGCCAACACCATACATTCTTTTCCTACATCAAACAAGAAGAAGAGTTTCCAACTAGTGTCGAGAATCTGACTGCCTGGTTTAACAGACAAAACTGGACATTTTACAAAGAATGTGGATACAACTTACTGAATTAATTTGGACAAAAAGTGGCCAAACCCTATAAAAGAGCATAATTGGCCGAAAATATAGACAAACTTTGGACTCGGCTTGCCAAGAAACCCTATCAACACCTTGTGTTTGACCGCGTAGATAAAGTTTTTTTATCTTCTCCTACTTCATGAGGGGACAACTGCCGAGTTTCCGAAATTCTCAATTTGCTAGGGTGGGTAGAGAAATTGAGATATCCACGCTCCTCTGATAGACCAGATCTCATGTGAAGATAAATATAATGAATTTTATTAACTAACAATAATTGACCGTACATTAATAACTTATAATATTGGGTTTGGGGGTAGGGGTCTGAAGGTTGGGGCTGTGGTTTGTGGGTAGAACGTATGCACACTTATTATAAAATTATAAATCTACTCATAAATCCCTAATGATCAATGCTATTTTAAGGTGATATCTCGCCTTTTTTGGCTTTTAGATATGTTAAAGGTCATTCTCAGGTCTAACCATTTTGAGGGTTTAACCCATTGGAAACCGCTCCATAACATCGATTGTGCGCACCTAGGTACCGGCCCATTGTTCAAATTCAATGGTTTTGTATACTAATCCCGACCAATATTATTGGTACCGGTACTTTGGACCATTGTCAATTTGACCAATATTAATATTATTGGTAGCGGTACTGTATGGGTTAATAGTTCCAACAAAAATTCTGATACTGAATCAGCTATGACGAAACCAATGGCGGTAATTTCATCGAAATCCGACAAGCGGTTTCTCAAGTTAGCCCATGAAGCGAGATATCACCTTAGGTAACAATCTAGTGTTGTTTGCCGTTTGCTGAACCTACCAAGTGATTGCTGTTCTATTCCTCGCTCTGTCTTATCAGATGAGTGTCTCAGTAATATCATCTCCTGCGGAAAACAATACAGTACGATATGGTATATACATGTATAGTATGACAACTTATTGACTCCAGTCAAGAGTCCATACTTGAATCATGAATTGAATCACCCGCATTTAACTCTTGACTCGTGACTCTTAGAAAATTGACTCATGACTTGAAAGTATGGGTAAAGCAGTAGGTGTTAACAAAGCCTCCAACAAGTTCCTAAGACCAGAAGCAGTATCATCAATGATTGTATTGAATATTACTAGTGCCAGTTGCCACCAGTAAAAAGGTAGCAATAGCAATAACAATTGTGATCCATGATCACAACGGTGCACAAAGGAAATGAATTGCTACGAGTTTCTATTAAGATTTTGGCAGTGATAACTGGGGAAAAGTCAAAAAACTACTGGGAGGAATCTTGCAAATTTTTCATAATACACTGCAGATATCTCAATTAAGCTACTGACATCATGATTTGAATGATAAAAAAGCAAGAAATCTGTGATATATGTTTAGTAGGGCACCCAGAATTGCAATAATCAGCATCAAAGGAGAGTCCTTATGCCATATTGATTCAAGAATTCATAGACACATAAATAAAACCAAGGAGTAATACTCCTTGATAAAACTATCAAATTACACATAACAAGAGTGTGGTATTGGAGAAAAAGGGAGGCTTGGTTAACATCCATGGATTTTCAGTTACTTCGCCTCTTTTTTGTAATTGGCTACATCTCATGAGTCTATTTACACCAGTCTACATGTTTATCAAACTCAAACAACTCTTGGTCTTAGGTTCCCCATGCATTTCCTTAAACAATGGAGATGGCAAAATCTGATGCAAATTCAGTTGGAAATTTTGAAGATCTGAGGAAAGCATATTTATATTATCGATAGAGGATTTTAATACTGAAGACTTTGATCTTGCCCTCATGAGCTGGGAGCCACAACTCTCATAACCATACCTCTCTGTTGACTAGTCTCTGGAAGGCATCACTTCTAGGCAATGTTATAGAGTCTTTACTATGTATAGTACCGTAACAGCATGGGCTGATCACCATCGCTGCTAGAGAGGAGGAGATACATTTGTCTATGACTAGATCGGTGGCTAATCCACAAGCGTGCAGCGTGACTCCAATATCAAACCTTCCAAGATATTGTGTCAGATTACACTAAAAATAGGACCAACGTACCTGTTAGAGTGCTAGACAAGGAAATCATACAATCTATTATGGCAACGCATTGGTATTAGACTGTCCTGTCAGCCTGCCATGCATCTGACGGAGGGCCTCTGATCCAACAAAAATTTGATACAGCCTGGCAAGGCAGGCTTCATTAGTCTTATTTCCTGGTCTGTCAGTAAAGCTTAGTGTCATATTAAAACATACAGGTTGTATTAAACTATATAAATATTATGAAAAATTAACTATGGAAACCTTAAAAATTAACCTTGTCTTGTCACAATCAATATCAGCTGATTTACATGGAATAATAAGGATACCGAGGAAGAATTTGTCTCATGTAGATACAGGTAATGAAATCCAAGAGCAGGTAACTTCTCACTGTTGGACTCTATACCATATCCAATCAGTACACGAGTCCTGATAGGCTTTTAATCTTCCAACAATCTGCTGACTGTGGCCAAGAAGTTGAAGATATGAAAGGCGCAATCAGATTTGTATCTCTGTAATATACCTAGGGGCGTATTGAACACCCTAGTCCCCCAGATATATCTAATTTTGATGGCTGAAATCTGGGCTACTTCGAGGTTGGATTTTGTAATTTTCCAATAGTTTACTATATTTTAAGCCTTTTAATGAGTTAATTATGCCTTTTTGTGTCTGGGCAAAATGATTAAATACACCCCTGACCTTGCAGTCTTGTGATTGAGATGATGCGTTATACATACCTGATACATTGTGACGTTACTGAGTCCTAAACTTGTAATATTCTGTGAGGCATTAGCCAGGGATTCTTCTTTATTCTCCACTAAATGTACTTGTATATCAGGATGAAAATGTGCTACCAGTAAACCAACATGTCCACCCCCAGCACAGAAATCAACCAACACACCATCCTCTGAAATACAAATTGCCGGTATTATGTCCAGAGTAATTTATCTTGAATGTCACTTATTTCTTGACTTGGTACTTCATACAGTGACCAAAGTATCTTCGAAACAACCACTAGGCCGCAATAAATACCTGACAGCTCATGAGTACTTTCTTTCGTGAGCCAGCGATGTAACCTAAAAATTTCCAAATTCTGTATCTATTTTCCATATGCAATTATTCCCAAAAACCTAAACATCAACTTGATGGCAGTTGACCAATGTATGGGATGTTCTTGAATAATCTCTGAAGAAAACAGTGAATCAGAAATATTCAGCGCATGGAAAACTCAGGAACCAAAACAATTTTGACAATAGTACCCGCCATGCTTACTTTTATTTTGATGTAGGATACACCGTCTGATATGATGGTACATGTTTTCTAACTGCTGTCGCTTCTTTACAGCTCTCTTCATAGGCAGCTTCCCACCTAGAGAAAAATCAGATAAATTTAGGACAATCCTATCAAGTTTGGAGTTATCCCTTACTCACAATACGGTGGATTTTAATTTATCTCATATATATTTTCACAAACGCTTGTAAAACATTAAAAATGAACGCAATGTATCAAAAGTAACTGGTGTGCATGGATCCTGGAGCATGTTGTTCACACCCAAACTGATCCTGCACTCTGATTGGGTACCTCACATCGGCCAATAGGTCTGATGCCCAGTAGAATGTGCATAGCATGACCATCAGGCCCATATTATATTTCTACAGGTAATGCGTTAACAGTGTTATAGAGTAGCCACCATCTCAAGATATGACAGGGAGCTTAGATATTTATGTCAACTGGAGGATTTTTCAAAGTCAAAGTGGTTAACTGCTTCTTCTATGTGGAAAAAAACCACAGAGCAAAGTTACTGCGTGTAGACATAATTATCTACTTTAGAAGTTTGGTTAAAATCGCAAGGTTGGGCATCGGGCGGTGAAAATATGGTTACCTTAAGGGCAAGGCTGCGATATTCCTCTATTGATTTATTGTTGTGTCAACAGCTAACTCATAGCTGCGACCTACAGCTATCTGGTAAAAACAAGCTTAAGAAGAACAATACCTCTGGCTGGATCCAGCTCATGGGGTAAATCGTCCCAGCTTAGTGGTGACAAATCCGTGTATGGAACATTGAGATGAAATTTATCCCTCAGCTTCTTGACTAGATCCGCATCAGTCAGTTTATTTGAGCCATTCATTTCACAATTACCAATCACATCGGTACATGGCTTGTCTTCTTTTGTGAAACGGTTTTCAGGTTCCTTTGGGCTCTTTGATTCATTTTCTTTGGAATCACGAGATCCAGATCTGTTTGAGGGAGATTTGCTTCCTGTTTGAGTTGCAGTCTGATGGTTAACTGTCTGGAGACACACACTTCCAAGTAGTTCTGATATTTCACAAGAGTTTGTGTCTGAGAGAAAGTAAAATAAAGGTGTTGCTGGCAACTGGATATTTTTTTCAAATCGCGAAATTAGGTGTGCAGCAGAAGGTTGGGTAACAATGCTCGATATTGAGAGGTTCTAGCAAAATGGGGATATTTTGTTATTATATTTCATATTATATTTCATGGATATTGTATCATATATTTGATATATGTTAATGCAAAATATAGGAGATTACACAATAGCTATGTTATACAAGTAGTCTGCAGTTTTATAATGCAACTGAAAATCTTGACACGCATATTGCATTGCACTATTCCCATAGAATGCATCCCTAGGTAACAACACTCCTGGCTTCAATAATGTCTGCAACAATCTCAGACCAATTATATCATAGACTGATTGGCTGAATTGAAAAGCTACTTTCTAAGTCATACTATTAGTACAATCCGATCTTCAAATAATCTGCACACAATCGTGACATAATTACCAATCAATCAATCAATCAATCAATCAATCAATCAATCAATCAATCAATCAAT
>ERZ1740072.550-NODE-550-length-15008-cov-4.380124_pt1 | contig 15008 bp, 10 predicted proteins | sample MGYA00581733_ERZ1740072 | MGnify/ENA primary metagenome ERZ1740072 (study PRJEB43018, sample SAMN04849741) | marine metagenome | isolation source: floating plastic debris | place: Pacific Ocean | collected 2008-08-30 | study: EMG produced TPA metagenomics assembly...
AACCGCCGAAGCGCTTGCGACGCGGTTTCGTCGCGTTGCTTGGTCGCCGCCATGAAGTCTTGCTTCTGCTGATACGGCAACCGGATGTCTAAGCTTTCGCTCTTCTTTTCTCGACGTTTCATGTCTCACCCGATCAATTTGGCCGGACCAGTGCCCGCACATTCAAAAATCTGCCTCTTTATAAAAGGACGATTGTGCCAAGACGCTACCAGAAAAGTGTCAGGACACGCGATTTTCGATCAGATCAGGCCCAGATCCGGCGCCGCTGCGATCAGCCCGATGCCCAGTATCAATCGGTAAATCACAAAGGGCAGGAAGGTCATTCGCTTCAACAGCGTCATCAAGGCGTGGATGGAGGCAATTCCCGACAGAAAGGCAATCACCGCGACGATTATGCCATCCTGAATCGTCACCAGACTGCCGGTCGTGTCGGCGTCTAACAGGCCCAAAGCCCCGTACAGACCAGCCGCCGCCAGGATAGGAGCGCCGATCAGCATCGAAAATCGGGCAGCTTCGGTGCGTTCATAGCCGAGCGCCCGCGCCGCCGTCATTGTGATCCCGGAACGGCTCGTTCCGGGGATAAGGGCGGCAATCGCCTGCGTCGCGCCGATCAGAGCGGCGTGTCCCAATGTCATGTCGGCCTCGGTCCGGTCCTTACCGCCGGCGACATCGGCCCACCAAAGCAACAGACCAAAACCAATGGTCGCGCCAGCCACGGTCCAGACGCTCCGCAATTGTTGCTGCACCGCCTCGGGCACGAAGACTTCATGAGCGATGGCGGCGATCAGTGCGATCGGCGTCGCGACGATGATGCACAAAGCGAGATTAGCGCCCCTTGATAGCGGAGTTTTGCGAAATCCCGCGCCCAGAAGCTCGAATGCCCCGGCGATTGCGGCCACCACATCCTTGCGGAAGTAAATCAGCATCGCGGCCAGAGTGCCGAGATTGGAGACGGCATTGATCAAGAGCTCGTCCCGGCCTTCCAGAGTGAAGTAATTGGCGGCAATAAGCACATGCCCGGACGAGGAGATGGGCAGCCATTCGGTCAGTCCCTGAATGATTGCGATGATGGCAAGCTGAAGAAATGACATGTGGTGTCCGCTATTGGTTCCGGCTTCTCGCCTGTCGCACAAAACAGGCCAGCTTGCACGTGGAAAAGCAATATATCAAAATGATATTAACAATTGAGAATGATTCGCGACAAGGGATCGAACTGCAGTTCACACGAATTAATAAATATCATTTTGATATAAATAGAATGATTTCACCCTTGTGAGGCGGTATTTGATTGCTCATAAGCAAAGCTCCACCCACAGGAGCGCGATATGGCAGAAAAAATGCTGCAATTCATCAAAGTTGAACGCGCCATGCCGAAAAAACGGTCGGCCAGGACGCGCAAGGGTGACTTTAACGAGATTTATGGCGATTACGCCGCAAAGGCGGCAAAGTCGCAAGCCTCCCGCTGTTCGCAATGCGGCGTGCCATTTTGTCAGCAAGGCTGCACACTCTCAAATAATATTCCGGATTGGCTGATACTCGCAGCGGAAGTCCGGCGGGAAGAAGCTTATGCGGCCTCCAGCGCCACCATTAACATGCCTTAGATTTGTGGGCGCATCTGCCCGCAAGACCGCCTGTGCGAGGGCATTTGCACGATTGAGCAATCCGGGCATGGCACGGTCACGATTGGCTCGATTGAACGCTATGTCACGGATACGGCCTGGGAGCAGGGATGGGTAAAGCCGATCAATCCCCCGCGCGAGCGCCCACAATCTGCCGGGATTATCGGCGCTGGCCCGGGTGGCCTCGCGGCGGCGGAGCAGCTGCGCCGCAAGGGTTATCAGGTCACCGTCTATGACCGCTATGATCGTGGCGGCTGTCTGCTCGTCTATGGCATTCCGGGATTCAAGCTCGAAAAGGATATTGTCGAGCGTCGTATTCAGCATCTCGAAGCGGGCGGCATCACGTTCCGATTCAATTGCGATGTCGGGCGCGACATCACGCTCAATGACATTCGCGACCAGCACGACACCGTGCTGATCGCCACGGGCGTTTACAAGGCCCGCGATTTGAAAGTCCCTGGTATTGGTGCCGAGGGGGTTCACGCGGCGCTCGATTTCCTGACGGCCTCCAACCGCATCGGATTTGGGGATTCGGTTGAGGCGTTTGATGATGGCACGCTCAACGCAAATGGCAAACGCGTGGTCGTGATTGGTGGGGGCGACACCGCGATGGATTGTGTCCGCACGGCGGTGCGTCAGGGCGCGAAATCGGTGCCCTGTCTTTACCGCCGCGACCGCGACAACATGCCAGGTTCGCAGCGCGAAGTGGCGAATGCCGAAGAAGAAGGCGTCACGTTTGAGTGGTTGTCTGGCCCGGAAGCGGTGCTTCACAACAAGGCCAATAAGGTCAACGGCGTAAAGGTCCGCCTGATGAAGCTCGGCGCGCCAGATGCGTCCGGACGCCAATCACCGGAAAAAACAGATGAGACCGTCGACATGAAAGCCGACATGGTGATTAAGGCGCTCGGCTTCGACCCCGAAGACCTGCCAGTCTTGTTCGACGAGTCCGCGCTACGGGTTAATCGATGGGGCGCCATTCAGGTCGATTTCAAGACGATGGAAACCAGTCTGCCGGGCGTCTATGCCGCCGGTGATATTGTCCGCGGCGCGTCGCTGGTTGTCTGGGCGATTGTCGATGGGCGAGAGGCCGCTGAACATATGCACCAGGCCATGCGCGTGCTGGCGCGTGAACGCAAGGTTGCGGCGGAGTAGGATATGCATTTCAGTTTCAAACCCGATGCGCCGCCTATGCCGGAGATCAGCTTCGACGACTTTCTGTCGGTCGACATTCGTATCGGTACAGTGCTCGAAGCCAGGCCGCTGGAAGGGGCCCGCACACCATCGATCCGGATGCTAATCGATTTTGGCGCGACGATCGGGCAGAAAAAAAGCGCGGCACAGATTACCGAACACTATCGCGCGGAAGACCTGGTTGGGCGGCAAGTCATGGGCGTGGTCAATTTCCCGCCGCGGCAGATTGGTAAGTTCATGTCCGAAGCCCTGACGCTCGGCTTCGCCGACGATGCTGGTGCCATTCGGCTTTCTGGTCCGGACGCGCCCATCGCCAATGGCACAAGGATGAGTTGAGATGACCGTAATTCATAGCAGCCAACCCGGCCATAACCGCTTCGTCGCACATGCACCGCGCGCGAATGTTCGCGCGGTTCGAAAAATACCAAACAGAGCAACAGAACGATGACTGATTTTGTTCAGAATTATCTCACCAATCTTCAGCGTCTGATCGATGGCCACGCCTATAATCCCGAAGATGAGCACAGTGCCTGCGGCGTTGGCCTGGTTGCCGCGCTGGACGGCCAGCCGCGCCGTGAAATCGTTGAAATGGGCATCAAAGCGCTGAAAAATGTCTGGCACCGCGGCGCGGTGGATGCGGACGGCAAAACCGGTGATGGCGCGGGAATTCGGGTAGAAGTACCGCAGGAATTTTTCCGCTATCAAGTCTCACGTTGCGGCCATAAACCGACAGATGATCCGATCTGTGTTGGACAGATCTTCCTCCCGCGCACCGATTTGGGACAACAGGAAGCCGCCCGCGCGATTGTCGAAACCGAGATCCTGCATTTCGGCTTCTATATCTATGGCTGGCGCCAGCCACCGGTGGATGTCTCGATCATTGGCCAGAAGGCGCAGGATACAAGGCCAGAGATTGAACAGGTCATGTTCCGCGATGATCGCGCCCGCGATCCGGAAGAGTTGGAACGCGCGCTTTATATCTGTCGCCGCCGGATTGAACGGCGGGCGCGCGAGGCTGGCATTCCCGGCTTCTATGTCTGTTCGCTCAGTCACAAGTCGCTGATCTATAAGGGCATGTTCCTGGCCGAAGATATCGACAATTTCTATCTCGACCTGCGGGACGAGCGGTTTGAGTCTGCGGTCGCGATCTATCACCAGCGCTATTCGACCAACACATTCCCGCAATGGGCGCTGGCCCAGCCGTTTCGCATGCTCGCCCATAATGGCGAGATCAACACGATGCGCGGCAATCTGAACTGGATGAAGAGCCATGAGATCAAAATGGTCTCTGGCACATTTGGCGACTATGTCGACGATGTGAAACCGGTGGCGCCGCAGGGCAGCTCGGATTCCGGCGCGCTTGACGCGGTGGTTGAAATTCTCTGTAAAGCGGGCCGCACAGCCCCGATGACCAAGGCGCTGCTGATTCCGGAAGCCTGGTCAAAGCGCGCTTCGATCATGCCGGAAAAGCACGCGGCGCTTTACGCTTATTGCAATTCGGTGATGGAGCCGTGGGACGGCCCCGCCGCCATTTGTGCCTATGATGGACGCTGGGCCGTGGCCGGCCTTGACCGCAATGGGCTGCGACCACTGCGTTATGCCTTGACCGGCGACGGCGTTCTCGCGGTTGGCTCAGAGACTGGTATGTGCCCTCTGTCAGGACACGACGTTGTTCGGCGCGGCCATGTTCAGGCGGGCGGCATGATCGCCGCCGATCTGGAGACCGGCAAATTCTACGAGCATGGTGAGATTGTTGACGAGCTCGCCGCCAAGCACCCCTATGAGAAGTGGCTGAAAAATGCCCGCGACCTCGACCCGGAGATTGGCCCCGGTCCGGAACCGCGCCTGTTTGATACCGAGTCCATGTTGCGCCGTCAGAAAGTGGCTGGCTTCACGCTGGAAACTCTGGAACTGATCCTGGCGCCCATGGCCGAAAATGGCAAAGAAGCGATCGGCTCGATGGGCGATGATAGCCCCGTGGCGGTGCTGTCGGAAAAATTCCGGCCATTGTCGCATTTCTTCCGCCAAAATTTCAGCCAGGTGACCAACCCGCCCGTCGACCCTTTGCGCGAAGACCGTGTGATGAGTCTGAAAACCCGGTTCAAGAATCTCGGTAATGTTCTGACCACGGATGAGACTCAACAGGACGTGTTCGTTCTGGAGAGTCCGGTCCTGTCGACGGGTATGTACAATCGATTGGTCGCCATGCTGGAAGATGGCGTTCAGAAAATTGACTGTACGTTCGATCTTGGCGCCAGTGTCGGCGATGGCCGCGCCCTGAAAGACGCCCTGGCCCGGATCCGCCAGGAAGCCGAAGACGCCGTGCGCGCAGGCCGCGAGCACATCGTCCTGACCGACGAACATCAAGGCGATGACCGCGTTGCCATTCCGATGATTCTGGCCACGGGTGCGGTGCATAGCCATCTTGTGGCGCAGGGCCTGCGGACCTTCTGTTCGATTACCGTCCGCTCTGCCGAGTGCATCGACACGCACTATTTCGCGGTCCTGATCGGGGTCGGCGCGACCTGCGTCAACGCCTATCTTGCCCAGGATGCGATTGCTGACCGGCATGCCCGCGATTTGCTCGGCAAAGTCAGCATTGGCGAGGCGGTCGTGAACTTCAAGAAGGCGATCGAGGCCGGCTTGCTGAAAATCATGTCCAAGATGGGCATTTCGGTCATCTCATCGTATCGCGGTGGCTATAATTTCGAAGCGCTCGGCCTGTCGCGCGCCTTGGTCGCGGACTATTTCCCGGGCTTGTCCAGCCGCATTTCCGGCCTTGGCCTCGCGGGCATTGAAGAGAATGCAGTGCGGCGCCACGAAGACGCTTTTGATGAAGATATCATCGCCCTTCCTATCGGCGGCTTCTACCGCTTGCGCGCTCGATCAGAGCCGCACGCGCTGGATGGCAATCTGATCCATATGTTGCAGGCAGCCTGCGATCGCGGCGACTATGCCGTATTCGAAAAATATGCCGACGCGGTCAATCATCGCGATCAACCGATCCAGCTCCGCGACTTGCTCGACTTCAAGCCGGCGGGTCCGAAAGAACCGCTCGAACGGGTGCAGTCGGTCAATGAGATCCGCAAACGCTTTGTCACGCCCGGCATGTCGCTCGGCGCCTTGAGCCCGGAAGCGCATGGAACGCTGAATGTCGCGATGAACCGAATCGGCGCCAAGTCCGTTTCCGGAGAAGGCGGCGAAGTGCGCGAGCGGTATCGGCCGCTGCCAAATGGTGACAATATGAATTCGGCGGTGAAACAGGTCGCGTCTGGTCGCTTTGGCGTCACGGCGGAGTATCTGAACCATTGCCGCGAGGTTGAAATCAAGGTGGCCCAGGGCGCAAAGCCTGGCGAAGGCGGTCAACTGCCTGGCTTTAAAGTCACTGAATTCATTGCGAAAAATCGGCACTCCACGCCCGGCGTGACGCTGATCAGCCCGCCGCCACATCATGACATCTATTCGATCGAGGATCTCGCCCAGCTGATTTATGATCTCAAACAGATCAATCCGGATTGCCGCGTCTGTGTGAAACTGGTCGCGCAGTCTGGCGTTGGGACCGTGGCCGCCGGCGTTGCCAAGGCGAAGGCGGATGTCATCCTGATTGCCGGCGGTGTCGGAGGCACAGGGGCCTCACCGCAGACCAGTATCAAATATGCCGGCCTGCCCTGGGAACTGGGTTTGGCGGAAGCGCATCAGGTGCTCAGCCTCAACAATTTGCGCGACAAGGTCACCTTGCGCACAGATGGCGGTCTACGCACCGGGCGCGACATTGTCATCGCTGCCATGCTCGGCGCTGAGGAATATGGCATTGGCACCGCGTCCCTGGTTGCCATGGGCTGCATCATGGTGCGTCAGTGTCATTCCAATACCTGCCCGGTTGGGGTCTGTACGCAGGATGAGTCGCTGCGCGCGAAATTCACTGGCACGGCGGACAAGGTCATCAATCTGATGAGTTTCATCGCCGAGGATGTGCGTCGTATTCTGGCCTCGCTCGGCCTGAACTCGCTCGATGAAGCGATCGGCCGCACGGACCTCCTGGCCCAAGTCTCACGCGGTGCGCCGCACCTCGATGATCTCGATCTCAACCCGCTTCTGGTTCAGGTCGATACCGCCAACGCGGTGGAGTATAAGCCGGATCATCGCGAAGAAGTGCCAGACACGCTCGACGCCCAGATCCTGCGCGACGGCGAACCCTTCTTTGCCCGCGGCGAAAAAATGCAGCTGACCTATGAAGTCCAGAATGTGCAGCGTTCGATTGGGGCGCGGTGCAGTTCAGCCATTGTCCGTAAATTTGGCGAAAAAGCTCTGCCGGAAGGCCGTCTTCACATTCGCCTGACCGGCAGTGCTGGCCAGTCGCTGGGCGCGTTCAGCGTTCAGGGCTTGCTGCTCGATGTGATCGGGGACGCCAATGACTATGTTGGCAAAGGCCTGTCGGGGGCGACCCTGCAATTGCGGCCGCCAGCAGATGCTTCCTATCAGGGCGGCGCAAACACGATTATCGGCAATACGTGCCTTTACGGCGCGACCAGCGGCAATCTCTATGCGGCGGGACAGGCCGGCGTGCGGTTTGCGGTCCGAAATTCCGGGGCTGAGGCGGTGATTGAAGGCTGCGGCGCCAATGGCTGCGAATATATGACGGGGGGGCGCGTCGCGATTCTTGGTTCTGTGGGCGACAATTTCGGCGCCGGCATGACGGGCGGCGTCGCCTATATTTGGGATCCGGAGCGCCAGTTCGAACATGTGGCCAATCCGGATGCGATTGATTGGTATCCACTGGTCGATATGGACCAGAAACATATCGATGTGTTCGAAATGATGCTGGAAATCCATCGCGACAAGACCGGATCAGCCCGGGCCACGGAATTGCTGAAGGAATGGGGGCAAACGCTCAGTGAAACGCTGATGATTGTGCCCAAAGAGATAGCAGACCGTGTGCTTAAAGATACGGATGTGAAAAAGGCGGGCTAGTGGAACAGGTCCAGGGCTTGCACTTCGCCCCGGACCTCCCCACTTTGGCGGGCGAGTGAGTATAACAATAGGTAACCCGCTAAATGAGCAAACGCGACTATTACGACGTGCTCGGCGTAGACCGAACTGCAGACGAAAAGGCCCTTAAGAGCGCCTATCGAAAGCTGGCCATGAAGTATCACCCGGACCAGAATCCGGATGATGCCGAGGCTGAAGCTATGTTCAAGGAAGTCGGCGAGGCCTATGCGGTCCTGTCAGACCCTGAAAAGAAAGCGGCTTATGACCGGTTTGGACATCAGGCCTTCGAGAATGGCATGGGCGGCGGTGCTGGCGGCCATCCATTTGGCGGCGGCGATCCGAACGATATTTTCCAGGACATTTTCAGTCAGGTCTTTGGCGGCAATCCTTTCGGTGGCGGTGGCCGCCGCCGTGGCGGGCCACAGCGCGGTGCGGATCTGCGCTACGATATGGACATCACGCTGGAAGAATCCTTTCACGGCAAGGATGCGACGATCAATGTTCCGTCTGCGGTTGATTGCAAAACCTGTGACGGCACCGGTGCCGAACCCAGCACGCATCCCGAAACCTGTCCGACCTGCCAGGGCAGCGGTCGCGTTCGTGCCCAACAGGGCTTTTTCACCATGGAGCGGACCTGCGCGGCCTGTCATGGCAAGGGCCAGATTATCAAAAACCCTTGCAAGACTTGTCGCGGAGTTGGTCAGGTCCAGGAAGATCGCAACTTGTCGGTGAAGATTCCAGCCGGAGTCGAAACCGGCATGCGAATTCGTTTGTCAGGTGAAGGTGAGCCTGGCACCCAGGGTGGCCCGAAGGGCGACCTCTATATCTTTGTCAGCGTAGATGAGCATGACATTTTCGAGCGCGATGGCCCGAACCTGTATTGCCGTACACCTGTATCAATGGTGACCGCAGCGCTGGGCGGCGAAGTCGAAATCCCGACCATTGATGGTGGCCGTGCCCGCGTCACCATTCCGGAAGGCGCCCAGACCGGGCGCAAATTGCGCTTGCGGGGCAAGGGCATGCCCAGTATTCGTGGCAGTCATCAAACCGGTGATCTCTATATCGAGATGTTTGTTGAAACCCCGCGTAATCTGACCGCCCGTCAAAAGGAAATCCTGCGCGAGTTTTGCGAGTGTTCCGGCAAGGATTGCAATCCCGAATCCGAAGGCTTTGTCGGCCGGGTCAAGAAATTCTGGGATGGTATGAGCGGAGAAGACGAAGCGACCAAACACTAGTCGATGGAGCGGACGCCACTCGATACGCTCTCGATCCTTGGCGCGATGTATGTCCTGACCGTGACCGTTTGGGCGATTTGTATTCCCAGCATCCAAGGGCAGGACAGCGTTCGTCGGAAACTGAATATCCTTTACTGGATCGTGGCACTTTCCATTCCCGCATGGCGGATTCTGGAAGGCTTGGCGATTGGCCGCCATATGGAATCGCCGGATTCGACTAATTTTTTCCAGGATGTACAAGCGGTGTTCTTGTTTGTCTTTGTCGGTTTTGCATATTTGCTGCATGCAGTCCTGAATGATCTTTCTAAAAAATAGGGGCGATTGTTGGCGGTACCGTCGCGGGCGGGCCAGCGATGCAACGCGAAAGCACTAAACCGATGTTTTAGTTGAGCAGGGGCCGGTCGTGGTCTACGACCTCCGCAGATATGCTGGAGGTGATGCAAAATGAGCGATCAGGAATTCGGATTCGACACAAAACAGATTCACGCAGGCGCGGCGGCGGATCCTGCCACAGGCGCGCGGCAGGTCCCGATTTATCAATCTACGGCCTTTGTTTTCCGTGATGCAGATCACGCGGCGGCGCTCTTCAACCTCCAGGAAGTCGGCTATATCTATTCGCGCCTGACCAATCCGACGGTTGGCGCGCTCGGTGATCGGCTCGCACAACTGGAAGGCGGAGCCGGCGCGGTCTGTTGTTCGTCCGGCCATGCGGCGCAGCTCATGTCGCTCTTCCCCTTGATGGAGCCCGGCCGGAACGTGGTCGTCTCGACCCGTCTCTATGGCGGCTCGGTGACCCAGTTCACGCACACAATCAAACGGTTCGGCTGGGGCGCGACCTTTGTCGACTTTGATGATCTCGACGCCGTCAAGGCAGCGATCAATGACGATACCCGCGCGATTTTCTGTGAGACGATTGCCAATCCGGGCGGCTATGTCACCGATCTCGAAGCGATCGCGAAAATTGCCCAGGACGCGCAAGTTCCGCTCATCGTCGATAATACGACGGCGACGCCTTATCTCTGCAATCCGATTCAATATGGCGCCACGCTCGTCACCCATTCCCTGACCAAATACCTGACTGGCAATGGCACCGTCACCGGCGGCGCCGTGGTTGATTCCGGCGCGTTTGACTGGACCGCGGCAGGCAAGTTCCCGTCCCTGACCGAGCCGGAACCGGCCTATCACGGGCTGAAATTCCACGAGACATTCGGCCCCGCGGCCTTCACTTTCCACTCGATTGCGATTGGCCTGCGCGATCTCGGCATGACGATGAATCCGCAAGGCGCCCATTATACGCTGATGGGGATTGAGAGCCTGTCCCTGCGTATGGACAAGCATGTCGCCTATGCCGAGAAGATTGCCAAATGGCTGGAAGGGCATGATGCGGTCTCGTCCGTGACTTATGCCGGCCTCGACAGCTCACCTTACAAGGCCCGCGCTGAGCGTCTCTGCCCGAAAGGGGCCGGAGCCTTGTTCACGGTACAGCTGAAAGGCGGCTATGAGTCCTGCGTGAAGTTTGTGAATGGGCTCGAACTGTTCAGCCATGTTGCCAATCTGGGTGATGCCCGGTCTTTGGTGATTCATCCGGCCTCGACGACGCACCGCCAGCTGACAGATGCGCAAAAGGTGGCGGCAGGCGCTGCGCCGGATTCCGTACGCTTGTCGATCGGGGTTGAGGATGCCGATGACCTGATGCGCGGTCTGGCTCGGGCGATGAAGGCGGCGGGGTAATGTGGCGGTCCCGGATCAAACCCGGGACCCACACCTAAGCTCCCGTCACAAAGGTCGAAATCACCTTCTTCAACCCGGCCTTTTCAAACGCTACTGTCAGCTTGGTACCGTTCGCATCCATCACTTTGCCATAGCCAAATTTTTCATGAAACACGCGCTGGCCCAGCTTGAAGCCGGACTGGCCGGTTTCGGAGGCCATCAAGGTCGCCTTGCCATCAATCACCGGCGTCGACTCATACCGCGTGGCATTCTCCTTCAACCGCCGCCAGCCCGGCGACGTATAGTTCGATCGCTCGCCCAGATCCTCGACCGTGCCGGTAAAGCCGTCCTCGCTGCCGGGGAGCGACGAATAGCCCGTCTCCGCTTCAGCCTCGACATGGTCTGCCGGTAGCTCGTCAACAAACCGGCTCGGCAAGACGCTTTGCCAGCGGCCAAAGATCTGGCGATTGGCAACAAAGGAAATCCGGCAGACTTCGCGGGCGCGCGTGATGCCGACATAAGCCAGGCGCCGCTCCTCTTCGAGGCCTTTCATGCCGCTTTCATCGAGGCTGCGCCGGGATGGGAAAACTTCCTCTTCCCAGCCCGGCAGGAAGACCAGCGGCCATTCCAGGCCTTTGGCGCCATGCAGGGTGAGGATCTGCACTTCGTCCCCATTCGAGCCGCCGCCGGCATCCATGACCAGTTCAACATGTTCCAGGAAGCCGGTCAGGTTCTCGAACTCGCCCATGGCATTGATCAGCTCTTTAAGGTTGTCGAGCCGGGTCTGCGCCTGCGGGCTGCGATCCTTTTGCAGCATGTCCGTATAGCCGGATTCATCGAGAATGGTCTGGGCCAGATCGGTATGGCTCATGCCATTATTGTGGCGATCGCGCCAAAGATTGATCTGGTCGATGAACCGGGTCAGCCCGCGCTTGCCGGGGCCTTTAATCTCATCCGTCTGCAGCACCATGGGCGTCAGCGTGAACAGGGACCGGCCATCATCGCGGGCATAGCGTTGCAGCTTTTGAACGGTCGTATTGCCGACTCCGCGTTTCGGCTGATTGACCACACGCTCAAAGGCGAGATCATCATCGGTCGAACGGATCAGACGCAAATAGGCCATGGCATCACGGATCTCCGCCCGCTCGAAGAAGCGTGGTCCGCCAATCACACGATAAGGAATGCCGAGAATGATCAGCCTTTCCTCAAACAGCCGCATCTGCCATGAGGCGCGGACCAGAATGGCGCAATCCTCATAGCGATGCTTGCCGCCTTTCGCGGCCCAGGCTTCGATCTCATCACAGACCATGCGGGCCTCGGCTTCGCCATCCCACAGTCCGCGGACCTGGACTTTCTTGGCATCCGGATCACCGGCCCAGTCGCCGCCAACAAACAGGGTTTTGCCGAGCCGGCCCTTATTGTGCGAAATAACCGAAGAGGCCGCTGCCAGGATCGGCTCGGTGGACCGATAATTGCGTTCCAGGCGGATCACTTTCGCGCCTGGAAAGTCCTTTTCGAAGCGCAGGATATTGTCGACCTCGGCACCGCGCCAGCCATAGATGGACTGGTCATCATCCCCGACACAGCAAATGTTCGAATTGCCCTGCGCCAGCAGGCGCAGCCAGAGATATTGGGCGACATTGGTGTCCTGATACTCGTCGACTAGAATATATTTGAACTTGCGATGGAAATCGGCGAGCAGGTCTGGGTTCTGCTGGAACAGGGTGATATTGTGGATCAGCAGATCGCCAAAGTCACAGGCATTCAGAACTTTCAGCCGCGCCTGATACGTCTCATAGCATTTGATGCCTTTGCCATCCGCGAACTGATAGGCCTCACCACTCGGCACCTTGTCCGGCAACAGGGCCCGATTCTTCCAGCCATCGATCAGCCCGGCCAGATAGCGCGGCGTCCAGCGTTTCGGATCGATCTCTTCAGCTTCGATAATCTGTTTGCACAGCCGCACCTGATCATCCGTGTCAATAATGGTGAAACTGGATTTCAGACCGACCAATTCAGCATGACGGCGCAGGATCTGCGCCGAAATGGAGTGAAATGTACCTAACCAGCGCAAGCCTTCACCAGCTTCCCCGGTCAGGGCCAGAGCCCGTTCGCGCATCTCCCGTGCGGCCTTGTTGGTAAAGGTCACGGTCAGGGTCTGGCTCGGATAAGCAAGTCCAGAGGCGATGATATGCGCCAGCCGTGTCGTCAGAACCCGTGTCTTGCCGGTGCCGGCGCCGGCCAGCACCAGAAGCGGACCTTCGGTTTTCAGCACCGCTTCCTTTTGCTCTGGGTTCAACCCGTCCAGATATTCGGCATCCGTCTTGGCCACCGGCGCTTTCGCCGCGGCCATTTCCGAGATGCTGAGCTTGCGATTCGGTCCCGTCATGCGGGGAATATAGACATGTTCTTTGCCCCCCGCGACTCCTTCTCCTCTTCGCGACTGCGCTTTTGGCCCTATATCTGTTGAAACAGGATTGAAAGCGGCGATGAGCGACACGCAAGACCTCGATAAAGACCCGGAACGCAACCGTCTGTCTGCCCGATTGGGCCGGACCGTGAAAGTCGGCACCAACCTGTCAGGGGCCGGCCTGACTTTTGCGGCCAATGCGATGTTTGGCGGCGAGAAAGGAGATGAGCGGATCGCCAAGGCGCTGGCGGCGGCGCTCGGCAAATCCAAGGGGCCGTTGATGAAAGTCGCGCAAATGGTCTCGACCATTCCTGACTTTCTGCCGGCCGAATATGCCGATGAACTCAGCCAGTTGCAGGCGCAAGCCCCGGCCATGGGCTGGCCGTTTGTTCGTCGCCGGATGCGCGCCGAGCTCGGAGCCGATTGGCAGGGCAAATTTGCTGAATTTGGCAAAGAGGCTGCCCATGCGGCGAGCCTCGGCCAAGTCCATCGCGCGACCTTGCATGATGGCCGGCAAGTCGCCTGCAAACTGCAATATCCGGACATGGCCTCGGCGGTGGAGAGCGATGTCGGTCAGCTGAAAATACTGCTCGGCATGTTCAAACGCCTGGATGGCTCGGTCGATCCGAGCGAAGTGGTCGAGGAGATTACCGACCGATTGCGCGAAGAGCTCGATTATGCCCGTGAGGCCAAGCATATGGCGCTGTATCGCCATTTGCTCAGCGATGCCGACTATGTCGACGTGCCGGACCTGGTGCCGGAGCTCAGTACGGACCGTTTGCTGACCATGACCTGGCTCAGCGGCGAGCATTTGACCAAGTATGAAGACGCCCCGCAGGACCTGCGCAATACGATTGCGCGGCATCTCTACTGGACCTGGTGGCAACCTTTTACCCAGGCCGCCGTTATTCATGGCGACCCGCATCTTGGCAATTATCAGGTCACACGGGACGGGGAGGGGCTGAATCTGCTGGATTTTGGCTGTGTTCGGATCTTTCCAGTCAGTTTTGTGGGCGGTGTGGTTGATCTCTATCGCGGCCTGCTCGCGGATGATTTCGACGCGATCTATGCGGCGTTTGAGAAATGGGGTTTCAAGGGCCTCAATCGCGAACTGGTCGAGGTGCTCCGAATCTGGGCGCAATTCATCTATGGGCCACTGATCGATGATCGCGTGCGCAGTGTCGCAGATGGTGTGAAACCGGGTGATTATGGTCGCAAGGAAGCCTTTTCTGTCCGCAAATTGCTCAAGGAAAAAGGGCCGGTCACGGTGCCGCGCGAGTTCGTCTTCATGGACCGCGCCGCGATCGGACTTGGCGCCGCCTATTTAAGACTTCGCGCGGAGCTGAACTATCACAGGCTGTTTGAAGAGAGTCTGGAGGGATTCAGCGAGGAAAAACTCGCGGCGTCGCAGGCGGGTGCGCTTGGGGTGGTGGGGTTGTAATTCACCGCAACTAACTCTTTCCAAATGCAACCAAATGTGCCAAATGCCCGCTTTGTTGCGAGCTAAGCGCTCCTCTAGCCCGTCTGGACGACATCTCGGACGTAGCTGAATTGGCGCCGCCCTCCCTCAAAATTCCGGCCAGAAGGCCATATCAGAAACCCGCCGCAAGGCGATAATTGAGAGTATGCCGATGTCGATCACTGCAGAGCGTAAAGCTGAACTGATCAAGAAATTTGCCCGCACCGAAGGTGATACGGGTAGCCCCGAAGTCCAGGTCGCGATCCTGACCGAACGGATCAACAATCTGACTGGGCATTTCCAGGACAATAAAAAAGATAACCATTCACGCCGCGGGCTTTTGGCGATGGTCGCCACCCGCCGCAAACTCCTCGACTATGTGAAGAGGAAAAGTG
>ERZ1740072.551-NODE-551-length-15002-cov-8.915903_pt1 | contig 15002 bp, 11 predicted proteins | sample MGYA00581733_ERZ1740072 | MGnify/ENA primary metagenome ERZ1740072 (study PRJEB43018, sample SAMN04849741) | marine metagenome | isolation source: floating plastic debris | place: Pacific Ocean | collected 2008-08-30 | study: EMG produced TPA metagenomics assembly...
GCCATGATCGGCTCTAGAATCTGGGGACCGGCTTTGACAAAGGACTGACGATAGCCTGCTTTAGCAGCGATTTCAAATGCGATCGCACTAGAGTCAACCGGGTGGAACCCACCATCGGTAAGAGTCACCTTAAAGTCAACTACCGGGAATCCGGCCAGCATGCCTTTTTCCATACAGGAGGCAAAGCCCTTCTCCACCGCAGGCCAAAATTCACGGGGTACATTACCACCGGTCACCTTGGACTCAAAGCTAAAGCCTTCACCGGTTTCATTCGGTTCAATGGTGTACTCGATCTTACCAAACTGACCCGAACCACCGGACTGCTTCTTGTGGGTGTAGCTATCGTTGAGCACCTTGGTGATGGACTCACGGTAGGCCACCTGAGGCTTACCCACTTCCACTTCAATACCGTGGGTGCGCTTAAGGATGTCCACCTTAATATCCAGGTGCAGCTCGCCCATTCCCTTGAGAATAGTTTCGCCACTTTCCTGGTCGGTTTCCACCTGGAAGGAGGGGTCCTCCTGGACCATCTTGCCCAGGGCAATACCCATCTTCTCAGAGCCGCCCTTATCCTTGGCTTCAACCGCAATGGAAATCACCGGATCGGGGAAGACCATGGGCTCCAATGTGGCAGGCTTCTTAGGATCGCACAGGGTGTGACCCGTCTGGACGGTTTTCATTCCCAGCAGAGCGACAATATCACCAGCCTGGGCGCTGTCCATCTCCTGACGGTCATCAGCGTGCATTTCTACAATGCGGCTGACCCGCTCGGTCTTGCCAGTGGCGGTGTTGAGGATGGTGTCACCTTTCTTGAGGGTACCGGAGTAAACTCGGGTAAATGTGAGAGCACCAAAGCGGTCATCCATAATCTTGAATGCCAGGGCGCGCAGAGGATAGTCAGGATTGACCTCGGCCATGCCGCCAGTTTCATTACCTTCAATATCCACCTCAGGCTGAGGCTTCACCTCAGTGGGGCTAGGCAGGTAGTCCACAACGGCGTCTAGCACCAGCTGTACACCTTTGTTCTTAAAGGAAGAACCGCAGTAGGTGGGGAAGAAGGCTAGCTCGCGAGTCCCTTTACGAATGCAGGCTTTAATCTCATCAATGGAGAGTTCCTCACCTTCGAGGTACTTCTCCATCACATCATCGTCTTGTTCAACAGCCAGCTCAATCAGCTTCTCGCGCCATTCAGCTACGTCATCAGCCATATCCTCAGGGACATCTTTGATTTCGTAGTTCATCGGTTCACCCGAGTCATCCCATATCCAGGCCTTCTCAGTCAGTAGGTCAACCACGCCGACAAAGTCGTTCTCAATACCAATGGGCAGCACCATTACTAGGGGTTCTGCCGCCAGGATATCCTTGACCTGCTTAACTACCCGATAAAAATCAGCACCGGTACGGTCCAGCTTGTTGACGTAAATAATACGAGCAACTTCGGAGTCGTTAGCGTAGCGCCAGTTAGTTTCAGACTGGGGCTCTACACCGCCCGAGCCGCAAAATACGCCGACACCACCGTCTAGCACTTTCAGCGAGCGATAGACCTCAATGGTGAAATCAACGTGGCCTGGAGTGTCAATGATGTTCAGCTGGTGGTCATTCCAAAAGCAGGACGTGGCAGCAGACTGAATCGTAATACCGCGCTCTTTTTCCTGATCCATAAAGTCGGTGGTCGCCGCACCATCATGCACCTCACCGATCTTGTGTACCTTACCGGTCAACTTCAGAATCCGCTCGGTGGTGGTGGTCTTACCCGCGTCTACGTGGGCAAAAATGCCAATATTTCTATAACGACTGAGATCTTTCATGGGTATTCTCTAGGGTTTAACTACGTCTCCAAACAGTTTTTGACCACCTTTAGGACCGTTTCAGGACCATTCAGAGCTAAAGCAGACTTGGAAAAGTGAGGGCAGTTCAATCGCTGCCCCAGGCAATAGATATATTACTTCAAAATTATTCACATTCCCTGAGTTCTTGAGACATGGCTGCCCGAGAGTTGGGAGAATATGAGCTAGATGAAGTGAGCTGCAGATAGAACTATCCTATCAAGTCTGCTGAAGCAATGGTGTCTGCAGACGTCGTAATAACCGATCTATACGGTGGTAGAAAGCACCGTGGCTTATGGACTACAGACATGGTTTGAAATAATTGAACCATGTCTGTAGTCCGTCAGAACTAGACCATCTTAGCTGACGCGCTTCGGTTCTATTTCTACGCGTCTGACCTGTCTACAGTAAGGAAATAAAGTCTAATAAATACTGCGCCCTCATGACCGCTATCAAAGCCTCGCCGGACACTTCTCTAATTCCTCTGTGGCTATGCCATGTTCGTAAGTTTTGCTTTACTCACGAACGGGGGTATCACTGGGAGTCATTTTTTGCCACGATCCCAGCTAGCTCTAAGCAAACCATCCGGGAAAATTTGAGCGATCGCCAGGAGGTGCAAATTTGGGATATCTATAACTACAATCGGGTCAATCGTTGTGCCCTCGCAGAACACCACTGCTACGACCGGGCTGAAGATCCGTTCAACTGCCACCGCTTGGAACTATAGCCGGACGATAGTTACGCACATCGTAGGGGTTGGGGGTGACGATATAGCCTGTTTCTAAACTGCCTAAAACCTGGTTGCGCTGGTGCCCCCAGTACCACCAGTGAGCCGCTCCGTAGGCACAGATAATACTGTCTAGCTGGTCTTCGACAGCTTTGAGAGCCTTGCCCTTGTGGGGAATAGCCGGCAGATCGGTAATGGCTAGGCGCGGTCGATGGTGGGGCAGATGCTGCAGCATGAGCGATCGCAGCTTGTCTAGCTCTTGACGTCGTTCAGCCACCCGACCTTTTTTGTACTTTAGAATTCGATTGCGACCAAATAGATGCACTATGGCCGGATGAGGAAAAAACTCTATCTGATAGCGCCCTAGCTGCTGCGGTTCTATAGTAGAGGCATGGTCAAACCCTTGGTCGGCTAGTGCCTGAGCAAACGTTAGCAGCCGAGGCGCAAATGTTGAAGACCGATTGGCCGGGTAGCAACCAGCATGGTATTTCCCGAAGTATCGGTGTGCTAAGCGATCGGGCTCTCGCATCCCGGTCAGGTTAGGAATAATTGTCGGTGCATCCACCGCTACCATGGCGGGAACTGGGGTTGGAGCCTGGGCGGCTATCCAGACGAGTACCTCCCCATGGGTAGACAGCCGACCCAGATGACTCAAAGACAAGGTATCTAACGTCAGATCTAGACAGCAAGTCCCGGTTGGTCCAGTTTGCCAGCCAAGGTCAATCCCTAAAAAACGCATTGATATCATCCGATTGATTTGAGCCGTTGATGGAATGTGCTCTCTTTGTCCTTATCCAGTTTCTAACTTATGGCCGCAAGTAGCAGTGGTTTTATACTCGATCTCACTACCGTTTTGGGGGCCTCTGCCATTGGTGGCTACCTTAGCAATCGGTTAAAGCAGCCCGTTCTGCTGGGCTATTTACTGGCAGGACTCATTATTGGACCGCTGGGATTTCGCTTGGTGAGTGATTCAGCTGCGATTCAAGGGCTAGCAGAGCTGGGAGTTGCATTTTTACTATTCTCTTTGGGGGCGCAGTTTTCTCTAACAGAACTGAATCGTGTGCGCAATATAGCTCTTCAGGGCAGCGTATTACAGATTGGTATTACCACTGCTGCGGTGGCCACTATTACTAGCTTGCTAGGGTGGGCTACCTCGATTACCCAGGGTATCTTTTTGGGGGCCGTGCTGTCTTTGTCATCCACGGCAGTTGTGCTCAAAACATTAACAGAACGAGGAGAAACAACTACCCGTCATGGTCAGATTATGCTGGCGATCTTAATTGCTCAGGATCTGGCCTTGGGGGTGATGCTGGCCATTGTGCCGTCGCTCAATTCCCAAGGCTCGCTGCTGCCGATTTTGGGACTGTCGCTGCTGAAGGTTGTGCTCTTTATTGGCATTGCGATCTCAGCGGGCTACTGGATGGTACCCCGCACCATCCGCGCCGTTGCCCGCACCGAAAGCAGCGAATTGTTTTTGCTAACGCTGCTGGCGCTGTGTCTGAGTATTGCTTTAATCACCGCTCGTTTGGGTCTATCTATTGAGATCGGTGCATTTGCGGCCGGTCTGATGATTTCAGAAATTGACTATGCCGATCATGCCCTCAGTCGATTTTTACCGCTGCGGGATACCTTTGCTTGTTTGTTTTTTACCTCTATTGGTATGCTGATCGATCCGCAAATTTTGATCCAAAATGCGGGGATCATCTTGGGCTTAGTGGCTCTGGCAATGGTGGGTAAAGCGCTGATTGTGCTACCGGTGGTTCTGTCTTTTGGTTATTCGTTTAAAACGTCATTACGCACCAGTTTAGGGATCAACCAAATTGGAGAATTTTCGTTTGTTCTGGCGCTGGTAGGTTTAGAAAACAATCTGATTTCAGAACAAACTTACTTGCTGCTACTAGGAACGACGGCGATCACACTGGTATTCACCCCAATTTTGTTCAAGTTTGCTAATCCGATCGCCGAAACCCTGTTAGCGTCTTCCTATCTGCGGTCTTTGCTAACTCGGTGGGAGTCGCCTCAGGAGGTGTGGATCGAGGATGAGCTAACCCATCATATTGTGGTGGCAGGCTACGGTCGTGTGGGACAGGTGGTGGTTAATATTCTGCAGCAGCAGGGCTGTCCGGTCCTGGTGCTTGAAAATAGCGAAGCTGCTATTCAAGCTCTGCGCCATCGTAAAATTCCATATATTTTGGGCGATGCTGATGCGGAGCAAATTTTGGAAAAAGCTCATCTAGAAAAAGCGATCGCACTAGCGATTACTCTACCCGATCCCACCAGCGCTCGGATGTTACTAAAGCGGGCGCTTGCGATCGCTCCCCAACTGGATATTATTGCTCGGGCTCATATCACGGCTGAGATTGATAGTCTCACCCAGGCTGGGGCCAGAGAAGTCGTACAGCCCGAATTTGAAGCTGCTTTAGAGCTGGGTTCCCACCTGCTTAAAATCCTAGGGAATGCCCCCCCAGATATTCAGCACACCATGGCTGCTATTCGCCACAATCGATATCTCAGCATTCGCGGTGAGCAGTAAAAATACGACTTCTCTCTATATCGTGTTCTCATCTGACTGATGCAACAAACTGCCAACAGTTTGGCTATCTAACGGATGAGAAAACCAGTACCCCTGGCCATAGGTACATCCCAGCTTGGTTAGCTGCTGGGCCTGCCATTCTGTTTCAATCCCTTCAGCGACTACATCTATTTTTAATGCCTGGGCAAGTTTGACAATGGCCTCAACAATCTTGAAGTTATCAGGATTAGATTCAATATCTTTAATAAAGGCTCGATCAATTTTGAGGGTATCCACTGGCAGCTGTTTCAAATAGCTCAAAGACGAGTAGCCGGTCCCAAAATCATCAATACTGATTTGAATTCCCCAGCGTCGGAGCTGCTCTAATGTCTCCAACATTGGCTGATCGTCACCGATTAAAAGATTTTCCGTGATTTCAAATTTAACCCAGGCAGGTTGAACCTGAGTTTGCTGTAGGACGGAATGGATCTGTTGGGAAAATTGTTCATCTTGCAGGTGACGCACTGAAAAATTTACACTCACAAACGGCACTGGTGCAGATGGACAGTCCGTATGCCACTGACTGAGCTGTTCACACACTGAGCGAAAGACCCAGTTTCCCAGCTGGGAAATCAGATCGCTTTCTTCCGCTAGTGGAATAAAGTCTGCGGGGGATAAAAAATCAGACGTTCCTTCTGGCTGCCATCGTACCAGGGCCTCATAGCCAACGATGGGGCCAACTGCATTTGAGGCTGCCAGGGCAACAATGGGCTGATAAAAAATCTGTAGCTGCTGCTGTCGTAGCGCCTGCCGTAGTTTTCCTTCTAGCGTAAGCCGGCGTAGGGCCTGCTCGTGCATTTCTGGCTGAAACGCTAACCATCCCTGGTTTTGCTGCTTGGCTTGAATCAATGCCAGTGCGCCATCCCGGAGAACATGCTCGGCCTGACGATAGCTGGGGGAAACCAGCACAATGCCTACATTGGGGCTAACGGTAACTTCGTGATTCTCTAGTTCAATGGGGTCTGCCAAACTTTGCTGTAGCCGTTGGATCAGCTGTAGCATCAGGCTAGCGTCCGACATCGGCGGTAGTACGATGGCAAACTTGTCGTCAGTCAGTCTCGCTGCAAAGCTATCCCCGGAAATGATGGCTATAATCCGGCTTGCAATTTCGATTAGCAGCTGATCGCCCCGTAAATGTCCTAAGGTATCGTTAATTGCTCTAAAGCGATCGCAGTCTATCATCAGCAGTGCCGACAGCTGATGAGACATTGATTGGCTCGCTAGAACAACCTCCTCCAAATGCTCAATCAACAGCGTTCGATTGGGGAGTCCTGTCAGGGTGTCATACATCGCCAGATGCATCAGCTGAGCCTGAGCTTGCTGGCGCTCGCAAATCTCTTGCTGTAGTGTAGCGTTAGCATTACGCAGTTCATCGGTGCGGTCTAGAACTCGCTGTTCTAATTCCTGATTGATCTGGTAGATTTGCGTCTCAGCAATTTCGTACTGATGTAGGATGATGCGCAGCTTCTGATTTTGAGCTTTAAGGGTTTCTCTTAGCCGTCTCAGCTCTAGCTGATGTTCTATACGCACTAGAACTTCAGGAATCTGAAACGGCTTGGTAATATAGTCTACGCCTCCCACTGAAAACGCTTTTAGCTTGCCTGAAACATCATCCAGGGCGCTCATAAAAATGATCGGAATATCGGCTGTGTTTGCATCACTGTGCAGCTGATGACAAACAGTAAACCCGTCTAGATCGGGCATGCGGATATCCAACAGAATAAGATCGGGCAGCTCAGCCGCGATACGCATGATTGCCTTAGTGCCGCTGCTGGCATTACAGACATTATATCCAGCCTGGGTTAGGGCCGCTGATAGCAATCGTAGATTACTGGGCAGATCATCAACGATCAAAACCTTGGGTTTACCGCGAGCTTTGTGGTATGGGGCCGTATTAGCAGTATCAATAATGGGGCTAGGACTAGGAATCAAAAGAAAAAACCGTTGGAGCTGCAGTGGATAAAAACTAATGAGCAGGTAGTTTCACCTTGATAATCGGTGCGTCTTCTTCTTTAGGTAGTACCAGCTCCCCCTTGAGAGCGGTCGTCATCTCTTGCGCAACTGCCAATGTTAAACCGGTAGAAAGATACACAGAAGAGAGGTTGCTTAAATCTACTTCGCGCCCATAAAGAGACGTATCTAGTCGGACACACAAATCGCTGGTCGGTCGATCGGCTTCTAAGCTCAAAACGACATGGTCGCCATCAGCCATGGCGTCTAGGGTGATATGCCCGAGCTTGGTGGCTGTAATCGCATCGTCGATCAGCGTGATCAGCAGCATCTGGAGCCATTTTAGATCGCTGGTCACGGTTAGCTGAGTGGGCTTAAACGTTAGCCGCAGATTGCTATTAGCGGCCTGTAGCCGGGTCAGCTCTTCTAAGGTCTTAAACAGCGTGGCCAGGGCAATCGGCTCAAGCACAGGTACTTCACGACCGATATCGAGCTTTGAAGCGGCAATGATGGTATCAAACAGCTGCAATACTTTATAAGCCGCTTCCTTGGCCTCAGCCGTAAACTGTTTTTCTTCTTCTGGATTTTCGCACAACCCCTCTAAAATTAACTGGTGTAGACCAATGACGCTGTTGATGGGCGATCGCAACTCATGGGCTGTGCGAGCCAGAAAGCCGCTTTTAAATCGTTCTAGCTGGCTTAGACGCTCGTAGGCAAGGCTTTGAGGATTCTCTGGAGGAATTCCCTGAGTGGATGGAGCGCTGGCAATCTCCTTCTCTTGCTCGCCTGTAGAGGCATCTAAAACGGTAGTACTATCGGATTGGCGTATTTGCCGCAGACTTGCGGTCACTACTCCAGCAACAAAACCTGTGCCGACTAATATTGCCGTTTGCCAATCCATAGGAATTTAAATAGGGACTCTTAATCATAATGAGAGCGTATCCTCATTACTTATACTCTACAAATAGACGCTTCCCTGACGTAAAATCTCCCAATGTTCTGACTGCCAGCGAGCAACTGTGGAGGGTAAACCAGAGGGCGGCGGCAGGGGGATATCGTTATCTGGCTCATTTATCAGTGTTTTCAGTGCTTCGTCTTCTAATCCGTAAACCTGGGGAAACTGGCTTAAAACCTGGTCAACATTCATCAAGTTTGGCTGTCCGGATACGTTCGCACTGGTAGTCGCTAGAGGCCCTGTCCGCGTTAGAATCTGACACGCTACAGGATGGTTCGGCACTCGTACCCCAATCGTGTCAGGGGTGGTTGGATGCACGGCTAGAGGTACCTGCGGACTGGCTGGAACCACCAGCGTTAGCTGCCCTGGCCAGTGACGTTCTGTGGTTGTTTGCCAGATAGTCTGAGCGATTGAGACATAGGGCCACAGGTCGGCGGCGCTAGCTCCTAGCAAAATTAGAGATTTTTCTAGACTACGCTGTTTCAATTTATAAAGGATTTGACTGTAGTCAGGTTTGACGGCGATTCCCCACACAGTATCTGTGGGAAATGTCACGACTTTGCCCGTATGGGCGGCTTCTAGGTAGCCTGGTAAATCGGTGTAGGGCATGATGGGCGGGTTACTGGCCTACGTGGGGTTTTTCTATACTGGCTAATGCTTGTCTGAGGTCGCCTTTGTTACGGTCAAGCGCCATCTGAGCGTCGGCTTTCTCTACATGGGCCCAGTGCATCAGCAGCGCTAGCTTCACCTTTTGGTCGCTACGACCCAGCAGACTATTGGCATCGTCTCTTGATAGGTCGGTCAGGGCAGAGATAATCCGCAGGGCCCGATCGTGCAGTTTAGTATTGGTAACCGAGACATCAACCATGCGGTTGCCGTAAACTTTGCCCAGTTTGACCATTACCCCTGTCGATAAAATATTGAGCGCCATTTTTGTAACGGTCCCTGACTTGAGTCGGGTAGACCCAGCAAGTACTTCAGGACCTACCGGCAACCGTAGGTCAATATCTACATCAATATCGACCTGGTCTGCCGGGACACAGGCGATAAAAATTGTGGTTGCACCTCGCAGGTTGGCTTCTTTTAGCGCACCGTGGACATAGGGTGTGGTACCGCCTGCCGTAATTCCAACTACGACATCAAGGGCAGAAATTTGATAAGTGGCCATGGCCGTGGCTCCATCTTCAGGCAGGTCCTCCAGCGCCTCTGAGCTTTTTAGTAACGCGGGGGGCCCCCCAGCTAAGATTCCCTGGACCAGCTCGGGCGGTGTGCAAAATGTTGGCGGACATTCTGCGGCATCGAGCACCCCTAGACGACCGCTGGTTCCAGCCCCCACGTAAAATAAGCGCCCGCCTGCTCGGAGGGACTGGGCGGTAGCGTCAATGGCTTTGGCTAACACGGGGGCGGCAGCTGCGATCGCATCCACCGTCCGCCGATCGTCTTGATTAAAGACCTGCACCATCTCCAGCGTTGACAGCTGGTCCAGGTTCTGGCTGTGGGGATTGATCTGTTCGGTGAGAAGGTAGCCGCGGTCGTTGAGAGGATCAGACATAGATTAAGAAAAAAATTCGATTCACTAGCCAGACGTTTGCTAGAGCAGATTCTCTAACTGCTGTCGGATTCGATCTAGCTCGTTTTGCGACATATCCTGAGCAGATTCGGCTGGCGACGGGGCTGCTCGGTCTGGACGGGTGTCAGGATCCCAATCCTTGGCTTCTAAATTTTGCTCTGGTGGCATCACCAGCGTGCCGGTTTCTACATGCTTGGCTTCATAGCCTGCACCCTGGCAAAACTCCTCGATTTCCTCCGACTCAAATCCTTCTACACTGCAGGGTGGAAAGTCCTGGGCCTCTAGCAGGCCGCCAAACCGGGTGGCATCGTCTTCGTCTTCAAACATCAGCACAATGTTGCGATCGCCGACTTTTAGGGAGTGAATTCCCTCATTTTCAGTCCGAGCGTTAAATAGAACCACAAAAACACGCATGGCCACCGTTGGATGTAGAAATAGATGTAGAAAAGCTATCTGCTATTCTACAGACCTACAAAATCACCTTTTTGAACTTTAGGAGATGAACTAATCTTAAGTTCTAGCCTAGAGCTTTGAACGATGGCGTTACAAAAAATCTCTACAGTAGGTTTAGGACGTGATGCTCTCTAAAAAGTCTAGACGCAAAAGATGCGCTGGCTGCGTAGTGAGCCATGTGGATGAGTACCGTCTGCCAGCGCTCCATGGATTCTAGTCCGAGGGGGGATGCGGTTTGCTTACGGCTGTCCGGTCGGCTACCTTAAACCACCCTCTCTCCTCAGTTATCTCTCTTGCTATCGAGTTGAGCAATCACCTTGGTATCAATACGCCGCTCGAACAAAAATAAATATTACATCTGCTGGCTCGGTAACCACCTAGACAGACTATAGAAGGCATCCATATTTGACTAGAGTCAAGCAACGAAGCAGAGGCATGTCCAATCAATCAGAAAATATCCAACCGTCGTCTGGTTTACTCAGAACTATCGCCAACATTTTTCACTTTGACGCTCTAGGTACCGATCTGCCTACGGAAGTACTGGCTGGAGCAACAACGTTTGTTACCATGGCCTACATCCTTATTGTTAATCCGGCCATTTTGTCGGATGCAGTATTCCTCAATGAGTCAGGAGACTTGTTTGGAGAGCTGGTGATGGCAACGGGAATTTCGGCTGCGATCGCAACCTTAATTATGGGCCTCTATGCCAAGCTTCCCTTTGCCCTAGCCCCTGGCATGGGTATCAATGCCTTTTTTGCCTTTACTGTTGTATTGGGTATGGGGATTGACTGGCGGGTGGCTCTAGCCGCCGTCTTTATCGAGGGAATTATTTTTATTATTCTCACCCTGACTAACGTCCGTAGCAAGATTGTTGCGGCGATTCCTGATGCGGTAAAACATGCCACGACTGCCGGTATTGGCTTGTTTATTGCCTATATTGCTCTCAAAGGAGCCGGTATCATTGCTCCGTCTGAGGCCACCTTTACCACCTTAGGAGATCTCCGAGCGCCTCAGGCCGCTATGACGCTGCTGGGTTTGGGGATTACGGCTTTTCTCTTTGCCCGGCGAATTACTGGGGCGCTGCTGTGGGGCATTGTTGGCACCGCGCTACTAGCCTGGCTGTTTGGTGTAGCTCCCTGGCCTGAGGGGGTGATTGCTTTGCCTGCCCCTCCCACCCATCTCTTTGGTCAAGCCTTTACAGGTCTAGGCGAACTATTTAGTCTCAACATTTTAGAGATTATCAGCATTGTTTTTGTCTTTTTGTTTGTAGACCTGTTTGATACGATCGGCACCCTGACCGGACTGGGAGCAAAAGCTGGCTATATCGACAGCGACGGTCAGTTTCCGGGAGTCGAAAAAGCATTTATGGCCGACGCGGTGGGGACGACAGCTGGGGCTATTTTGGGAACCTCCACTGTGACCACCTATATTGAATCTGCTTCGGGTATTTCTGAAGGGGGACGTAGTGGGTTTACAGCCATTGTGGCCGCGGCGTTTTTCCTCCTGGCCATGTTGTTTATCCCGCTCTTTTCTGGGATACCTGCTTTTGCTACAGCGCCTGCACTGATTATGGTCGGGGTGATGATGATGTCCGGTGCTAGGCTGATTGACTGGGACGACCCGGCAGCTGCGATCGCAGCTTTTCTCACCATTATCATGATGCCTCTCACCTACTCCATTGCCGAAGGTCTAGCCATGGGACTAATTGCCTATCCCCTGGTTAAAGCCTTTCAAGGTAAAGTCAATGAGACCACTCTGGGTATGTGGATTTTAGCCGCTATCTTTATCCTGCGATATGTCTTTATTGCAGGTGGTTAAACGAATGCTGGTGCAAAGAAAATCTCCCATCCATAGCTGGCCAATAGTCATATCCGGAATCCTTGTCCTGACCTGTAGCTTTAGCGGTCTTAGCTGTACTTCTGCTATCGAAGCCGCCAGCCAGCCACGCATTACCTTTGTCGGTGATACGCCATCCTGGGCCGATTCTGCCAGCGCGGTCATGAGTGAGTTAGAACAGTGGCGAGGTCTCACATTCAAAGAGAGTCTCCAGGTTACCTTTCAACCCCAAGACGATCCCAATCTCAACGGCTGGTATAATTCCGAAACCAAACAGCTGGTTGTTACCACAGCAGGCTCTGATGCGCTCGGGCGCGGTGTCATGCTACACGAAATGTTCCACGCCCTGCAGGACCAGCATTTCGACCTCTATAATCTGCATCTACAAAGCCAGGATGCCCCCGATTACGACAAAGCCGTTACCGCCGTTATCGAAGGGGAGGCGATGCTGGCCGTCAGTGAGCTAATGGACTATGACTTTTTGGCCCACGCTCGGTTGCCCCCTGAGGGTCCTATTAGCGACCAGCTATTTGAAAACATTTTTCTCTATGGAGCTGGTCTAAAGTTTATTCGGGCCGTGCGCGATGACGGGGGATGGGCTGCTGTTGATGCGGTCTTTGCCGATCCGCCCCAGGATACCACACTGATTTTGAACCCAGAACGCTATTTAGCTGGAGAGCGTACTGCTGCGCCTACAGAGATTCCCCTTAGACCAGGCGAGACCCTGACCAGCAAAACCATACGCGGAGAATATGCCGTTCGGCTTCTACTGGCCCAACAGCCTGAAACCCGTACTCTAATTGACAGCATCGGCAACAGCTACGTTACCGACACCCTGGGAGTCATCGATAACAACGGTGATATACTCCACCGCTGGATCATCCAATTGAGCAGTTCTGACAACACCGAATTATTAGCAGCCGGTTTCACTACAGCTCTGACAGCTAACCTAGGGAAACAACCTTCTGTAGATATGGAAAAGGGCTCGCTTATCATCGAGTGGTAGCTCAAGACTCTTGCCATAGGGAAAGTATCAGTCACCTATGTGGTTGCAGATAGCAGTGAGGGGAGATGCGATCGCAACAATTTCGTTCTCGGGGGCTACCTGGAGCGAGTAACAACCTGCTGGCATAGCCACTAACGGCTAGCATATGATATAGGCAAGCTGACTTGAGGCAATCGTAATGACGTTGGCAACGGCTCCCCCAATTCCTAAAGAAAGCCCTCTGCTGTTCAAAGGGCTCACCTGGCGTGAGTTCAAAGCGGTTGAGCAGCTCCTTGATCAGCCAGGCTATCGAATTTCGTTTTTAGATGGCACCTTAGAGATCCAACAAATGCCCGGAGAGCCTCATGAAACTATCAAAAAGCGAATTGCAGCTCTGCTAGAGCTTTACTTGCTGATGGCCGGATTTGACTTCAAACCGACTGGCTCCATGACACTGGAAAATGAGGCTAGTAACGTTAAACGAGAAGCGGATGAGTCATACAAGCTGGCCCCTAGCAGCAGACGTCCAGATCTCGCTATTGAAATTGTTTTCTCTAGCGGTGGCATTGATAAATTGGAAGCTTACAAGCGCCTGAAAATTTCTGAAGTCTGGTTTTGGGAAGATGGGGTGCTTGAGCTTTATCATCTGCGTAGGTCTGAAAATGATGCCTTCTATGAAAAAATAGATAATAGTGAGGCTGTCCCTGGTATTGATCTAGAAACGTTCTGCCGCTGCATTCTGATTGAGAACCACGTTGAAGCGCTCAAAACGTTTCAAGCAGCATTATTAGAGTAGGCTAGAATCTCATCTGGTGCCCAGTTTTTGGTTAGAGAAATCTCCAGGCTCTGCCTGTTTCTGGTGGTAGAGCTACGACACTTCGCTCCAGGCAGAGCCTGAGGGTTAGATGTCTACAATATCTGATACGCGCCGGTTCCTATATCAAATGTCAGACCCCGTTCTGCTTTCTCTCCGTTAAAGGCGCGTTGAAAGACTTCTCGAATTCTTGGATTCTGTAAGGCGCTGTTATCCGTAAAGTAATTGTGGTGGGCGATAATATTGGCCGCGTCAGTAAAGTCTAGATAGGCGGCATTGCGGGCGCTGAGATTCTTTGACCAGTGGCCTAGCCGTGCTTTTTGTTCTTCTCCAGCCAAAGTCTTAGACGCTAATAAAGCCCCATCGTCTTCGTTGATGGTAATAAATAATCTGTTGCGGAATCGTATCCGGTCTACCCACTCGGCATGACCAGCATTATTAACATCAGCCGCCAGCATGACAATGTTGTCAAACAGCTTGGTTTCTCCTTGGTAGATTGAAGAAGACAGCAGTCGCTTAAAGAGATAGTTGCCCATGCTGTGCATGGCTAGGCTAAACTTACGCTTACAAGCCTGATCCGCATATTTCATAAAGTAACCAGCCAGCTTTTCAAAACATCGGTCTAACGCTCCAATCGATAGAGCCGCATCCCGTTTATCATCTTGATAGCTGGATAATCCTTCAATTGCACCGCCGCCGTTAGACGGCCAGGTAAAGAGGATAACTTCCAGGTTGTATAGCTGTTCTATACGGTGAGCACTCTCTAGTGCATTGCCGAAGTCTGTATTAAACCCATGGACAAAAAAAAGCGCATTAGTTTGATTTTGCCGCATCCGCTGCTGTGATTTGAGAAACGCGGCTTCACTGGCCCACATATCTTCCCCATTGTATGTAGTGCGGTCGTCTAGAATATCAACCTGCCAGCGATCGCCAATCTTTTGAGCTTCAGCCAGTCGCAGTTCGTTAGGCCCCATGCGATTAAATGTGGCTCCAAAGCGTTCTTCAGGGGTGGCTGTTGGTTGCAAAATTCGATTGGTGACTACATACATTTAGATGTTCTCCCGAAGGTTTGTGCGAGTTCTATGCGGATCTCCACAAGCATTGTTGAATTCTCCGGACGAGCCGTCAGAGTGTAATAATCTGTATCTGAAGGTGCTCTTCACTCCATAGCGCTAATTTTGCTTTAAAAAGCAAAAAGCGCCCCTCTTTCGAAGGACGCTTTTCACTTTAACTCAAACTAGAGTTGCAAGCTTCTCAAAGCAACTACGCGTTGATTGCAGGAGCAGTCATAGCAACAGGAGCAGCTTCACCAGC
>ERZ1740072.552-NODE-552-length-14997-cov-9.071343_pt1 | contig 14997 bp, 10 predicted proteins | sample MGYA00581733_ERZ1740072 | MGnify/ENA primary metagenome ERZ1740072 (study PRJEB43018, sample SAMN04849741) | marine metagenome | isolation source: floating plastic debris | place: Pacific Ocean | collected 2008-08-30 | study: EMG produced TPA metagenomics assembly...
TGGTGTATTGTTTTTGACCATCAATTATCAGTGAACAGTAGGAACACAATTCCAATATAGGTTATTTTCATTGGAATAACGCTATATGTGCCACGTGTCTCAGATATTTTCTAGCAAACTTGGTCAATGTGAGACTACACCCATAGAAATCATGGTAGCATAAAAAAGGAACCAAAATGACAACTTTATCTACCTGATACTTTCTACTGACAAAAATGCAAATTTCTTTGCTTCAGGCATTGTCTTTGACATCAAAGAGATGAACTGAGAATTGCATGTAACTGAAATTAATTTACATACCAAAACAAACCTATCTCACAACTTGTACTCAGGCAAGCGAGCGCTGTAGAAAACCGAGCAGATGATGCATGTTGAGTTTTTAAACTACTTTGATCGTCATTGCTCATAATGGCGGCAATCCCTCGCTTAGAAAAGCTTCACAAAGCGTCACATAAACTTTCTTCATTTTTACCAAGCATTCATAGGAGCATGTGTCAAAGGGCTTGTATCGTTTTGAGGTTGAATGATCATTAGAAATTAATTCGGATGACAAGGAGAGCTTGATTACGCCAGAGGGAACAAGCCTCTATAGAGTAACAGATACTTCAACCTCCTAGCTAGCTAGAGCGAGTATTGAATTGAGCAATGGTATAAATACGATTGACACTTTTCAATAGAACTCAAGTGGTCTGAAGCTTATAATAGTGTTATCAGGTTGTATAACCAGTACTCAGAAAAGAACAGAGCCCCATCACCGCTCCTCTTACCAGATTTAGTTTCACTCTTTATTGCCAAAAGATCCTTGAAATCTAATAATGCTGTACACTTGATTGTGGTTACTGAAAACACGATTAACACCAACATTGTACAATGAGATACAAAAAAACTCATCTACCAAAAATGTCCTCGGGCACTAATCATGTATTGACCAATCACAAAAGAGCGCAGACACAAGGCAGTTTTAAGAAAGGAGTATACCAAACTATGGAATCTATGGGAGTGAGTTGATTTGTGATTGACGAGGGACCGTTAGTGCACACAAACTAACGGTGTAAAGCCGTACATTTATAGAGGGACGTGTTTTAGATCTAGTCATGCCGCTAACCTAGTCTCTTCTTCTTCTCTCCTCTTCAGAGAGTGCCAGTCAGCCTGCTGAATACAAGGAGGTCTGCTAATCCATCAGCAGGGATTTCCTCTCTTTATATCTAGTCTAGTCACACTACTGAGCAACACTGACCTCAGAGAGGCTTTATCCTTCCAGAAACTCTGGAAGACCTGTGGATATAATAACTATTATATAACACTTCAAAGACAGTATGAATTTTCTCTTGGATCATACCAATTCCTGGCAGGTAAGGAGAGCTTATATTCAATCATGGACGATATCCATTTACCTTACTGCCCATTCAGTTTTACATTCTGTAGTTCATACCAGAAGCAGAATCCAAGAGTTGCATATTCAGTTTCAATATTCGGATTTAATTTTTCTCATGCCCTTTGAAATCTACATACGGCCACATAAAATTTTTGAGCTAAGCATCTGTGGCATGTAAGTAGGGGAGGGACTGATGGAGGAATAGAAAAATTTTAACGATGGTCATCATTATGATAACAGGTAGTCTAAGCAATGAGGGGTATTTCATTGGTCTAAGCATGCCGAGTATAAGCTTAGGCACAGTAAACCAAACTAACCAGTTACCACTATCGGTACACAATAAACTTGATCTGAAGGGTGAAATAGCTTTTAACTTCAGAATTTAGCTTTTATGTGAGCAATTAAACGTACGAAGAACCAAGGAAGAACTAGCAAAATACCTTCAAAGTGATACACTTTGCTTCTAAACCCTGAATACATGGCATGGAACACAGTAAGTCATTTGGAAAATTATATTGTGTGCGTATAAAAAAGACAGCATGGATACATGTAGACTGCTATGCCAGTAATAATGGTGAGTGTTGCAGACTTTGTTATCGCTTTATATTTTTCTATGTATTATGTAACCTGCCTAGATGAAAAAGAAGAGCAGAGATTTGATAAAGAGGTAAGAGAGATCCATGCTCATAAAGAGAAGCATCTTTAAAGTGACTTACACTAATAAATAAAATTTAAAAATAATTATTTTATGCCAAAGGTCTTAAAGTTCTGCCAGTTTGATGATTTAAGCCTTAAGGTTGAAAACTGAGACTAAAATATCTCTGGGAAAATATATCCATTACTTATGTTGTAAGGGATAAAATATGTCTTGAATATGCCAGTGAAAAAACCTGATACCTGATTTTCATACTAGGAAAACTACTAGCGTATTGAGCTAACACGCTGACTACTACAATATTTACGAGGAGGCATGCGTCAGGTGATCATTGAGAGTGATGTAAGGATTAGCATATGAATTAATACTGTTCAGAATCAGATGATTTTCATTCAGCAAAGATTTTGCCTGGAGGGAAATAGCGATCCAGCGTTTATTTGAACCATAAAACTCATTGTTCATTGCAATTGTCTTATCACAAACCATCATTATTCGAATTTCTATCAAAGAGTTTTTTTAGCGGAATTTGTTAGTTGGCGCTGGCAATTACTCTCCTACTAGCGAGAGGAAAACTATTTTCCCGTTCACATACTTGTAGTAGATGGGAATAAGAGGGTGTCGAGTTTTAAGCTTAGCTTCTGGCTATTATTATTATTCCTAGAGCTGATCTTTACAGTGACTTTTAACGTATCAAACTTGAGGATATTGTAGGATTGACTGCACATCCATAATCACAGTGCTGGTTAAAGTGTGAAAATCCTTTGGCTTTATAAATAAGTCTGAATTGAATAAACAGATTAGTAGTGAGTAACTACTTAGCGCTCACAATTCAGTCAATAAACATATTAGTTTGTATCTCACCTTACACAAAAATGAATTTTGATGTTTTAATGGCCTTTAGGCAAATTCAGGTGCTGTCAAATAGACGGCTAAATGTCGATGACACAATACTGCTATTAAAGTGATGTTACCTTCGCAAACACACAAATAAAAGAACATCTTTCATTCGGTCTAATCCTTTCTATCATAACATTTCTGGATCGGATTATTGTTGACTTGAACGTTCTTTTGCAGAGCAGAGGTAATTTGGTCATTTGGTTTTGTTATTTTGTCCATTCCATGCCACTCGTTAAAAAGCAGGCTAAAAATAGATTGTAATTATTTTTCATATAATTTGAACAGAGAAAATGTGATTTGTCTTGTTTAAAAATTGCAACACAGTAGCAGCCATAAAAGACGGTAGCAGATGTATCTCAATATGAGCCGCTTGAATTACAGTTTTTCTCTTTTCTTTTCTCAGTACATGCAGGGAACATGCAGTGTAAAATATCTCAAAATTTTCTACTCTTGGTCTTTGATACACTTAAAATCATTAAGGAGAACATTTATGTTTTCTGATCCGTATTTACAGCGATGAGCCCTTGTGTCTGTTGTGCCACTTGAATCATAATGCATGAAAGAGCAAACTTTGTGAGGACGTAGCAAAAATGCACAAAAAATCCTCAATTATTGTCAATAGCAATAGAATGAATTGTAGGAGAAGAGGCTCTTGAACCCAAAATTACTGCTTGCCATTGTGTGAAATGTGAAAACATGAGAGAATACATAGGATCATCGCCACAAAACACAACTGACGACTGCATATCAAGCCACAGACACTGGGATACGCTTATATCCTTATTGTAGTATAGCTTGGTCCATGTCGTCAAGTGAAACCGATTAATTCTGTAACTCAAAACCATAATTGCTAGTAGAACTAAACATCTTATTGTTATACTCAGCATGATAGGGAGCCAACTGTCTTCTCTTCTGTGGTAGAAAAAATTATTTTTCAACAGCGAAAGTGAGCAAAGCTCATTTATTTCTGGCTTCTAACCCTGCAGGGCTAATGTTTTTCAATAACTATTTGTGACAACTACAAGCAATTACCGAACTCATCTTTTAGTAAGACAATGTAATGACAGATTTATAAAACATTTTATCCAATCAGCGGCTTTATTATACGTTGGAGCGTAAAAACGAATTGAAGGGTGAGGTCCATTATCAGCGCAAGATGGACCCGCCAAACCCTTATTGTAAACTATGAGAAAAACTTTCTAAATTTAAATTGTACGATGAAACAGCAATGGAGTCGAGTAGGTCTGAATACATGATACACTCCTGATAGAGTAAATAGGAAAACATCATCTGAATCATATTTAGTGTGGAATAAGTTCTATTCTATCCTACAAGTACTTGTCAATCCAGCCAACACAAGAATTAAGTTTTGATGGATTGATGCGGGCCTACATGTATATGCACATAGTGGGCTTACAGTTGCTGTTCCTCCAATACTTTCAAACAAAGACGACATAAGTGTGATTACATGTCGTCAAAAAAGTGTTGCTGAAGCCCCAGGCTGTTTTATCAGTAAATTATTAACCTTGCCAGATTGGGTTAGTACGGCAAATCAATTACATAGTGGCTATTAATTGAAAAAAATCTGGCTACACCAATTAGTTACGAGAAGTTACGCAAAGAGAAAACTCTTGACATAGATGGTCAGCATGACTAAATTGACAAACCAGCAAATCGGATTGAAACAACCCTTGCATCGTGACATGTTTTGAGGAGAAAACTGAACATTGTATTTTTTGTAGTTTTATTTCATTATCTTGCGTCTCATGACATAAGGGAGTTGACACAAATCTAATTATGCACTATTTGAACATCCTAAGCATTTATTATTATTATCATGTTCAAAGGATTTTACAAGTAAATACATCAGGGTTCAGATCCAAAACGGATGCTTGTAAATTGTGGTAGCATAAGATAACTTCACAAGTTGTGTGTTACATTATTCAATGATTGTGAATAATATGTTATATATCTCATTGCATTATTACAATGAGATAAATATAAATAAACATGTATTTATATTTATCTCCTTGATTATTGTCCATTTAATTTCATATGACGCAGGGCCAATACAAAATACATACATGTACATATCCACGTAATAATATGAAAAAAACCTGCTAAGCATTCCAATCAGTAGTCTAAAATGTGATTAAATTATACAATAATTATTGTGATAGTGGAAATTTTGAAAATATGATTATGGGGATTAATTACTATAGCGATCACATGGCATTTCACATATAACAAGATTCATTACTGTATAACAGACATGAGGAAATTCAAAATTTGCCTTACAGCAAAAATCTGTGACAAAGGTTATTACAATCATTTCTGTTTATAACTTGCAAAAACTTAAAGGAATATAGTCTATCTTCGATTCTTAAGTTGAAACAACAACAAAATTTCAACACAAAATCAATGAAAATAAACTTCTTTAGATTGAGGGTGGTATGTTATGCCATCAGTGTTTTTTCATGTTATGTGGTCATTGGGCGATTTTGATTCAGAAGGTTGCTACACGGTACACCACTGACCTGGGAGCTTGTCCAGATGATAGCACTGCCTATAGTTTCTCTGAAGGACTTTTTGCGGGTTTTGTTAGCAAAATATCAGTATATCAACCACAGGGATGCCCTTGTTTATTCATTCTGAATTACACCCTCCCTGTCCTGATTACAGGTTGAAGCAATGACTTCAAAATTGGAGTTGCTTTCTCACAATAATATGGTCGTGCTCAAATATTTGTGGCAGAAGGATCTCATTTATATCGTGGTGTAGACCATAATACAATTTGAGTGTAGTATACCACTTTAGTAAATGAGTTTTGTGGTTTATGAGCAATTAGACTTATAAAGGTAAATTTGTTAAAACGTTCAATTACACAGGTTTTTGACTACTATGCCTTAAAAATAAATTAAAAAATCATTTTTGGCAAGCGATGAAATTGTTGTCAGCTTTCAAAAAGCCAAATTAGGGTTTGAAGAATTTGAGCAAGAGATGAGAATGGAAAGTGACAGAAAGATATTTTCTGCAGCAAATCACGAATCAAATAAAAAACAATGCTAGTAAACTAATAGATATGTCATCAAAAGCACATTACTGCAAAATGCTCCCCAAACAGTCGTAATTACAAAAATTCTTCAAATTCAATCACATATTGTAGAAGCAGAAAGTTTATCCACTGATTGGGCTCTTGAACTGACTGAATATCTCTATGATGGTTCGGTAGCTACTATTCGCTCCCGTGTGAATAACACAATGAACACATCACACATGCTCCGTCTATGTTTTTTACGGCAGCTCTTACGGAAGATTCACACGATAATTATATAATCCTGTCACGATAAAAAACTCATTATTGAATTCTCTTGACAGCAATATTTTGACTCTCATGAGTAACTGAAACTTGACATCAATTACAGACAGTGGACACTTTTTGGAAACAAAAGATCCACTTACGGAAACCTCAAGCTTTTCAAAAATACCAAGTCCCCACTCATTTATTGGTTTCAATTTAATGCCAGGATGGCAATTATCTTTTTTTATCGATAGGGTGTTAAAATAGTAAGAGGCATTTTGGGTGGAAATGTATAAAACTGCAATAGGCAGTGATTATCAATTGGCTCCCGCCTGATCAAGAGGCGGTGCTTAACATATTGGCTAGCTGTAATGATGAGGGGGTACAGCTCTCAATGAAAAGATAAGATGTCTCTATTAAAACATACACCTTTTCACAGTCAAATTACATTAGGTTTGTCATTCAACGCTGTGGACGAGGTCAATTGAGCAACAGAACGTAGTCCTATAGATCATCATCTCAGGGTGTATATTCCTAAACCCTCCGTTTGAGGTCGAGGAACACACAGCAGTGTATCATCGATACCGTAGCAGTATTAGCAGCAAAAACAGGGAGAGGCTAGAAGGGAAAGGCAGTATCTTCGGGGCAAGTTGAAACCTGATGGCACTAATGAGTCCCATCGCTTCTAACGACGAAAACGAATTAAAGAGGAAGACTTCTTGTTTGGATGATGACGATTTCGTGAGCATGGCTGCCAAGTTTATGAGGACATCACATCACCATCACGAAATGAACAACAATAATCATATTAATGGTAATATGAACGGACTCAATGGAGGAAATATGGGAGCAGGAGGAATGACAGGAAATAACGGCAACATGTATAACTGTAACAACAATAACATACTATCAGCATTATCAACTATCGGCAGCCCAGAGATGGTAGGCCAACTCATTATGTACTATCGCTATTAATGTCTGATATTCCATATAATTATCATTGATTAAAATCCACCAGAACAGTTATAAGGGGTCAGCATAAGAATATGAGACATGGTCTAGGTATTTACTAAATTCATTTTTAAAAATTGCTCACAAAAATATTTTGATGAAGTTTCATCGTTTGACAAAAAAGTTCAAAAGAGCTGAATGAATTATTTTTAAAACAATAATAATGTTTTAAAAGGATAGATCATTATTGTAAAATGATAACAGATTGTTTTGTATACCATTTCAATTAACGATGTTATAAATCCAACCATCTTATCACACATTTATTGTGAAAATACAGCCCCGGGGCCAGGCTTTCTAGCTAATTGTTTGTGTGCATTATTTGTTAAGTCACACTCAGCGTGAAAATTGCTGCAGGCGTTTTTTGGTTTAAGATTAATGGTTAACCATTGCAACAAGACATTTTATATACATAAATGACGAGTGCAGCAATGTAAAAGTGTCGATAAGTAGCAAGGCTCATTTTATGGGATTAGGCTGTCAGGAGCGCACAGGTTTTATTTGCATGTATTTCTTTGACTAAGCACGAAATTGTGATTCAAAAATGCCAATTTTTACTCCAAATCAGCACCATCACAACTATTTTGTAAGTTCTCTTAGCATATTTTCTTTACTACAGCGCAATTTATCACATTTTTGAGTAGAAAATTTAGGGGTTTTGTAGTATAATCATTTGTTATGAGTGTACTCGGGGTTTTGATATCCATGGTGAGACCAGCAATGGACCTTTTTTGTCAAGACAACAAATGAAGTGAGAAGAGCGTCGTCTTAAAAGCTGGCATAGCTCCCATCACGCCCTGAAGCAGCTGGAGCGTCAATTACCACTACCTGGTATAATATGAGATAACATCAAGTCACCGTATGATGTAGATTTAAACCCTATAATCTTAAACAGTTAAAACCCCTATTAAATATATGGTAGGCAGCCAGGATGGCATATGAATATCACTTTATATAACATTATGATTACGTGATACATGAGATATAATCGTATCATGGCATTTCACCTTATCCATTTTTGACGATGAGAGCAGTTGAATGAATTATGAGAACGGGTTACATCTGGTAATTAGGGTCATAATTTGCCATCATGTGGTAGACTATTACAACAAAAGAATGGTGTGAAAGGGATTTGCGTTGCTAACGTTCTCACACTATGATTTACATTAATCCAGAGAACAAAACGCTACCATTTTATAATTAAAGAGAACAGTATAATTGGTAGTTTTATGAACAAGAGGATGGTATGACATCATTCGGGCGCCAGGGCTCTGGACCAACAATATGATAGTAACGTGTCACCCATACATTGCTGGCACCTGAAACTCTGCATGTGACAAAGACAGCCCCGCGCCCATCAGACCCCCAAAGTTTTTAAATGTGAATAATTCCAAACTTTTTTGCTTCATTTTCAGGACCGAGGTAATTTTAACGCTGCCGCACTGGGAGCGCTAGGTAACACATCGACAGCATCACAGCTCATGCAGGTCGGAGCGCCTCGACTCACACACACACCGAGTGCAGGAGGAGGTGGAGCGTCTGCTGAGTTTCAACCTCCTTACTTTCCACCACCTTATATGCCAGGACACAGTCAGCAGCCTGTAGACTTCTCACATGATCCGTACCATGCTGCCTTACATCATCATCAGCAACACACAGGCTACCCACAGAACATGCTTCGACAGCGAGAGGAACAGGTAAGAGCAAAAACTCAATTCTCATCCTTATAAATGAATTAATTGTTGAATATAGTGAGCTAAAAGTTACTACCATATATTAAATTGGCAGTGCAATAGGATAAAAGAATAAAATCAGGATATTGTATGAAAGTAGAGATAACCGTCTGTTTCAGAGCAAACGCCAATGTCTGGATGAGATTAAGACCATCGAGAAACATGAGCTTTTTCTCGCACTGACCAGTGGTGTTCAAGAACCGATATTGATACAATTCTGCTTCAGCCAGTCGGCGTAGAAGCTGCCGATATTAAATTGTGTTTGACACCTAACCTCAAACAAATTGGCTAAATTTTCTCGGTGCACACAGTAGCTCATGAATTCAAGTGCTAAGGGATTTCTTTTGGCACGGCCACAAACTCCATAATTAAATTAATTAGCGGATTGTTTTACATGATGATTCCGGCTGATGTATCTTAGTGACTCATGGAACGTATCGGTGTTATGTGTGATGGATCCAGCACCTTTTAAAAGATTGACTGGTTGTGACAACATCTTAAAAATGTTGCGCAGATGTGAAAATTCCAGGATAACAACAGTGCAAAAAATCCTTGACAAGACCCTAATTTTCTGTCATAAGATTTCATAAAAATTGTAAATCTGAAGTGGACCCACCTCTGATACCTCAAACATGGGGTGTTATTACCTCTATGGATACACAACAAACATGGAGAAATGTACCAAAAAGCTGTCAAAGTTTGTGGTGTCCGATCACGGAATCCTACAAATGTTGATATGCACTGATCATTTGCATGAAATAAAATGGTATAACCTGTTTGTTTTGATTCTGCCCACTGTCATAAGGCTACAAAACCAAAAAAGTCTAGCAATATTTTCCAGTGTGACTTTTAACCATCCAGGAAGACAAAAGTTGAAGGGGGTCAAATCTCACCAGCCGGTGCTTATTTTCTCTCTCTTTTGTCGCTTTTGCTTGGTTTCTGGATGTTACTCTCCTACTTGATAGGAGGTCAAAAAAAAGTTTCCTTTCCAGCGAGCTTTGCAAAAACCTGATGCAGAAAATGAGAACATTTGACATGCAATTGTGTCAGTCTCTAAAAGGAGATAGATGAAACCATCCGCATGTCCATGTATAAGTCCCTGCAAGGCCAAGGTTCAACCCTAGATGGCAGTACATGGTTATAAATGTGAATTTATTAAAGTGAAGTAGTCGATGTGATGTTTAGTTACAGCAGATACAGCAAGCTTCTGCCCTGCAGTCAGCGTATGATGCTAGGAGAGCTGACTACATGAGAAGACCTGATACGCTGCTCTACTCAGCTCACGGCAGCGGGCAGCATGACATGATGCAACAGAGCTCTATGTCAGGAGAAGACGCCTCACCACAGGTATGGCTAGGAATATAATATACATGCATGCTTTAGCATGGCTTGGTAAACCAGACTAACTTCAGCGTAGGTTCATAGTCTACCAAAGAATGAGTTTAGTGGTGGTAGAGACAAATACCAGGCACCATGCATACTAGCATAATGATGCTGTCACTGGCTGTTTAGGCCTACCTACAAAACTCTCAAAAAGGTTTCTTTCCTACATTTTAATGTCAATAACTTTCAGATAATAAGCTTACTTTCGAGAATAATACTAAAAAATGAGCGAAGAGGTGGCAGTAGGTGTTTGTTTTTGTGATGTAACTGGCGAGGTATATATAGTTGGAGTCTTGAAGTAGAGTGCAGTATGTTGGCGATTTCTTAATGACCTCCACCCTAACCATCGACTATGTTGAAGATGAATCAACCGCCCCTTTCTGCACTCGCACCATCATAATAATGAGTTTCCCATTTAACGGTATAATACCGGTAATGGTAACGTACAAATCAGCTCAAAAATCCAATCCAGTAATTTTTCTTCAGATAATTGAAGGTTTGGTAACCTGCCTAATTTCCCAGCCTAAATATGTTCTTGAAATACCTTACCTAATTTTATCAGTGTGTCACCTTAAAAATACCAATGATAATTTATAGCGATTACCATGTCATTTTTAGTTTTGGTCCAAATTTCCAGAGACCAGCTTTAAAGTAAAAAAAAACTCGCCAGTGGTGAGGAAGGGGAATTCTACGCCTGGAAACCCAGAAACCCTGTAAATACAGCTGGCTCCTTGTCCCTATCGTGTCAAGTGTCAAACAAAAACTTAGACATGAAAATTTAGAAGTTAATATTCAGTTGTGTATCAAAATAACAGGGTATCACTCAGCTACAAGTAAATGACAAGTGAACCTCAAATTGAGAAAGAAAAAGATCGAAAAACTGTGTCTTCACTTTTCATCAAATTCATGTAGCGATACCGGTAGTAAAATTGACAACTTTCTTGTTGTGTTATAGATTAAAATAAAATTACATGCATGGGACAACTTGTCAGGCTTCCAAAAGGAGAAGTACTTGTCTAATAAAAACAACATGACATCGACATACAGACTAAATTGTTCTGTTAGCTGCTTGTGATGCCACTAAAATTGATCAACGGGTCATTGAAGAAGAAAATCAGGGCGAAATTGCAGGATTATCGAGTAAATTCCAAAGACATTCCATCAAAATACCCAACTCACGCAGAAATTAATAGAACAGTGTATGGATCAAGTGACTCAGTTTGGGATTTTGGAAGGGCGGATAAAGGTCCTTAAAGTGATCACAGACAATTAATAGACTTTAGCCCCATTTTAGAATGATGTCATAACACATAGTGTAATAGTTATCAGGTGTTACAGTACTATAGTATGTAGATTTTCCGCCCAAGTATCACGATCTGAAAAGGCAATTCATGAGGAAAACAAAAATGAAATATTTCTCCCACACTGGACACATCTCTAAACCCTGATGTTGCTACACTTTCAGATTAAATTATGTCAAAGTTTTGGATAAAACATTTAAGTTTGTTGGGTTGGGCTCGGTGGAGTTTTATGAGACTTGGAATACTGCTAAACAAATGACTAGAAAACTTTTCTGAAAGAATAGAATTTAAGTATCTTGAACAGGTATTTTGTGGTATAATTAACGTCATTAGTACTACAACATTATATAGACAATGCAGTGGTTAATATACACTTAGAATCCAGACTGCAATTTGTAACTCTGGCCAAAAAACCACCACAACTCTGAAAAGACCAGCACTACAGTAGGCGGCAGAACAAATCTTAAATGCTCTAGAAAACCTCTTTGCTATCAAATTTCAAGATTATTGTCACTACTTCCCTAGTTTATTTTTTTGATGATGGCTCTTAACTCATTTAAAAAAAAAGTATTAGTTACCACCAAAATTTGTATTGTGACATGATGTATTGCAAAATTTACTTGTTACACTAAAATGCTAAAATCTTGAGCAGGTACGGTTATATACAAGATTTAGGATATTATAGAGCACACACACAGTAACCTACTACACAGACAATGGGATAATCCAGGTAGAAATGATGACAATGTTTCCGTCAATCTTAAGCGTAAAATGATTGGACAGCGAGAATCCTTGCAGGTTCTATAGAAATCCAAGAAGATCTTCAAACCACATAATCATGTTTTATTTTAATATAAAAGTATTAGAAAAATAATTCTTGACAGGATTGCAGATCATGTCGTTAAAACCCTCGGTTATGTAATATTTGACTCCCAGCTTAACTTTTATACAAAGACAGTTTTAACAGCATCAACATACAAGCCATTGAAAACTGATAAAACATCGAACTGAGAGGATTAAAAAATTCAATCCGCTTTTGTTAGAACCAGTTGTATTGCACTTTCATTAGGAAAATTATTTGTCCACCGAATTACAAATTGCAGAAAATTCCTAGCTGTCTCCTCCACAAAAATACTGTCGTGTGTACATAACTAATGGACTCTACCATCAATCATCGAATAATAAAAATATTGTCCAACAATTTTTAAATTCCTCGTCTAAGTCACATTGACCGTGATGAGCTCACAATTTTGAAGTTTGAATGACATGCGGTGATGATGATGATGTTGAGATGTGACAGTCCGGTAGAGTTAGGTTTATGCAGTGCCTGCATTTTTTAGATATACCTGGTAATAAGCACTTTTTTAAGCTACGGTGTTATTTTCAGCAGGCGTTACATCAATATGACAGTAATGTTTCATGCGCACCTATTTATTTTGGTCGTTGAACACACTTTTCTTCCCTGAAGCATGATTTTTAGTGTTTGTATACTTGGCATGGATTTAGCGCACAAGAGCTTTTAACTCAATTCTAATGATTACTGGACAAAGTTTAATCAGTTTTACCTGTCCTTCATTATACTTATAACACAAGATAATTGACATTATAATTAATCTCCCAACACAATGTTTGTAGGAAATTTGATCTTGGGAGAAGAAAAAAGTGCCACACCAACATAATTTTTTAACACAAGTGCCAAAATGTAGTCGGGTATGAGTAACTGATTGCTGAGATGCCAAGATGATGCTGAACAAAAGCAAGGAAAACAGCACTAAAATTATCAGCATTTTTTTCACTGGAATTTCTGTCAAGACGTGTCAAGTTGGATAATAACATAACATGCCTCATAAAGTGGGCTCCGCATCCGATGACTTTAATGTATATGATGGACTTTTTTGACATCAATGTAAGGAAATAGCATGGTGGGTTTAGAGCCCCGGAGTTATAATTTGTCCACCACTCAGAGCTACATTATGTACTGTTATTTCTGTCCACCAATTGAAAGCAATATTATTATTATAATCTCATAATAATTTTTATGCAGATAGTAGAAAGCAAATTGCCTGGGAACTGGCTGATTATAGTTTGCCATACAACTCCATATGGCTGTATCGTTTTGTAATAATACGGTAGTAGCCTCTTTGTGAATGTATGGGTTATTTCACACTATGCTAGCTGAAGAGAGATTACATAGTAACATCTGCATGAGGATAACCTTACTAAATCCCCTTGCCCATATCACTTACTGACAGTATGGTTGCGACATGGCACTCCCATTTTAATGACAACCCAATGATTAGCTGACCAATCGATTAGGCAACCTGTTGCAGTGGCACCTATTGAAAGTGAAGCTGGCAAATTTTTCACAGATTTCCTGGCCTTGTTATATTTTTTTCCCAGTCCAGCGGGACCAGAGCTTGTATTTAATACCGTAAGACAATGACATACCTTAGTATTTGCGGCAAAACTTCAAAGACTGCTCATTTTATCTGGCTTCATATAACACAAGTTGTGCCTCTGTTTTACAGGAGCCGGATGATTACATGTTGAGCGACAACTACAGAGCTAAAGGTGAGGCTTTTTCTTGTCTCGTCTGTTTTTTTCTGTCAAATATAGAAGGATTGCTAAACCCGACCAGCCCGAAAAATTTCAACACCCAACGGAAGCTTCAGAATTGACATACAAAGTCTGTCTTTCATTTTGTGGCACGCTAACCATTGCAATCAATTTGTCCGATTTGAAAGTGGACTTTCGCTGTCTGTCCATCACGGAGGGCAAATCATCTATAATTTTTATGACAGGTGGTAAAATTCTGCATACAAAAATAACCACTCTCCCGATAATATATCGGTCAGTCACCGAGGCAAAATATAGATTGGGCTTATCATAACAAATAACCACCCAGGTAACAAGATTGTTTGTATGCATACAGTACGTAAAACACCTATAATGTGTTTATTTTCGGGTACAGGTATGAAGGGAGCAATGAAAGACGGAAAAGACATGTATATGGGGGATAACATGGTCGCACCTGGGGATATATTTTGTTCTGTACCTGGACGGTTATCACTGCTTTCCAGTACGAGTAAATATAAAGTTACTGTAGCTGAAGTACAGAGGCGACTGAGCCCTCCTGAATGTCTCAATGCATCACTACTCGGTGGTGTACTACGCAGGTAGGTCATAGCAACAGCACATCTATTGTGAACTATCAACACCTAAAAATATAGTTCAATTATATATTTTTTTGTATATTATGGAGACACAAAAACCTAAAATTGAAAACTCATGGGTTTAATAAAATTAAATATCTCATTATTGCATATTATTATGTCTATTCG
>ERZ1740072.553-NODE-553-length-14993-cov-8.625184_pt1 | contig 14993 bp, 11 predicted proteins | sample MGYA00581733_ERZ1740072 | MGnify/ENA primary metagenome ERZ1740072 (study PRJEB43018, sample SAMN04849741) | marine metagenome | isolation source: floating plastic debris | place: Pacific Ocean | collected 2008-08-30 | study: EMG produced TPA metagenomics assembly...
GACTGGTCGTGACCTACTTCAACTGGATATGGCAGCACAGTCGCACCGGAGATACGGCGGCTCAGAGAGCAGAGATAACCACGAAGACTTGGTCCTGGAATGACATTGCTGCCTATCCCACTTTTTTCTGAGGCACGACCGATAATCTGATATAGACAAATGAAGGTTGCTTAGCTCAATGGCAGCGTGAAACAAAAGCGGCTGCCTTTACCCAAGTTGCTATTGACCCAGATATTACCACTGTGTTGCTCAACTATTTCTCGACAGATGGCAAGGCCTAGTCCCGTCCCTCCGTTTGATCGGGTATCGGAGGAGTCTAGCTGCATAAAGCGGTCGAAGATTGTTTTGCACTTGTCAGGCGGAATCCCAGGTCCTTGGTCGCGAACTTGAAAACGCACCATGGATTCTATCTGATTAGGTTGGTTTAACAAGAATGTGTCAACGGTTAGTCTGATAGTGCTGCCGTCAGGGGAAAACTTAATGGCATTGTCAAGTAAGTTGGTCAGTACTTGTTGGATACGCTGGCGGTCGGCGACAAGTTCAAAGCCAGGGTCAGAAACTTCCAGGGTGATGCCTGAGCGTTTTGCCATGGGCTGGACTGAAGCGGTTGCTGGGTTAGTCAGGTCTTGTGTATTGAGAGGTTGCTTTTTCAGTGGGCTTTTCCCCGACTCCAGACATTCAAAGTCTAAAATTTCCTCTACTAGTCGTACTAATCGCCGAGAACTTTTTGCTACGGTCTGAAGCAGTAACTGTCCTTGCTCAGAATCACTGGCTACGAGCCCCTCGGTTATCAGCTTTAACCCGCCGTCAATCGAGGTCAGTGGGGTACGTAGCTCGTGACCAACGATGTCAATAAACTCGCTTTTCATCCGCTCAATAACAAGGCGTTCGGTAATATCTTCGCCAATGCTCATGGAGCCGAGGATGGTATCATCCCTATCACACAGAAGAGTGTTGTTCCAGGCAATCATACGTTTTTCACCGGATCGAGTCACAATGATGTTCTGGTATTTTATGGCGGTATCTGGCTGGGTAAGTAACTGTTGGAAGTATTGAGTGAGTCGAGGTTGCTCAAATAAGGGCACGAACTGCTCAAACCAGTCTTTTCCGAGTACTTCTGAAGCGGTATAGCCTGTTAACTCTAGGAGAAAAGGGTTGGCATAGGTGACTTTGCCGTCATGATCAAGGCCAACTACTACCAGCGGCACATTTTCTAGCAGGGTACGCCAGCGATGTTCGGCCTGACGTAGGTCTGCGGTCCGCGTTTCGACTTGGTTTTCCAGGTCAGCATTTGCCTGACGTAGATCCTGTTGAGCTATTTGGAGGGCTTGTAGGGTCGTCGTTAACGTGACATTGGTTGCTGTCAGGCGGCTGTGGCTTTGTTCTAGTTGCTGGCTTAGACGAAGTTGGTTTTCGAGCTCACAGGTACGATCTTCTATGAGGGTTTGGTTTTTTGAGCGTAGCTGTTCTACCTCCTGCTGTAATAGTTCAACTACCTGTTGGATTTCGTTAGGATCAAGCGCCTTCAATAGGCTGCTTTGGGTAATCAGACCGGCTAATGTTTTGTCAGGCATGCAGACCACCAAACGCCGCACGTGGTTTCGGTTCATCTGCTGGTGGGCCATCCAGAGCGAATCATGGGGCTGGATGGGCAACAGAGGGGTGCTCATCACAGTCTGGGCCTGGGTTTGACTAAAATTAGTACCCAAGGTTTGAAATTGTACAATGTCTCGCTCGGTGACGATGCCGACGGGGCGATGATGAGTGTCTGTAATCACCACACAGCTGACGCTGTGTTCAGCCATCTGTTGCACTAGGGTCAGTAACGATATCGCTTGGGGGGAGCAAACGACCTTTGACTCCATGACCTCTTTGACTAATCTGAATTTTAGGAGGCTGGAGGGGGGGAGGACCTGCCGCAGGCTTTGTCGAGTAATGATGCCTGCTAGATGACCGAGTTCATCAACTATGGGTAGATGACGTACCCGGTTTTTTTTCATCAGGTGTAAGATTTCAAAGACGTCTTTGATGTCTTCAGCGGCTAGGGTAAGCAGCTCTTGGGTCATGACTGTGGCGAGTGCCATCCCTATGGTCGATTGCCCTGTGGCCAAGAGCCGTACCAGATCTCGCTCAGTGAAAATGCCAACGGGGCGCTGTTGGTCGGTGCTGAGGATATAGCTGCTTTTGGCTTGATACATCTGTGCGATCGCATCCTCAAGCAGTGCATCAGCCGTTACTGTGAGTGGTGTGGAGACAATGGCTCGATTGATGAGAGCCAGTGAATTTGGAGATGGTGAATCGGCAAGCATCTTAAGCTTTTCAAACGGTCCTACTAAAGATCTTCTGAGAGCCTGGTCAGTCATGCAAGCCCACGCTGAGTGGCAAACTCACTACTCACCAAATTAGACTCCTTAGAAAGCTCAAAGCAAAGCATAACGTAGCATTACATCCTGCCAGAGTAGAAGGGCCTGGGTTTTATCTATTCTTAGCAGCCAATTTTGATGATCCTGTGGGGATATGGATTCATCAGCTCCTCATAACATGCTCATTTTGTTGTCCTAGGTTTGAATATTGATCAGGAATAGGGATTTTATAGAGACCAAAGGATTGTATTTTCAGCATCGATCTGAGTACATTTCAACGAAGTGTTAACTGTACTAATGTTTGCTCAGAGTTGCGTATAGGCTTCGTCAGTGATTACAGGCAAGGTGAAATAAAATGTTGTTCCCTGAGCTGGCTGAGAGTCTACCCAAATGCGTCCACCATGGTTTTCAACAATCTTCTTACAAGTGGCTAGCCCAATACCTGTACCGGGGTACTCCTCCTTGGTATGCAGTCGTTGAAAGATCTGAAAGACCTGGTTAAAGTGTTCTGGATTGATACCAATGCCATTGTCATGTACGCTAAAACACCATTCATTTTCTTGGTGTTTTGCAGATACTTGCACATGGGGAGCCTTTTCAAGCGGATGATACTTAAGAGCATTGCTGAGCAGATTTTGAAATAGCTGCGTTAGCTGCGTTTCATGGGCACAGAGGGTAGGTAGCTCATTCTCTTTAGTAACAACTGCATGATTCTCGTCGATGCTAGGTTGTAATTCAGTGAGGACTTGTGCAATCACCTGATTACAGTCGGTTAGGTTGCACACTTGTTGAACCTGGTTTACCCTGGCATAGGTCAGTAAATCTTGAATCAGCTGCGACATGTGCTGACTGGCATTGATGATTTGGTCGATGTACTGATTGGCCGGTTCATTGGGGCGGTTGTGATAGGTGTGTGCCAAAATTTTGGCATAGCCAAAAATGCCCTGGAGGGGTTGTTGCAGATCATGTGAAACGACATAGGCAAATTGCTCCAGCTCTTGGTTAGACCGGGTTAATTCGTCATTTAGGTGTTGGAGCTTATCTAGGTTTTGTTGTCGCTCAATGGCGTAGTAGATGGCCCGCACTAGCCAGGTGCGTTGGATTTCGCCTTTGACCAGGTAATCTTGGGCTCCTTCGCGCAGGGCTGCGATCGCAATTTCCTCATCATCCAATCCGGTCAATACCAAGATCGGCATTTTAGGATTTACCTGATGTATTCTTTTAACCGTATTCAATCCATGGCTGTCTGGTAAGGACAGATCGAGCAAAACAGCATCAAACCTATTTTCTTGGAGGCAGTGGATCGCTTCATCAAGGCACCCAACCTGAGTTAGCTCGATATGCTCTACAGCAGCAAGAAACTTATTCAGCAGATAGGCATCTGCTGAATTATCTTCAACTAAGAGAATCTTGATGACGTCATTGCTCACGGCTGATCAACCAAATGAATCGGCTAAGTTAGACGCATATCTATGATAATCATGACACATGGGGGAGCTTGACGACCGTCAGCCAGAAGTTCTCAATCGATTCTACGACATTGATAAATTGCTTTAAGGTAACCGGCTTTGTAATGTAGCAGTTGGCCCGGAGGGCATAGCTTTTGAGAATGTCTTCCTCGGCTTCGGATGTCGTCAGCACAACCACCGGAATATTACATAGAGTTGGATCATCTTTGATTTCAGCCAGTACCTTGCGCCCATCTTTTTTAGGCAAATTCAGGTCCAACAAGATCAAATCGGGGCGGGGGGCTTCTTGATAGTCACCATCCTGATGCAAAAAGGCCATCGCTTCCACACCATCTTCTACAATGTGCAGATTGTTAAGTACCTTTGCTTTTTGAAACGTTTTTGCCGTTAATTTGGCATCGCTAGGGGAGTCTTCTACTAGTAACACGTCGATGGGCATAGATTCATTGATGTTCATGGACAAGGTGTATCCAGTTTTTAGTACGATTCACCCATGAGTTTTCGGTGGTCAGGCAGGGTGAAATAAAAGGCTGCCCCCTGTCCTGGTGCAGAGTCAATCCACATATGTCCTCCATGGCGCTGTACAATTTTTCGACAGATAGCTAAGCCAATGCCCGTGCCTTCATAGTGACGGCGTGAATGCAGGCGCTGAAAGATTTCAAAGATTTGCTCGAAATATTCAGGATCGATGCCAATACCATTGTCTCGAACACAAAATTCCCATTCATTCTGTTTCAATATGGCTGAAATGTGAATACGAGGAGTTTCTTGACTACGGAATTTGAGGGCATTACTAATCAGATTTTGCAACAGTTGGTATATCTGTGATTCATCCGCTACGACCTCGGGTAACGCATCATAGGTTACTACGCCATGACATTCCTCCATGGCCAGTTTTAAATTGCTTAGCACTTTCTGGAGCACGGACTCACAGGCCATTGGCTCAAATTCTTTGCCTCGTGTGCCCACTCGAGAAAATGTCAACAGGTCCTTGATCAACTGCTGCATGCGAGTCGCTCCATCCACAATGAAGTCCACATACTCATGGGCTTCCCCAGCCAGGCGATCGCCGTATTCCTCAGCTAGTAGCTCTGTGTAACTGCTAATGGTCCGCAGGGGCTCTTGCAAATCGTGGGAGGCTACATAGGCAAACTGTTGTAATTCAGCGTTGGACCTTTCCAGTTCTTGAGCCCGCTGTTCTAACTCCTGGGTGCGTTCCTGGACTTTTGTTTCTAACTTTTCATTGAGCTGCCGTAGTGCGTCCTCAGTTTGCTTGCGCTCGGTGATATCCCAGTTCACGCCAATCATACGTTGAGCTTTGTCGTTTTCATCCCTTAAAGTGATGGCATGGGCTTCAATAAACCGCACCTGACCATCGGGCCACAGGACTCGAAACTCGGGATGAAATTCTCGTTCTCCAGCAATAGCGGCCTGAATATCTGCGTGAGCCGCTGGCAGATCATCTGGATACACTCCTTGTTTCCAGGCTTCGTAAGCACCGCCAAAGGTTTCTGCGGTGATGCCATAGAGCTCATACATGCGATCGTCCCAAATTAAGCGATCCTCCACCAGATCAAGATCCCAAACACCAATCTTGGCAGAATTGGTCGCCAGAGCCAACCGTTGGGTCATTTCATGAATTTGAGCTTCAGTTTGCTTCCGCTGGGTGATGTCGCTAATGGAGCCAGCCATCCTTATTGCTCGGCCTGTTTCATCCCAAATAGCTTTTCCTCGGGCATTAATCCAACGATAGGTACCCTGCTTAGAGCGCAATCGATATTCGATATCGTAGGGAATCCGATATTCTATGTGGTCATGTACCGCAGCCAGCACCCGGTCATGGTCATCAGGGTGTAATCGCGATACAAACGCACTGAACTGGTTTTCCATTTCATCATCTTGATAGCCTAAAATCGCTTTGAATTGTGGCGAGTAGTAGACTTCATCGGTGAGGATAGTCCAATCCCATACTCCATCTCGAGAGGCCTGCATTGCCAATGCATAGCGCTCTTGGCTCTCCCGTAACGCTGTTTCGGTTTGCTCAAGGGCGTCCAACTTTTCACGCAACAATGCATTGAGTCGCTTTAGTTCTGCTGTTTGAGGATCCATTAAGTTAAGCATCAACGGGGCATCAACTTTATCTACTACTACCTATCTATAGGGACATAACAAGGCATGCTCTTATATTATCGAGAGCTCAGGAATATTCATCAATTCTCACGAGTTTCTCAAATTCTTTGCATAGTCTTGAGTTCGTAAGCAGGCTTAACAGGCAAGTTATTAAGCCTACTTATATTGTTGTATGGATCTCAAAAACTGTAAGAAAGCAGATTAATTGCCAGCTCATAAATCTTTTGGAGGAAGTCTATCCCGTGACATCACCTACTGAATCCAAATCTAATCCAAAATCTCTATGGCCAATTGGTAACTCTATACTTATTGTTGCCTTAAGTGTGTTACTTACCCTGACTATCCTACGATTATTTCCAAGATTCATTCTGACATCGCTGTCCTCGGCCCAGGTGTCATCACCTGGGCAAATTGCCCAAGCTCCTGCTTCAAAGACAATCAGTTCCCATAATTTTGTCGTAGCGGCTGCTAAGCGGGTTGGCCCAGCCGTTATAAGAGTTGATACAGAACGTACTGTTGCCAATGATATTCCTAATCCTTGTTCCCTTGTGGTTTCTATACTGATCCCGTCTCTGTATAGCCCAAGCCATTAGCTTCTGCATAGCGATGCATAAATCGCATGAACCGTTCCCAGTGGTCGTCTTGATCTATTTCAAGTTTACATTCAACACCTTTGAGATCTTCTCCCTCTAGGTCCCCATAGAACATCTTGACGCCAGAGGGCGTGATCAAGATTTCGCCTTCGGCATCGATCAGGTGTAGCGCGTTTCTTGAACTTTTTCTAAAGCTCAAGAAATGTTCTATGGAAGCCAAGGCTTGAAATCGCATGATTGCAACATGCATTCCTGTTGATGGATCTCGTCTGAGACTCACACTGCTTATTTCTTCAGGAATATCTTTAAAGATTTGTACACAGGGTGCTCGAACACTCATTGTCATCCCTCCTTGGTTATAGCTGATTGCTTAAGTGAGAATGATATTGCTGCCTGATATGACTGGGTGCTTTACCCCCCGACGTACCTATAAAATAGACATTAAAAGTGAGGAATGCATGAGCTATTGAGCCCCTCATCAGTTCCTCATTTGTTTTGTTGGATCGTTGGGTGTGGGTAAAACTAGCCTGGACCGGTTGATTGTATAGGCGTTGGGACGTCCCTTTAAGCGTATTAGTCTAGGTGATCTGCGCGATGAGGCAGAATTGCGAGGACACCGTCGTACAGGGGTGTTTTCCCATAACGCAACGGACGAAATCCCTCACAACATCCTCAAACTTCCTGCGTACTCTGAAGATGTTAGGTAATGCGGATTCTAACAGTCTGCTGTTGACACCGTTATTGAGGATTGCAACCGATGACGACCACCCTATTACCCCAGTCCGCGTTTGCCACATTAGATGGAAATGAAGCCGTAGCACGGGTGGCTTACGCGTTGAATGAAGTGATTGCGATTTATCCAATTACTCCTGCATCGCCAATGGGAGAATGGGCGGATGCCTGGGCCGCTAGCAACAAGCCTAATCTGTGGGGGACTGTGCCTGCCATTGTGGAAATGCAGAGCGAAGGCGGTGTGGCAGGGGCTGTGCATGGTTCTTTGCAGACAGGGGCGTTAGCAACGACGTTTACCGCATCTCAGGGATTGCTGTTAATGCTGCCAAATCTCTATAAGATTGCAGGTGAGCTGACGCCCTGTGTAATTCATGTAGCAGCGCGGTCTGTGGCGGCCCAAGCCCTATCTATTTTTGGGGATCATAGTGATGTGATGGCAGCTCGCAGCACCGGGTTTGGTATGCTGTGTTCCGCTTCGGTGCAAGAAGCGCAGGATATGGCTGCGATCGCAACCGCTGCATCCCTGGCCAGTCGCATTCCTTTTATTCACTTTTTCGACGGTTTCCGCACTTCCCACGAGATCCAAAAAACAGAGCTGCTGTCTGAAGAGAGTCTGCGGTCTCTCATGGATGACGAACTGATTGCTCAACATCGCCAGCGAGCTCTTAGCCCCGACCACCCAGTAATTCGAGGCACAGCTCAAAATCCCGATGTATTTTTCCAGGCGCGGGAAGCAGTTAACTCTTATTACCCTCGCTGTATTGATATCGCAGAACAAGCAATGGAGAGATTTGCCCAACTCACGGGGCGGCAGTACCGACCTTTTGAGTACTATGGCGATCCAATTGCAGAACGGGTGATTGTGCTCATGGGATCTGGCTGTGAGACTGCTCAGGCCACAGTGGATGCCCTCAATGAAGTTGGAGAAAATGTAGGTGTGCTGAAGGTGCGACTATATCGACCTTTTGATATCCAAAGGTTTGTAGCAGCACTACCTAAAACTGTTAAGGCGATTAGCGTATTAGATCGTACTAAGGAGCCGGGCAGTGCAGGTGAACCCCTGTATTTAGATGTGCTTGCGGCTGTGACAGAAGAGCGCTTTACTACATTGAGTAATGGGGCTCCGGTGATTGTTGGTGGGCGCTATGGTCTGTCATCTAAAGAATTTACGCCAGCCATGGTAAAGGCTGTCTTTGATAATCTTTTACTTGATGGCTTTCAACACAATCAGAAAGAGCCCAAAAATCACTTTACTATTGGCATTGATGACGATGTTACCCACACTAGCCTGACCTATGATCCAACATTTTCCATTGAGTCAGAGCAAACGATTCGTGCAGTTTTCTATGGGCTAGGTTCGGACGGGACGGTAGGTGCCAATAAAAACACCATTAAGATTATTGGCGAAACCACTGAAAACCATGCACAAGGTTACTTTGTCTATGACTCGAAGAAGTCTGGTTCGGTTACCATATCCCATCTAAGATTTGGTACTGACGAGATCCATGCTCCCTATTTGATTAGCCAAGCTAACTTTATTGCCTGTCATCAGTGGATGTTGTTAGACCAGCTCGATATTCTGGGGCCAGCCATGTCAGGGGCAACATTGTTGTTAAATTCTCCCTATGATCTAGAACAGCTGTGGGATAAGCTTCCCGAACGGATTCAGGCTCAGATTCTTCAAAAACAGCTTGAGGTGTATGCCATTAATGCCTATGAAGTAGCCCGAGCAGCTGGTTTGGGGGGGCGAATCAATACGGTTATGCAGACTTGTTTCTTTGCTTTATCAAAGATTTTGCCGCCCGCTGAAGCTATCGAAGCTATTAGGGCATCTATCTCTAAAACCTATGCTAAAAAAGGCGATAAAGTCGTATTGATGAACCTGGAGGCGGTGGAGCAGACTTTACAGAACCTGTATAAGATCCCCCTGCCGAAAGGGCCACAGGCTAAAAAGCTTACCCCCTTAACATCTCCTGTAGCAGACACAGCTCCTCCCTTTGTAAAAACTGTTTTAGGTAAGATGATGCAACGTCAGGGTGACACTATTCCTGTTAGTGCTTTACCCTGTGATGGAACGTATCCTACCGGTACTGCCCAGTGGGAGAAACGTAATATCGCCCAGGCGATTCCCGTGTGGGATCCGGACGTATGTGTCCAATGTGGCAAGTGTGTTATGGCCTGTCCCCACAGTGTGATTCGTGGAAAAGTTTATGCATCTGAGGCATTGGATGGAGTGCCAGAGACGTTTAAACATACGACTGCTCGCGAGTGGCCAGGGCAAGAATTTACCCTCCAAGTTTCTGCTGAAGACTGTACTGGCTGCGGTATCTGTGTGGATGTGTGTCCGGCTAAGAATAAGGCGATTCCTCGACTGAAGGCAATTAATATGACTCCCGTTTATCAAGAGACATCGGTAAATGGTAATGGGAGCCATACCGTTGTTGATTTACGGCAGCAGGAAAAACCTAACTGGGAGTTCTTTATGGATTTACCCAATCTAGATCGGCAGCAGCTGAATCTCCACAAGATCGCTCAGCAACAACTGCAGCAGCCCCTGTTTGAATTTTCTGGAGCTTGTGCAGGCTGCGGTGAAGCGCCCTATCTAAAGCTGTTAACTCAGCTCTTTGGTGACCGCTTGCTAGTGGCCAATGCGACGGGCTGTTCCTCAATTTATGGTGGAAATCTACCGACTACACCTTGGAGCCATAACGCTGATGGGCGGGGGCCTGCCTGGTCGAACTCACTGTTTGAAGATAATGCTGAGTTTGGATTGGGGTTCCGAGTATCGATTGATAAACAGGCAGACTATGCAGCTGAGTTACTGCAAAAAGTGGATGCAGAGATGGTTATGGAAGTCGGATTTTCTCCCATGGAACAACTCACTCGGCAGATTCTGCAGACACAGCAAATAGATGAGGCCGACATTGTGGAGCAGCGGGAACGAGTAGCTCAGCTCAAGGAGGTTCTAGAACAGGTGCTTCAGCAAGAGATCTCTATAGAGCTAAAAGAGATTATTCAACGGCTGCTGCCCCTGACAGACTACCTGGTGAAAAAGAGTGTCTGGATTGTGGGTGGAGATGGCTGGGCCTATGATATTGGCTATGGTGGTTTGGATCATGTGTTAAGTTGCGCACTGGATAGTCAGCGCGGGCGCTATCGCAACGTCAATATTCTTGTTCTCGACACCGAAGTCTATTCCAATACCGGTGGGCAACAGTCTAAAGCTACCCCTAGAGCAGCTGTCGCCAAGTTTGCAGCAGGCGGCAAAACAACGGCTAAAAAAGATCTAGGTCTAATGGCCATGACCTATGGCCATGCCTACGTAGCCAGTGTGGCCATGGGGGCTCGCGATGAGCATACCCTCAAAGCATTCCTTGAAGCCGAGTCCTATGACGGACCGTCTCTTATCATTGCCTACGCCCACTGCATTGCCCATGGCATTAACATGTCCACTGCCATGAGTCATCAAAAATCCGTTGTTGATTCTGGCCGCTGGCTGCTGTACCGCTACGATCCTCGGCGTCGTTCAGCCGGAGAAAATCCCCTCATTGTGGACAGTCGTACACCCAAGCTACCGATAGAACAGTCAATGTATGCCGAAAATCGATTCAAGATGTTGGTCCACGCTCAGCCACAGGTAGCCAGAGAACTGTTGCGGCAAGCCCAACAAGATGTGCAAACCCGATGGCATCTGTATCAGTGTTTAGCTACGTTAGGAGAAGAAAAATCATGACACACACCCATACAAATCGTAATCCCATTAGCTGGAAACCTCTGAAGTGGTGGCTATTGGCTCTAATAGCCTTACTGTGGGCTTTGTGGGTTAGTCAAGATCCCAGTTTAATCAAGCCTGTGTACTTGCTTGAGGGGTTCACCTCTATGTTTCCAATTCCCTAGATAAATGATAAATACTATGGATATCTCTACCACCTATCTTGGTCTATCCCTGCGTTCCCCTTTGGTAGTCGGTGCCTGTGGCCCCTTAACCGAAAATCTGGATAATCTTCGCCATATGGAGGACGCGGGAGCCGGGGCAATAGTTCTTCATTCCCTGTTCGAAGAACAATTACATAGAGATCGCCTTGAATTAGATTATTACATGACCCATGGAACGGAAAGCTACGGTGAGGCACTTAGTTACTTTCCCCAGCGACCTCTGTTTCATGTTAGTGCTGAAGCCTATCTAGAACATATCCAATCGGCCAAGCAGCAAGTTGATATACCCATTATTGCTAGCTTGAACGGTACGGCAAGTGATAGCTGGGCTGATTATGCCAAACAGATTGAGTCTGCCGGTGCCGATGCGTTAGAACTTAATCTCTATGCTGTACCGACGGATATAAGTCTAACGTCTGACCAGGTTGAACAAACCTATTTGGATATTGTTCACTCGGTAACCCATAGTGTTGATTTACCGGTTGCGGTCAAACTCAGCCCCTATTTTACAAGTCTGGCTCATTTTACCCATCGTCTCTCTCAAGCAGGAATCAACGGCCTAGTCCTATTCAATCGCTTCTATCAGCCTGACATCGATATCGACACCCTGGAAGTGTATCCTCATGTTCTGCTCAGTACCTCTCAAGATTTACGGTTGCCGTTACGATGGATTGCCATTCTCTATCGCACCATGCCAGTAGATTTTGCAGCGACAGGCGGTATTCATCGTGCTCAAGATGTGATCAAACTGCTGATGGCGGGGGCTGATGTGGCACAGATGGTCAGTGCGTTGTTGCATCATGGCATTGATCATCTGCGTACCGTTGACCAAAATCTACGCAGATGGTTACAGGACCATGAGTACACCTCTCTTAGTCAGCTGAAGGGTAGCATGAGCCAGATAAATTGCCCTGATCCCAGTGCCTTTGAGCGAGCTCACTATATCCAATCGCTCCAGAGTTATCGGCCTCAGCCACACTCCATTCATTTGGCTCCCTGATTTATATTTTTTATATTTGTTTGAACCGTGACTAAAAAGATTGGCATTCTCACAAGCGGTGGCGACTGTCCCGGTCTCAATGCTGTTATTCGGGCTGTGGTTAAAAGTGCGACTGGACGGGGCTGGCAGGTATATGGTATTCCCTACGGTACCCAGGGCCTAATCAATCTAAAGCAGGGGAACTGTACTATTGAAGACTTTCAGCTGCGAGACCATGGGTTTGATATTCCAGGGCTGCTCCACGGTGTAGATATTCTCCAGTTTCTCAGTGGCAGTATTTTAGGTGCCTTAAACAAAGGAAATCCCAGCGACCCTGACATTGCTCGTGAGATTTTAGATGGGTATCGTTTGCTTGAGCTAGATGCCTTAATTACGTTGGGGGGGGATGGTAGCCTCGATATTATTTCTGACCTGGCACAGCAGGGTAATTGGAACTGGATTGCCATTCCTAAAACCATTGATAACGATGTCCCCTTTACTGAACAATCTTTGGGGTTTGATACGGCTGTGGATACGGTAACCCGTGCCCTCTATGATCTTACCTTTACGGCAGCTAGCCACGATCGCATTATGGTGGTACAGGTGATGGGCCGGGATGCCGGTCATCTGGCATTGCGAGCGGGTATTGCTGGTGGTGCGGATGTCATTCTGGTACCGGAACTAACGCCGCAGATTAATGACAACATTCTCGACGGCATTTGTCAAAAAATTGTACAGCTACGTCAGGCCAGGCGTCGGTTTGGCCTAATAGTGATGTCGGAGGGTGTGCATAATCAAAATGACTTGAGAGAGAAATATATTGGCGATACCCTGGCTCAGCAGATATATGATCATGCAAAACGACTCTGCGAAACAAATAAAACAGACTTTTGTCATTTACAGAGCATAGAAACCCGAGCAACTACACTGGGACATACTCAACGCAGTAGTACGCCGTCGTCGATGGACTGTCTGATCGCAACGGCCTTTGGCTCCAAGGCGGTGGAGTTGATTGCGGCTGAACAGTATCAGCAGTTGGTTATTTGGTCCCAGGGAAGGGCAGATAGTAAGCCTCTAGACAAGGTCATCCCCTTAATCAAGCAGCGCCATCGATCTGGCTGTTGTCCTAGACCCGTTTCACTAGATAGTCCTTGGGTGCATATTGCTCAGGGTTTAGGAATTTATCTGGGTGAAACTATAGCTATGCCTGAGGTGCCTGTACTATTCCATATTGGCGATCTCCAATGAAGTATGTTGACGAATACCGGAATGGATTGGTAGTACAGGAGTATGTGGATGCGATCGCATCCTTAGTTACCCAACCCTGGACCCTGATGGAAATCTGCGGTGGTCAAACCCACACCATCGTAAAATACGGTCTTGACCAGCTGTTACCCTCTGACATTACCTTGATTCACGGTCCTGGTTGCCCTGTATGTGTGACCGATATGGCCATTATCGATCAGGCGTTGGTATTGGCGGCCCAACCCGAGATTATCTTTTGTTCCTACGGCGACATGCTACGGGTTCCAGGCACCTCTACGGACTTGTTGAGTGTCAAAGCCCAGGGTGGAGATGTACGCATGGTGTATTCTCCGCTGGATGCGCTAGCGTTAGCCCGTAGGCATCTAGACCGGCAGGTTGTGTTCTTTGCCGTTGGGTTCGAGACCACAGCCCCAGCTACAGCCATGGCGGTTTACCAGGCACACCAGCACCAGGTGGAAAATTTCTCGGTATTAATAGCCCATGTGTTGGTGCCCCCAGCCATGGAAGCAATTTTGTCATCATCGGATTGTCAGGTGCAGGGCTTTTTAGCTGCAGGCCATGTGTGTACAGTGAAAGGCTATGAGGCATATCATGAAATTTCGGAGAGATATCACACTCCCATTGTGGTGACTGGGTTTGAACCTGTTGATATTTTGCAGGGAGTATATCTCTGTCTGAGGCAGCTGGAAACAGGTTATGCCCAGGTGGAGAATCAGTATATCAGATCTGTTCAGTCCCAGGGAAATCTCCCGGCACAGCAGTTGATGAGCGAGGTTTTTCAAGTAGTGCCCAGGGTGTGGCGAGGTCTGGGCAGTCTTGCCCAAAGTGGTCTGGGGCTGAGAGAACCTTACGATTATTTAGATGCTCAATTGCGATTTATCGATTTCTTCCCTTCTTTTCCTTTCCCCCTTTCCTCCTCTCATCCTCAAAATGCATGCATTAGTGGCCTTATTCTACAAGGTCTCAAAAAGCCCTATGACTGCCCTGCTTTTGGAACAAAATGTTGTCCAGAACATCCCCTCGGTGCTCCAATGGTTTCCTCAGAAGGAGCCTGTGCTGCTTACTATCGCTATCGTTTAGCTACATTCAGATAGGAGGCGCTTGTCAATCAGAATCGACTCCAACCTGGCGATTATCTATTAGAACTCTATTTTCCCTATTGCCATGATAAATAAGTCAGCAATGTCTTTTGTATTCATATACTTCTCTATTCAGAATATGAGGCTGTGTATACTACTGCACTTGCCTCATAAGTTTAGTTGCTGAAAAACCTTCTGTAGAACTTGGGCAGAGTGACACAGTTGCTGTTCTTCTTTTTTGCTTAGTCTCAAGTTAACGGTCTTAAGAATACCTTTTTCATTTAGAACTGTAGGCCACCCCAGACAAACATCATGGATCCCATAGGGACCATCCACTAGGCTACTGACCGTAAGAATGCGCTCCTGACTGCGCATGATAGCCTTAACAATATCAGTAACTACTAACCCAATAGCATAAGAAGTATATCCCTTACGTTGAATGATCT
>ERZ1740072.554-NODE-554-length-14991-cov-5.447576_pt1 | contig 14991 bp, 11 predicted proteins | sample MGYA00581733_ERZ1740072 | MGnify/ENA primary metagenome ERZ1740072 (study PRJEB43018, sample SAMN04849741) | marine metagenome | isolation source: floating plastic debris | place: Pacific Ocean | collected 2008-08-30 | study: EMG produced TPA metagenomics assembly...
TCAGTGGACCCTTAGCTCAGCTGGATAGAGCGCTGCCCTCCGAAGGCAGAGGACAGAGGTTCGCATCCTCTAGGGTCCGCCACAAAATCAATGACTTGGAAGACGAAGAGAACCACACAACGGTTTGCTCCGGGCCGGCTGCGTCCAACCTCGTTTTTGAAGATATGTCCGCGCCAGCCTCTACAGGCCGTACTGTTTGCCACCAAACCCATGCAGATGACAGGATTTGTCGCCAGCCGCGCATTGGTTTCGTGACAGCCTTAGTCACAGACGCGCAAGCAATTCATAGATGTATCTCCATTCAAATGCGTCGCCGCGCCTCTCAGGTAAAAATGATTGGCGGCGTGTACGGGCGTCAGCCTGTTTGTTGGGGACTACGTGATGACCTGAAGTGTCCATCTACTGGCACGTCGCATCAATTGCTCTATTGGCCCCAGCTCCACGCTTGTCGAAACAGTGGCGCAATTGTAATCACTCCCGGCCAAAATCGTTCTACATTTGGTAAAGCTGTCCCATGGTCAGATGGGTGGTTAATGCAGAGATGACGTGAGAAAGCCAGCGCTTGACGCCAGGCGTGAAGCGGCATTGAATTAGATAGCTGTGAATGGCAATTTTGAGCCCTTACCGACTGATGCTGCGCCGTGTTCGAAAGTCTGCTACCCAACTCTGAAGTATGTTGTGGCGGCAATCGCGGCGCAAAACAATTGGGTTTGGAGCTGGCAATGCTTGAGTGGTTTCCGAGGGCCGTCGGTTTTGTGGTGATTTTTTTTTGGGCTTCGCAATCAGCGGCAAATAGCCTTGGCTTAGCTCCTCCGGAGCGGTGGCCTAAAAGGTACTTTGGCCAGAATGCACAGATTTCTGATACTGGTGAGTTAAGGTTTGATTGGTTTGATCCGTTTTCGAACGAACCAAAGGTTGTTTCTTTTCAACAAATGGATGTGGGTGACGTTCCTGATAAAGTGCGACAGATTGTGTCCGGCCGTTCAGTAACATGCATATCAACCTTGGAGTCGGCTTTTTTGAGCCATGCCGATTGTTATGTTTTTCTAAATGAAGTGAAGGCAGGGGCGACTTCAATCTTGAGGTTGATTTCGGCTTTCCGAGGAGATTTGATTGGTTGTAGTCCCAGTGAAAGTAAAGCCCTTAAATCCGTCGGAATACAAAGCTGTGGGTAGTGTGTACGCTATCTGGAAACGTCTCTAGTTGAGTTGACGAACGAAAAACGTACATGAACTTAATGGTATCGAAAGTCCTCTTTGTCCGCAACCTGACCATTAGCAATCAATAAGCGTCCGTTTTCATCTCGGTATTTTGCAGGTCCATAGCCTAAATCCATAGGCGACACTTGGGTCCGCCACTTATTCATTGGTTGGCATTCATTGGTTGGCAAAGTCGTTGATGTCAGTCGGACGGATTGCGCACCGTTCGCACACCAGCATCTAACGCACTGTCACTACGGGTGATGACAGGCACGGAACGACCTCACACCCTTGGCACCATCCCGCCCTGCCCGATCTCTTTTGGAGTGCGAAGCGGCAGGTCTTGCCGGAGGGGGCAATTCTCCGATCAACAAAATTCTCACCTAATGCAGAATTCGTCACGTCAGTGAGATGGCATCTTTGCTCACGTTCATTTCGAGCAACGCCGCCGAACCCGAAATGTCGATCAGTTCTGCGATAGACCCAATCGACATTTTTTCCAGAATGCGCGCGCGGTGGTGATCCACCGTTCTTGGACTGATGTTGAGTTGACGGCCAACCTCTTTGCTGGATGTGGTGGATGGGTTCTGGATCATAAAAACCGCCACTTCCCGTTCCCGAGCAGTCAACAGGCTAAAGTTGCTGCGGGCCTGTTTGGTGGTCTCCTCTGCGTTTCTGGCGACCAGATCCGCCTCAAACGCGGTGGTGATGCAGGCAACCAGCTCACTTTGGCGGAATGGTTTTTCCAGAAAATCCACGGCGCCATTTTTCATCGCCTGAACCGATTCAGGGACACCGCCCTGTCCGGAGATAAAGATGATTGGAATGCGCAGTTGGGCCGCGGCCAAGTGGCTTTGCAACTCCAGACCGTTCAGGCCCGGCATCCCATAGTCCAAAACGAGACAACCCGGCTCACTGGCTTGATACGCCTCCAAGAAGGACTCAGCCGAAGCAAAGCTCTCAACCTGGAACCCACGCTTTGTCAACGCGCGCGCAAGGCTGACGCGAATGCGGTCATCATCATCAACGAGGAAGATCGTGGACTCTGCATAAGTGTGCGTCGACATGTTTTACCTCACTTGGGCCTGAGAAACGCAGACGGATCTGCACGGCACGACGCCTGCTTCATATCACGTCGAAAAGGAGAGGCAAAAACGCGCGCCGTCTTTGTAGTTTGAGTCGTGCCAGAGCCGTGCGCCGTTGGCCTCGGCGATGGTTCTGCAAATTGAAAGACCAAGGCCCATGCCGTCTTTCTTGCTGGTCTCAAACTGCTTGAACAGGGTGACATTGGGATCAATGCCGGGGCCTGTGTCCTCCACCCGGATCTCGAGACGGTCGTCGATCCGCCGGCCAATGATGGCGACCTCTTTCACCGGGCTATCGGCCTCTGTGATGGCCTCGATGGCGTTGCGGACAAGGTTGATCAAGACCTGCGCGATCTGGATTCTATTGCCCGTGAGCAGCGGCATTTCGGGTACGTCAGAATGCAAGGTTACGCCCTGATCCATCGCTTCGTGGTGCAAGAGCTTTTCTGTTTGCTCAACCAGTTCGTTCAAGTCGAATGGCGCCATTTCACCCTGATCCTTGCGAATGAACCCGCGCAAGGCGCGCAGAATATCCCCGCCCCTGTGCGCCTGATCATCAAGCTCGTTCAGGATACTCAGCAAGTCTGGATTGGTATCTTTCTGCTGTCGGGCGGTGGTGATAGCCGCGTCCACATTCTGCGAAATGGCTGTCAGCGGTTGGCTTAACTCATGTGCCAGTCCGGTTGCCATTTGCCCCATCAGGTTGACGCGCGAAAAGTGCGAAAGATCTCGATTCAGCTCGAGGATTCGGGCATCGGCCACGCGGCGTTGTGCAATTTGATCGATCAATGTTTCGTTGGCTTTTTTGAGCTCTTTATACGTCTCGGGCAAAGGTGCTGAATCTGAGACCTCGCCTTGCGAGACAAGTGCTGTGCGCACGGCAAACGCGCGCACCGGTCTTAATATGAACTCGGCGAGCGCGAGACCCACAAGGGCTGCCAGAAACGAAATACCTCCGGCAAGCCACAGGTTGCGGGTTCTGTTGTCCTTGATGCCTTGGGTAAAGTCGTTTTCAGGAGCGTAAACTGCGATCGTCCAAGGCAGCCTGATCCCGAGGAACGGTTTGATGAGCGAGACGTACTTGTCCTTGCCGAATACAAATTCAGACTGCGTTTCCTGCTCGATCTTGATCAGATCGTTTGAACCAAGCCCGGCAAAGGCAGCCTGCGCGACTGGATCGTCTATCTCCCTTATGCCCACGAGGTTCAGGGCATTGTCCTCACCCACTTCAATGAGTTGGGCCATTTTCGGATGCGCAATCACGTTGCCGTTTTCATCGAGGATCAAAGCTGAGGCATTTTCGCTCAGCGCCAGTTCCGAGAGAAAAAGTGAGATCGCAGATATTTCGATATCGACCCCAATGACACCTCTGAATTCACCGTTTACGGCAACGGGGGCAGCAACCGTAATTCCGGGCTGGCGTGAAGAAAAGAAGACGTAGGGTTCAGTCCATGTCGTCGAAAGCTCGCGCTTTGCGCTCTGATACCAAGGCCGTTTACGGGGATCGAAAGCGTCGTCAGGATCAATGTCGGTTTCGACGGGCCCGAAGTCTGCGCCGCGCCAAACAAATTCGGCCGCCGGGTGGTTGCCCTCGGCGCGCATGATCTTGGTTCGGAACGGACCGGGGCCATCACTGCGCATGACATAGGTGAAATTCCCAAACTCATCGCCGTAATAAAGCCCGGAGATTTGAGATTCGCCCTGCAGATTCTGGAACATGAATTTTTCAAGTTCGGCAAAATCGGTGTCCGCTATGATGCCGCCTTCGATAACGCGTTTTGACAGCTCGGCACTTTCCTGTGCCGGTTTCAGAAATGCGTAGGAGCGCTCGCTTGCTGTCGCGCCCGCTTCCACCAGGCGATCACGCGCAATTTGAAGCATCGCTCTCTCGGAGGTGAAATAGGACGTCGAAACGACGATCAGAATGGCAACGAACTGCAGCCCCGCCAAGCTCAACGCCAGAACAAACCCAAGCGAAAGCTTCACGGCACGCCTCCGCCGACATGTGCTGCGGTGCTATTGGAGTCCGACATTCCGAAGCGCTTTTTCAAATGCGGTTTCCAGTTTCTCGACCAGTTCGTCCAGATGTTCGTTCTGAGCGATGAAGGGTGGTGCCAGCAACACATGATCGCCGTTTCGCCCATCGAGCGTGCCACCCATCGGATAACAGATCAGGCCTTGGGCAAATGCTTCACGCTTGAGCACGGCATGAAACTTGAGGCTTGGATCTAGGCAGGTCTTGGTTTCGCGATCCTGAACGAATTCAACACCAACAAACAATCCGCGGCCGCGAATGTCGCCAACATGCGGGTTCTGACCAAAGCGGTACTTCAACTTTTCTTGCAAATAGGCGCCCTTGCCTGCGACGGTATCGACCAACCCGGCGGTTAGCTTTTTGACAACGGCGACCCCAGCGGCACAGGCCGTTGGATGCGACAGGTAGGTGTGGCCGTGTTGAAAGAAACCAGACCCGCTCTGAATGGCGTCGTGAATTCTGGCGCAGCACATCATCGCAGCGATGGGTTGATACCCTGCCCCCAGACCCTTGGCGATTGTGCAGATGTCCGGCGAAATGCCCTCCTGCTCATGGGCAAAGAGCGTTCCGGTCCGGCCCATGCCGCACATCACTTCGTCTAGGATCAACAGCACACCATAGGTGTCGCAAATCTCACGGACGCGGCGAAAGTACCCGTCGACCGCTGGCACAGCGCCAAGTGTAGCCCCGACGACGGGTTCAGCGACAAAGCACATGATCTGATCCGGGCCAAGGCGCAGGATCTCGTCTTCCAGTTCGTTTGCAACACGCAGTCCATAATCTTCTGCGCTTTCAGCGTCTTCGCGGCCGCGGTATTCAAAGCAAGGCGCAATGTGGGTTACATCAATCAAGAGGGGTGCAAATTGGGCGCGCCGCCATTCATTGCCGCCAACGGCCAAAGCCCCCAAGGTGTTCCCATGATAGCTTTGACGCCGCGCGATGATCTTTTGCCTTTGAGGTTGTCCAATTTCGATAAAGTACTGTCGCGCCAGCTTCAGCGCCGCTTCAACAGCCTCTGACCCGCTGGACAAAAAATACACCCGATCAAGGCCGTCTGGCGCATTGTCGACAAGCAGATCAGCAAGTTCTTCGGCGGGCTCTGAAGTGAGAAAACTATTGTGGGCGTAGGCCAGCGAATCGAGCTGCGATTTTATGGCATCGATCACATCTTGATCACCGTGACCGAGGCACGAAACAGCTGCTCCACCCGAACCATCCAAATATTGCTTGCCCTGATTGTCCGTCAGGTAGACACCCGCCCCCTTGAGACCAATGGGCGGCAAGTCTTTGGAGTTTCGAGGAAAAACCCGCGACATTAATACACTTTCAGTGTGAGTGAACGAGAACCTCCCATTTTTGAGAGATTCTTTCCATAGGTAGTTACGCGCATAGACTCAAAGTGGGCTTGCTGTGACCCTCCTTGATCATACCGGATACTGATTCCGGCATGAAGTTCGCGCCCGTGCAAAATGCGGTGGCCAGTTTTTTTTAACGAGTGCGCGGGTGCGGACACACTAAAAAATCAACTGGGAGTAAAGACATGTCAAAAAACAAGTTCGCCTTCGGCGCGGTGGCAGCAGTTGCCCTGTCTCTGACGGCACCGGCTGCGATGGCCGAAGAGTTCATTACAATCGGTACCGGCGGCGTAACGGGCGTGTACTACCCAACGGGTGGCGCGATTTGTCGTTTGGTCAACAAGGGACGCAAAGAACACGGCATCCGGTGTTCGGTCGAATCCACGGGCGGCTCCGTATACAACATCAACACAATCCGCGAAGGCGAGCTTGAGTTCGGCGTCGCCCAGTCTGACTGGCAGTACCACGCCTATAACGGCACTTCGAAATTCGCTGACGCTGGCAAGTTTGAAGGCCTGCGCGCAGTTTTCTCAGTGCACCCTGAGCCCTTCACCGTTGTGGCCCGCGCAGATGCCGGTATCTCAACCTTTGATGACCTCAAGGGAAAGCGCGTCAACATCGGTAACCCCGGTTCCGGTCAGCGCGGCACAATGGAAGTTCTGCTGGCAGCCAAGGGTTGGAGCACCGACGATTTCGCTCTGGCCACAGAGTTGAAGGCAGCCGAACAATCCGCTGCTCTGTGTGACAACCAGATTGACGCAATGGTCTACACGGTTGGTCACCCCTCCGGCTCGATCCAGGAAGCAACGACAGCCTGCGACTCCGTTCTGGTCACCGTGGACGGCGACGCGGTCATGGACCTTGTGAAAGGCAATGCGTTCTACCGGACTGCAAAAATCCCCGGTGGCATGTATCGGGGCAACGATGCTGATACGGCGACCTTTGGTGTTGGTGCAACCTTTGTGACGTCCACGGATGTGTCAGATGAAGCTGTCTATGCAGTTGTGGCTTCAGTCATGGACAACATCTCCGACTTCAGAAAGCTCCACCCAGCATTTGCCAATCTTGACCCCAAAGAAATGGCGACTGCCGGTCTTTCTGCACCGCTGCACCCCGGTGCAGAAAAATACTACAAAGAAAAAGGCCTGATCGACTGATCGACCTGTTTTCCGGAAGGGCGCAACGCGCCCTTCCACAACATTTCAGAACATAAAAAAGCTGCTCAAGCGGCAACTCCCGGGGGATATGAATCATGGCTGATAAATCGTCAGAAGGCCGTGCGCTCAGCGAAGAAGAACTACAGGAACTTGTAGCATCTTCTGACGCCGGCGCGCGCAACCCTGCAGGTGGTGTCGGAACGCTTTTGGCGGTGGTCGCCATCGTTTGGTCACTGTTTCAGGTGCTGCTTGCGTCGCCTCTGGCCAATTACATTCTGCCCGGTGATGTCATCAACAACTCCCGCCAGGTTCACCTGGCATTTGCAATTTTCCTGGCCTTCATGGCCTACCCCGCCCTGAAGTCCAGCCCGCGCCACTACATCCCCATTCAGGATTGGTTCCTCGCACTGTTTGGCGTTTTTACGTCCATGTACGGCTTCATATTCTATCAGAAAATCGTTGATGCGGGCGGCCTCGCAGATGACGTCGACAAATGGTTCGCACTCGCGGGTCTGCTGATCCTGTTCGAAGGTGCGCGACGCGCACTTGGCCCCGCGATGGCCATCATCGCGACGATCTTCTTGGCCTACGTCTTCTTTGGCTCGTCAGAGTGGGTGCCCGATGTAATCCGCTGGAAAGGCGCATCGCTCAAAAAGGCAATGAGCCATATGTGGATCACATCCGAAGGGGTGTTCGGCATCGCGCTTGGTGTTTCAACCAAGTTCGTGTTCCTCTTCGTTCTCTTTGGCGCTCTGCTCGACAAGGCCGGTGCCGGAAACTACTTTATCAAAATGGCATTCGGAGCCTTGGGTCACCTCAAAGGTGGCCCTGCGAAGGCCGCAGTTGTGGGTTCCGCGGCGACGGGTCTGATCTCCGGGTCTTCCATTGCGAACGTTGTGACCACAGGGACGTTTACAATCCCGCTGATGAAGCGCGTTGGTTTCACCTCTGAAAAGGCAGGAGCGGTCGAGGTTGCCTCTTCGGTGAACGGTCAGATCATGCCGCCCGTGATGGGTGCTGCGGCCTTCCTGATGGTGGAATATGTTGGCATCTCCTATGTCGAGGTGATCACTCACGCCTTCTTGCCTGCGACCATTTCCTACATCGCACTGGTCTATATCGTTCATCTTGAAGCGGTGAAAAACAACATGCCGACGCTCGGCGATCGGGTCGTGTCGATGGGCAAGACGATCGGCGGCATGGCGTTGTTCTTTGCCGGTTTCGCGGGCCTTTGTTACGGGGTGCAATACCCAGTGCGTTGGATCGTGGCGGCAGTGCCGGGCGCATCTGGTCAGGTGTTGTCAGCGCTGATCTTTGTTGCTTACGCCGTGCTGTTGTGGCTGGCGGCCAGCGTGCCTGACCTCGAGCCCGATGATCCCAACGCAGAAAAAGTCGAACTGCCTGTGGTCAGCGAAATCTACAAATCGGGTCTCTACTATCTGCTGCCGATCATTGTACTCGTCTACTTCCTGATGATCGAACAGAAGTCGCCCGGCCTGTCAGCCTTTTGGGCCACGATGCTGCTGTTCGTCATCCTGCTGACACAGCGCCCGCTCAAAGCGATCTTTCGCGGGCAAAGCGACATGGCCAACGCCGCAAAGGACGGCGTGGCCGACCTGATCCAAGGGCTGATCGACGGTGCGCGCAACATGATCGGCATTGGCCTTGCGACTGCAACGGCCGGTGTAATCGTGGGCACTGTCACTTTGACAGGTGTTGGGCAGGTCATGGCGGACCTTGTTGAGTTCCTGTCCGGCGGCAACCTGATCCTGATGCTTGTAATGGTTGGGCTGCTGTCACTGGTTCTGGGCATGGGTTTGCCGACAACAGCGAACTACATCGTCGTGTCCTCGCTGATGGCTGGCGTGGTTGTCGAGCTGGGTGCGCAATCCGGTTTGATTGTACCCCTGATCGCCGTGCACCTGTTCGTGTTCTACTTTGGCATCATGGCCGATGTGACGCCACCGGTGGGCCTTGCCAGCTTTGCTGCTGCTGCCGTGTCTGGCGGCGATGCGATCAGAACCGGCTTTGTGGCATTCTTTTACAGCTTGCGCACCGTCGCCCTGCCCTTCGTGTTCATCTTCAACACGGATCTGCTGTTGATCGATGTCTCATTGATGCAAGGGATACTCGTGTTCATAACCGCCTCGATCGCGATCCTTGTATTCACGGCCGGAACGATGGGCTGGTTCCTGACCAAGAGCCGCGTGTACGAAAGCGTTGCGTTGATTTTGGTCGCATTCGTGCTCTTCCGTCCCGACTTCGTCATGGACCGCCTGCAACCGCCATTTGCGCAGATTGAGCCGGCAAACTTTACATCAGCACTTGGCGATGCGTCCGAAGGTGATGAAATACGCCTGATCGTTTCCGGGCCGGATTTCGACACCGGCGAACAGAAAGAAACCACATTGGTCCTCTCTGTCGGGCCGGGATCTGGCGACGAAAGGCTGGAAGACTCTGGATTGCTTCTTCTTGAGGAAGATGGCGTTGTGAAGATGGACGAACCCTCTTTCGGGTCCCCATTCTCGGAATCAATGAACAGCTTTGATTTTTATGCAGATGACCCGGTTCAGATTGCTTCAGTCAGCGCCCCATCCGATCAAATGCCAAAAGAACTGATTTTCATTCCGGCCCTGATCTTCCTGGCGTTCATCGCCTTTCTTCAGCGCGGACGCATGTCAAAAGAAGGAGTCCCGGCATGAAAAACTCAGTTTTATGTGCGGTAGATGTCAGCAACGGTGACGATGATCTGAACACGATCAGAACCGCTGCTCGGATGGCACGGCTCTACAACATCCAGCTCGACGTCATCTCGGTCCTGCCGGACTACGGCCTCAGTCAGGTCGGGAGCTTTTTTGATGCCGATCATCACGAAAAGATGGAAGCTGAGGCAAAGGACCTTCTGAATGCCTTGGTCACCAAAGCGCTGGATGCATCCCAGAACAGCAAAGTGCGGCATGTCGTTGCGACCGGCAGGGCCTATGAAGAGGTGCTGAAACTGGCGGAAAAATCCAATTCTGACCTCATCGTCGTCGGCGCGCACACCACGGATTTGTCCAGCTACCTTTTGGGCCCCAACGCCGCACGCATTGTCCGGCACGCCAAGTGTTCAGTCTACGTTGTTCGCTAGTCTGGCTGGGCGATACACCGGTATCTCCGCGCCAGTGCGCGCTTGGCAACACATCCCTTAAGTGTTTAACTTGAGTAGCCTCGACCATGGCTTGTTTGGAACACACAGACATATGCTCCCCGCGAAGTGTCACTCACTCGGAAATTCCAGCTTCCAAGGCCTTTGCATCAACAATCCTGATGGATCGATACTCAGTCTGAATCACCTTCCGGCTGACCAGATCCCTGAGGATTGCGGCAGCCGAAGAACGCGACAAACGGCAGGCATCGGCAAGTTCCTCGTGAGTCAGAGGGACGGACTTGAGCGGTAGAGTGCCCTGATAGTTGTTGCGATGACCCGAAAGCCGAAGAAGAACCGCGACAAGCCGTTTCCGTGAATCGCGGATCATCAAATCCTCTCCCGCGCCAATCGCCGTGAGCGCGTTCATCGCGGTCAATTTTGCAACCTCAAGCCACGCGTCAGGATTCTGACTGGCAAGTTTCGCGATCTCGCCACGCTCAATCCTGTACAGACTAGACGGGCCAAAGCTGGTCACGCGCACTGCACGTCCGCCCCCAAGGACAACATGCGCATCTCCGAACCAAGCGCCCGGCCCGGCAATGTGAGCCAGCGTCGGCAGTTGTTCGTTCATCGCGACAAACAAATGGACACCTCCTGATGCGACGCCCCACAGGCATGGCTGATCTTGCTCAAAGGCATAAACTTCGCTTCCGCTCGCAAACTCCTTAAGCTTCAGCGCGTTTTGAAAGCCCTGTCGCAAGTCGGGTGCAATCGTGCCAAGCCATCCTGCAGCCATGATCTTCTCAAACGCTGCATCCATTTTCGCCCGCCACATTTCCAACTGTCCAAGTTTGGACTATCTTCTCCACATGCGGGTGTAAAGATGGAGTAACTGAACGTCCTTGGCGAGAAACGCATGAGACTAAGCCGCACTCCGCAAAACTGTCTTTGCGCACCAAATGAAACACGTAGCGGCGTCAAAACCGGTGCATATTTGCGGAGGCACTTTGTTCTGTTGATTGCGGCGGTGTGTTTGCTTTTTCTGTTGCCAGCGCAATCATTCGGCCAAGAGTCCCAGTCGCTGCAAAGCCAGGCGAGCGATCCGACAGCGTCCCTGATGTCGTTTCAAATTCAAGACTTCTGGTCGCCAACCCTGCACAACTCGGACGGCGATCTGAACGTCGTCCAGTTGCGGGGTGCGATCCCATTCACGATTGGCGGGGTCAATCAAATAGCCCGGCTTACCCTGCCCTATGTCACCGAGAGCGCCTCGGGGCAAACCGGGCTCGGAGACGCAACGCTGTTCAACATTGCGGCCTTTGATCGATCCTGGGGACGATTTGGGGTGGGTGCCGTTGCGCTGCTGCCAACTGGTGCGGATGGCGTCAGTGCAGAAAAATGGGGCCTTGGACCGGCCTTGGGGTTCACCGCCCGACCAGACTGGGGGCTGTATGGGCTCTTCAATCAAAATATCTTCACTGTGGCGGGTGATGACGACCGGCCGGACGTCAATATTTCGACCCTGCAGCCGATCCTGAATGTACCGCTTGGCAATGGCTGGGCTGTGGGTGTTTCGGAAATGGTCTTTGTCTACGATTGGGACCGCGACGAATTCACGTCGATCCCCCTTGGGGCAAAGGTGTCAAAGCTGACCCAAATCAGTGGCCGTCCCGTGCAGTTTCAACTGTCCTATGAACGCAACTTTTATGACGAAGGCACAGGCCCAAAAGACACAATCGGGTTTACTGTAAAAGTGCTGGTACCGAAAAACGGATAAACCAAATGAGAACTCCCGACTGTCTTCTTGCGGTGACCACGCCCCGCGCTGCCTTTGCATCAGCTGTCTCGCTGGTATCACGCCAGCCATTATGGCTGTCGCGCAGGCTCAAATTGTTTGGCCACCGCGCACGCGGATGCCTAAGATCGCAAAGGCCGCTAGGCTCAATTTAGGACGAAGGACACAATATGTTTGCCAACAAGACTCTCACTTCAATCGTTATGGCCGCATGTCTGTCCGGCCCTACCCTCGCCCAACAGGATTGGGCCGAACAAGAAGCGGCGGTGCACGAAAACCCACTCAAAAGCGCCTATTTCGGCGAAACCCATATGCACACATCCTATTCGCTTGATGCATATATCGGCGGCGCCCGTCTGACGCCGTTTGACGCTTATCGCTTTGCCAAAGGCGAGCGTGTGTCGGTCAACAATGTGCAACACACGATCGGACGCCCGCTCGATTTTGCCGCTATCTCGGATCACGCCGAGTTTCTTGGCGAAATGCTGTCGACCCAAGTACCAGACGCACCCGGCCACTACCAAGACGCACTGGTCGAACTCAGAGGTCTCAATGATGTTGATGAGCAGCGCCAGTGGTTCTTGAAGTACGTCATCAACAACATGCGTTCAGGCGAACCGCAACACCCGCCGTTTTATGCAGGCCCGGAAACGACCAAGACGGCGTGGAAAGACATCGTTATCGCCGCGGCCGAGCAAAACTACCAACCGGGGCTTTTTACCAGCCTCATCGCCTTTGAATGGACGTCTGCCCCGAATGCCGGGAACATGCACCGAAACGTCATTTTTCGGGACAACATCGTGCCGGACCTGCCGATCAGCGCACTCGATACGGTTGACGAGGAGAAGCTCTGGGCTTGGATGGCCGAGCAAGAGGCGAACGGTTCCACACTTCTGGCGATTCCGCATAACTCCAACGGCAGTAAGGGGTTGATGTTTGAACCTGTCGATAATGCGGGCAACCCACTAACCCTCGAATATGCGCAAACCCGCGCCAAATGGGAGCCCTTGATCGAGATGATGCAGATCAAGGGCAATTCCGAAGTGGTCGCCTCGCTCTGGCCCGCTGATGAGTTTGCGAATTTCGAGAATGCTGAAAGCCTTGCGACCTACAGCGACCGGACTTTCCAGAAAGAGAACTTTGTGCGGTGGGCGGTCACAAAAGGGCTCGACTACGAGGCCAAGCTGGGCGCAAACCCTTGGAAGCTTGGCTTTGTGGGTGGGACGGACAACCACGCCGGCACGCCAAGTGATGTGACCGAGTCCACTTACAATGGCAGCCACGGTGTTGCGGATGGCACCGTTCAGGACCGTCGCGAAGGAGAAATTGACGGCTGGGTCAAGGGACCAGACGCCAGTCCCGGTTCGATCACCGGCGTGTGGGCGACCAAGAACACGCGTGGCGGCATTTATGATGCGATGCGCGCGCGGGAGACGTTTGTGACCTCGGGCCCGCGGATAAAGCCACGCTTCTTCGGCGGCGTCGGGCTGGCTGAAACCGATGACCCGGTGCGCATGGTGTTGGACGGTTACGCAAATGGCGTGCCCATGGGCGGAACGCTGAGCGCGCTGGACACACCACCCGCCTTTACAGTGCATGCAACAATGGACCCTGATGGCGCCCGCCTTGACCGCATCCAGATCATCAAAGGATGGGTTGACGAGAACGGCGAACCGCAAGAAAAAATCGTCAACGTTGCATGGTCCGATGACCGCGAAGCTGGGTCAGATGGCGGCTTGCCCCCTGTCGGAAACACGGTCGATGTCGACACGGCAACCTATACAAATGAAATAGGTGCCACTGAACTTGTTGGTCACTGGACGGACGACAGCTTCGATCCCGACGCACATGCGCTTTATTATGTGCGCGTTATCGAAATCCCGACCCCGCGTTGGACAACCTATGACGCCGTGCGCCATGGTCTTCCCCTGCTCGAAAACGTCCAAGCCACGATACAGGAACGCGCATGGACCTCACCCATTTGGTACACACCATGAAAGGCGTCGACGTGAAGCAACAGTGCGCGTCAGTCACTCGAACGACCCTGCTTGGAGCCGTACTGGCCGCCATCGCTTCGCCCGCACTGGCGGTTGAGGGTGGGGTCGGCGCCTATTTCCTGGGAACGCGCGACTCTTTGGCGGGGATCGTACCGCCTCCGGGCACCTATCTGTCATTCACCTTTGACAGGCTTGAGGGTAGCGTACAGGGCCTGTCCGTTGGTGGGCTTCCGATCCGGGCCGATACAGACTTGAGCCTCAATCTTCTGCGCATCGGGATCACCCAGTCTTTTGATGCGACTCTTTGGGGTGGCACACCAGCGGCGAACGTGACGATCCCTGTTTTGAATCCGCAGTTGGACTATGTTGCCGTGACCCCACCCATTGCTGGTGCGGCGATCCAAGACAGCACCTCAGGGATCGGAGACATTTCAGTGACCGGACTGGTCGGCTGGCACCGTGAAAAGCTGCACTACAGCACCGGCATGACAATCTACGCACCGACTGGCGACTATGACACAGCATCCATCAACATAAGCGAGCGGACGATTGATTCCTTGTCAAACGGCAAGAATGTCTGGAGCTTTCAACCTTTTGTCGCGGTGACATGGCTCAACCCCGACACCGGCCTTGAGCTCTCGGGCGCTGCCAGCCTTCTTTTCAGCACCAAAAACTCCGCCACTGAGTACCAGACAGCACCCGCGCTGACACTCGAGGGTGCGGTTGTTCAACGCATCCCTTCGGGATGGGGTTTTGGGCTGACCGGATACTATTATCAGCAGCTTGACGACGACAGTGGCTCGGGAGCAAACCTGACCCGCGCCGCGTTGGGTGCGGACAGTCTGCGTGCGCGCGTCGCAGGCGTTGGTCCGATGATTACATACAGTGGCGGCCAGCTTTTTGGTGCTGATCTGAGCTTTAAGGCGAAATACGTGAAAGAGTTTGAGGGCAAGCGCCGCTTTGAAAGCGAAATCTTCACGTTGAACCTGTCGCTTGCATTCTGAGTGGTTTTCTTGGTCTGGCACCAAACAAACGTCGCGTGTTTGTGACATCGTCTAGAGGAGCTGGATGGCCTTACTCTGCATTTCACGCGCGGTATGGTGGAACATGGTTGAGCCTTTAAGCCACGCAAGACCATCGACGAAGAGCAAGTAGTCTGCAAAACTCGATCAAGGGACAGAGAATTCAGGACTTGATAATGATGAGATGGATCGCGGCGCTGGTCGTCATCCTTTGTG
>ERZ1740072.555-NODE-555-length-14979-cov-9.531225_pt1 | contig 14979 bp, 17 predicted proteins | sample MGYA00581733_ERZ1740072 | MGnify/ENA primary metagenome ERZ1740072 (study PRJEB43018, sample SAMN04849741) | marine metagenome | isolation source: floating plastic debris | place: Pacific Ocean | collected 2008-08-30 | study: EMG produced TPA metagenomics assembly...
CATGGCGAAGCGGGTATGGCCGCAGTGTATATTCTCGAAGATATTGTCGGTGGCCATATTTGGGTCGGCTTAATGTGCGTCTTGGGTGGTATTTGGCACATGGCTACACGCCCCTTTGGTTGGGCCAAGCGGGCATTGGTTTACAACGGTGAAGCCTATTTGTCCTATAGCCTGGGCGCTTTGGCCTACATGGGTATTTTCGCTGGTTATTTTGTCACCGTTAACAATACGGCCTATCCAGAAGTGTTCTATGGTCCATTGGGCTTTCTGGGCAATGCGGATGTGATTCCTGTACGTACCTGGCTAGCGGCGTTCCACTTTGCCTTTGGCGGGCTGTTACTGGCAGGTCATCTTTGGCATGCTGTGCGAGCCAGAGCTCAAGCTCAGGGCTATAGCTTTGGCCGAGGCGATTTTGTACTGAGCTACAACCCAGAGATAGGCAACATGAACACCCCTCTAAATAGCTCTGACTTGAGTTTATTGTGGATTAACAATCTGCCGATCTACCGTCCGGGCCTGTCTCCCTTTTCTCGGGGGCTAGAAGTCGGTATGGCCCATGGTTACTTCTTACTGGGTCCTTTTACTATCTTAGGCCCCCTGCGTGGTACGGATTCTGCCAATTTAGCTGGGTTACTATCGGCCTGTGGGCTGGTGGTGATTTTATCGCTGGGTCTTTCGCTTTATGGCCGAGCCACCTTTGTGCCTAACAAACCTGTAGCGGGAGAACTTCCTGAGAATTTGAAATCCGCTGAAGGATGGAGTCAGTTTGCGACCAGCTTTTTTGTCGGGGGAGCTGGTGGAGCACTGTTTGCCTACTTGCTAGTCAGTAATGGCGATTTACTATTGACTATGCAAAGCCCGGTCGGCTAAGGCATTGCCGATAGTCGGGCAGGGGAGTGAAGTAGGTGGGCTTTAGAGGCTCATCTACGTCCGCTGGCGCTATGGCCCTGTCGGGGGCAAATATAGTTTGCTTACATTTCAGCCGCCATATGGAAGGCTTTTCAATTTTCCCAGATTCTTTTAAAAAGAATCATTCTCAATAAGTTGATTTCGTGTATACTCATCTAGGAACAAGTCTTATTGACTTTTTTTGTCAATAGACGGGAATTCGCCAAGGAGACTATGACTCCGTCGCGTTATGGTCTCCACTTTCTTTCAACTTGATTAATGGAGTTGTTATGGCCAAAGTAGGTTTGTTTTATGGGTCTACCACAGGAAAGACCGCTGATGCTGCTGAGCAGGTTCAATCAGCGCTGGGAGGTGACTCAGTTGTCGATCTGATTGAAATTGAAGATGCAGATGCTCTAGCTGGCTATGAGTATCTGATTATTGCTTGCCCCACTTGGAATATTGGTGAATTGCAGGATGACTGGGCGGCTGTATTTGATGATTTAGACGATGTTGACTTTAACGGTAAAACTGTCGCTTACATGGGGACAGGTGACCAGGTAGGCTATGCTGACAACTTCATGGATGCCATGGGGCAGCTAGAAGAGAAGATTGCCAGTCTGGGGGGTAAAACCGTGGGCCATTGGTCTGCGGATGGGTATGACCATGAGGCTTCTTTGGCTATTCGCGATGGCAATAAGTTTTGTGGTTTGGCTTTAGATGACGATAACGAGTCTGAGAAGTCTGAAGATCGAATTAAGGCTTGGACTGCTCAAATTAAACAAGAAATGTCGCTTTAAGCTATCTGTTTACTCCTCTCTTTAGATAGCTTTTTCTAATGAGTTTAGTTGATAGCTTTGTGCGCTGGCCTTGGCCGTAAAAGTGGCGAGCTATTAGCTAAACTCCCTCTCTCTGACTTTGCGTTCTCTCTCTTATTACTGTTATGAATGTTATTGCCCTGTCCCTGCGTATAGCAGGCAGTGTGGGAGTGACAGTTGGAATTTGCGCTATTTTACTGTTCTGTGCGTGGCGAATGCTGTACACGCTTCAGGAGGGAACTAGCTATGTGAGGCGATTACATCAAATTCCTTGCAGTCATTGTGCTTACTTTACAGGTGACTATCGTCTTAAGTGTGCGGTTAATCCCATATCTGCATTAACTGAAGAGGCCATCGGCTGTGGTGATTATGTCTCTCGTTCTCCTGGATGTGGCCGTGTATGCTCTCAAAACGCATCCCCCTATCAGCCTATTAGAGAGTTGGTGAAGCGATAGGTCAGGGCTGCACACAGATTTTTTAGTTGAGTAGGTTAGCAGAAATAGGAGCCTAGATAATGCAATCTCAGTCAGTGATAGATTCGATTGCTGTTAATGAAGCAGATATAGCTAGTTTGTCTGAGCATAGAGATTTTTCGTGGTTACAGGGAAATGCTCGTCTAATTAATCGAACTGAGCAGCTGTTGGGTGCGCATTTGGCCCATGCTGGTTTGATTATGTTTTGGGCTGGGTCATTTACTCTGTTGGAAATTTCTCGCTATAGTGCGGATATACCTATAGCCGAGCAGGGGCTGTTGTTATTACCTCGCTTAGCTAACTTGGGTTGGTGGGTAGATGGCATTGATGCTTGGTTTGCGATCGCAATTCTCCATCTTGTCTCATCAGCGGTCCTAGCCGCAGGTGGTTTATTCCATGTTTTTAATCAGCGCTCCACCAACTATGCCGTGGGCAATGATAAAATCATGGCCAAAGAAGAAGGTCTCTGGAGTAATCCCGCAACCCTGGGTTTTATTTTAGGACAGCATCTGATTTTCCTAGGTTTTGCTGCCTCATTGTTTGTACTTAAAGCAACACGGTTTGGTGGTATTTACGACCCCGCGTTGGGTACTGTTCATCTGGTAGACAACGTCACCACTAATCCAGCCGTTATTTTTGGCTATCTCTTTGGATTTACCCGTCATGGTTGGGATGCCATGGGCATGGCCGCCGTCGATAACTTACCAGACATTGTCGGTGGACATCTTTGGGTATCTGTTATATGTATCTTAGGGGGTGTTTGGCACACCGTTCGTGCCCCCTTTGGCTGGTTTAAACAGCGCTTCATTTATGATGGCCATGTCATCTTGTCTTACAGCCTAGCTGGCGTGGGTTTGATGGCACTGATTTCCATCTTTTTCGTTTTCAATGAAACGATTTATCCGCCTGAAATCTTTGGCAATAACCGATTACAGACGGTTGCTCTCCAGGGTTTGTTAGGAGTTGTCTTTTTAGGCGGTCATGTATGGCATAATTTACTTGGCCAGAAAAACAGCGGCCGTCTCAGCGATTTATCTTACTACGAAGCAGCGATGGCCGGGTTTACAACCGTTGTAGTTGTAGCATTTGCCATCGGCTTGAACAGTTTTTCCTAACAGTTTTTCAACCATGGATTCCTCTAAATCCATACTAACTCATCTCTGTATGGTGGAGATGAGTTTTTTTTAGCTCCCGACTTGGTTCCATGCATAAAATGAAAGTTACCCTGCAAAATAATCGTTTAGAGCAGAAGACTACATTAGATGTGGCAGAGGATCATTCTGTTTTAGATGCGGCGAAAGAAATAGGACTAAACCTACCGATTCCCTGTCGTACAGGCACGTGCGATGCCTGCGTTGGCAAGCTTTTGAGTGGTGATTTAGACCAGACAGACCAGTCATTGTTAGACGATGCTCAAATTGCAGACGGCTATGTGTTATTGTGTCGTGCCTATGCGCTCTCTGATTGCACCATTGCTATTGACTGGGAGAGTGGCGTCTTAGAACAGTGCTATCAACTTTCGGCCAATTGAGGATCTTCGCTGATATGCCAGTGTCTCTTCCCTACATGAATACATTACATATGAGCCCCCATGGCAAGTCTATTCCTTATCCTAAGAAAGGTCAGGCTAACCATGGCTTTAGAAATCTAAAACGGAGTCCTGATTTAATTGATTCTATTCCAGAGCTGTTAGTGGATGAAGAACTAAAGTCCCTTGTTAAATCCCTAAACGCTCAAGACAGTAGTTTCTTTAGTATTGGTTGTTTTAGCGGTATGCGAAAGACCCTGCATGGGTTACGTCATCAGGGATATATAGAATTTGCATGGAACTGTACCAACTGCGTGCAAGATGCAATTCATTACTTTTCGCTATTTTTTCATTTTGATCAATTCTTGCGGGCTCAACGATTTAACCATAGTGTAAAGCTAGACTGGCGCATTGAAGAGGCTCAGTTTTGCGATATTGATCTCTGTGGATTTTGCTGTGCGATTTTTATTGACACATCACCCTGTCGGTTAAACGCTGATGCAGCCTGGCAAACATCACTTCGAACTATTGAATTGTTTCTTAACTCCATTCCTCGAACATCCTCAAGTACGATTTATACAGAAATGACTTCGAAGCTAAATGAAGTGACAACTTAGAAGGTTTTGAATGTATGTTCTATTGCTTATACTTTTGAGGGACTGGTATTTTGGAAACCCATGAGTTCGACGTTGTTATTATTGGTGGCGGACCAGCGGGATGCGCCTGTGCTCTTTATACAGCCCGTGCTGACTTAAAGACGGTGATTTTGGATAAAAATCCAGCTGTGGGCGCTCTGGCTATTACTCATAAAATAGCGAACTATCCTGGCGTAGCAGGAGATATGAGTGGTAGTACTTTACTGGATATGATGCGTGACCAGGCGATTGAATATGGGACTGTCTACCAGCGCTCCCAAGTATTTAACATTGATGTGGAAGGCCCTCTCAAAAAGGCTTATACCCCTGAGGGTATTTTTGCTGGACGGGCTTTAGTATTGGCAACAGGAGCGATGGGGCGTAAGGCCTCATTTCCGGGCGAGGCTGAATTTCTTGGCCGTGGTGTCAGCTACTGTGCCACCTGTGATGCAGCTTTTTATCGAGATCGTGAAGTGGCCGTTGTTGGTTCTAATCTGGAAGCTCTAGAAGAAGCTCAAGTGCTGACTAAGTTTGCCTCTACAGTTCATTGGATCACCCCTAAGGTTCCTAAGTCTGAGGATATGCACAGCCAACAGCTGTTGGAAATGGGAAATGTTAAACCCTGGAGTCGAGCCCGTTTGCTTAATGTTCAAGGTGACATTATGGGGGTCAATAGTATAAATATAAAACCGCTGGACAAATCTCCTCTTGAACTCCCTGTGGACGGTGTTTTTATCTACCAGAGCGGTTCTAAACCGATTACAGATTTTGTCAATGGTCAAGTTGCACTCAATCCAGATGGTGGGGTAACGGTAGATGAAATGATGAATACTTCTGTAGACGGTGTCTGGGCCATTGGTGATATTCGCAATACGCCCTTTAAGCAAGCTGTTGTGGCGGCTGGAGATGGTTGTGTTGCAGCTATGTCTATCGACCGGTTTCTCAATAGCCGCAAGTCTATCAAACCTGATTGGGACCACAAATAATCTCACAGCTAGCTCACACTCTGGCGCAGGCGTTACCCTGGTGCGGGCAGATATTCTGGTAACACTGTTAGACAGGCTAACGTGGTATAGGTAAGGGCAAAGTAGGTTTCGAAGCGGGCAATATGTTCAAACCGACAGCTGCAGTACCAGCTGCGAAACAAAATTACAATGGCTAGCTTAAGTAAAGCTACACCCAATGTCAGGGCTGTGAATAGGGAGAGCCAGTTTAGTAAATAGAGTGTTGCGGTTAGCGCGATCGCAACGCTGTGATACACCAGACTGCCCTTTAAAGAGCTGGTTTTTACCTTGCGTAGTTTTATCGTAAAAACAGCGCTGGCAAAAAAGAGTGTGTTTAGCAGCCACAGACCGACTGCCTGTGATGTGAGCGCACCAGTATTAGTGCCATAAACAAACAGGGTAGCCATACAGATAGCTGTAAACATAAAAATCTCAGTATCAATGGCCTTTTGTCGTCGTCGAAGGACAGCAACTATGTCAAACCCAATGGCAATGGCAGCAGCACTGCAGACCCACAACAATACCGGATGGCGATAGGTGAGATAGGCGGCAATTGCGATCGCAACGCCTCCATATACTCCAGCCCACATCAAATAACGAGGCTTCCAGCTGCGACGCTGCTTGATTTGTACAATCAGCGGGTGCTCTGCCTGTAAACCCAAAAACGCAACCAGACAGGCTAACCAGGTTTCCCAGGTCCAGGTTTGAGCTAGGGAAGCGCCCGTTAAAAGAGAGCCCATTAATACCAATATCACCCCATGCTCAGGAGAAAACGTAGGCCAGTATAAAGGTTTATGGCCATGGGAGCGTGCTGATGGATCGCTCAACCCAGCAACTTGAGAACTGATCATCGTTGAAGCTCGTGATAATGATTGCTCAGCTATAGTGGAATATATGAGAATTATTCTTATTAAGGATATAGTACATCAAAGCGAACTTGAGAGAAACAGATCTATCTCTAATTTAAAGACCTGATGCCTTGACACAGCAGTCTTTAATAGATTGCATAGAAATAGCTGTAGCCCAAACGAATTGTCTTGATTTACGTAAGCTATTGAACTGATTTAAAGTTGAGAATATATAGCAATAGTCGCTATGCTTAGCAGAGTCGTAACCCATGGATAAAATCATGCACTTTTCTAAATCTATTCCCCTATTGATTCTGTCCTTATTGCTCAGTGCACCGCCTGTCCTGGCCCAATCCATGGAGGAAATTGCCCAGCAGGGGTTAGAAGCGTATCGGTCTGGAGACTATGACGCTGCTGTCGTGGCCTGGCAGCAAATGATTGAACTTGATCCGCAAAATACGGATGCCTATAACAATCTAGGGGCTACGCTCTATCAGCTAGGCGAGCTCGATGCAGCAGCCGATGCGTATCGGCAAGCCTTAGAGATTAATGGGGATAGTGCAGACACCTATAACAATCTAGGCACTGTGCTGGTGCTGCAGGAAAAGTATGACGAGGCGATTGCGGCCTATGGTCAGGCCATTGAACTAGATCCAGAGCTGCCAGAAGCCTATGTGAATTTAGGCAATTTATTACCTGCAGACCAGGCAGTAGAAGCGTATCAGAAGGCCATAGCGCTTAATCCTGACTATGTACAGGCCCATAACAATTTAGGCACGGTTTTTGCTGATTTAGAACAGTTTGACGATGCGATCGCGGCCTACAATCGAGCCCTAGAGATTGATCCCAATTTTCAAGCAGCTCAGGATAATCTAGCGTTGATAGAAGCTGCGCTTGAGGAGAGTGCTGACATAGATTCGACGGATGAAAATAGTTCTTTAGAGTAGGTGCGCTAAGAGTTTTGCAGGAGTCAGCCCTTAAAAACTTTACGATAGCTGTCTAGTACAGCTCATCTTCAGAATTAGTCTCAATTTTACAGTCAGACAGCGGATACGTGACACACAACAATGCATAACCAGTTTTGATCTGACCATCATCTAAAAATGATTGATCTGACTGGTCCACATCTCCTTCTAAAATTTTACCAACACAGGATGAGCAGGCCCCTGCGCGACACGAAAACGGAAGGTCTAGACCCTCTTCTTCGGCAACATCCAAAATATACTCATCTTCAGGCACCTCAACGGTTGCGTTGATGTCATATGTCTCGTTGACAAGGGTGATTTTGTACGTTTTCATACGCGCTGTTAATGATATAAGAATCGTTTTCGGACTACTGTCGTTTCTGAATTTTCTAAGAATCCTGTCTGTTAAAACGGAGCTAAGACTTCTGAATGCTGCGTTCTTATTAGAGCAACTCTTCCATATCGAGGATCAATGTCTAGTCCCATAATTTCTATGGTATGTTCATTCCCACCGACTGTATATGAGGCCAGTTCTCCGGATGCCAGGGTGAGGCAGCGATTGAAAATTGCTTTTCTACACTGCAGGGGTAGAAATAATGTCTCCCCAACAGCTAACGTCGCATGATTTTGAAAAGTGACTTGCCCATCGTGGGTCAAAATACCGGCAGGAGTAGGATATTGATCACACCAGTGTACTGCAAGAAACCAGCGAGCATCAGCCAAGCGATTAAAAATATGTTTCTTTTTTGGATGTTGCAGCACACGGTAACCTCCTTCAACGGAGATAATGGTACCTCCTAAAAAAGCAACGGCGACATCAATAGAGTGATTCATCTTTCAGCTCCAGTCGTTGTATAACTCTAGGCATGATTATCAATGACCTAAATAGGGTAGACAGACTATAAACTCAATATCTCAGAAACCAGCATGCTCCAAGCAATAGCAGCTGTAACGGGCGATAGAACGAGCAATAGATTTAAATCAATTAAGTTAGAAGATTCACACATGAATAGGTTTACCTTAATTGTTTTTAATTTTTTCTAACTGAAACAAAACAATTTGACGATTGTGTTCTGCGTTCTGATAGTTAGGATTCTGTACCAATGCTTGTTCAAACGAAGATAGAGCTTCTTGATATCGTTCTAGATTAAACAAGGCATCTCCTCGATTATCCCAACCTAGCGCAGATCCTTGTGCTCCCCATAGGGTATCAATTTCAAGAGCTAAGTCACAGGACGCTAGAGCTTGAGAATATTCGCCTAACTGACTAAGAACGCCACAACGATTGGCTAATACTAGCGAATAGGTTGGATTAATTAACAACGCATGATTGTAGGCAAGTAGAGCATCGGGATAGCGTCTTTGGGCAAAGAGAGTCTGCCCTAAATTGTTCCATACAGTTGAATCATTTAAAGCAGCATAAGCAGGAGTAGTCTTTATCCCTAAACTGAGTAGAAGAACGATAGTCACTATGATTAACGACTGAATCCATCGGCTCAGCATGGGCTGAATGCCTCCTGTCTTAAACAATGCTCAAGCAAATGCTCAAATAGATACTATTAACTTTACCTAAATAAGAAAAATTGTCAATAAGCTAAGATAGCAACTGAGAAGAAAATTCGAGATTGTTGCTAATTATTACTGGATCTCAGTGGAGTGTAATTGAGATGACCAAAATATCTGTTGATCTTGGCCCTGTGCAAGAAACGCTATTGATCCCGCTTTTGGGACGAGCCGTTGAAACTCAAAAAGGAACGGGGCTAATTCAGGATGAAAAAGCCGTTACCATTGTTGAGGCTTTGGACTATGATTTCTCGAAGTGGGAAAAGTCTAAATCCCTCAAAGGAGCAACGGTGCGAACTCGTATGTTTGATGAGGATGTGCAGAGATTCTTAGATAGACATCCGACAGGCACTATCGTTGAAATTGGCTGTGGTCTCAACACACGATTTGAGCGTTTAGACAATGATCAGGCCCAATGGTTTGATTTGGATCTGCCCGATACACTATCACTACGACGACAGTTTTTTCAAGATGAACCGCGTCGCACAATGCTAGAAGCAAGTGTTTTAGACACTGATTGGATGGAGACAGTGGCGGCTACGGGCGGGCCGTGGTGTTTTATTTCTGAAGCGGTGATTATCTATCTAGAGGACAGTCAAGCGCGACAGGCTATCGTACAAATTGCTAACCGTTTTTCAGGGGCCTGGTTGTTGATAGATACCACTGCTAAAGCGATGGTCAATGGCCAGTCTACCCATGATGCTATGCGCTACATGTCACAAGATAGCTGGTTTCGCTGGGCCTGCGACGATCCCCATGAGATCGAACACTGGGCAGATCTACAGCTTGTTCAGTCTCGCACACTGCTAGATGCATCCCCTGACCTGATGGCCCATGCACCCTGGCAATTTAGGATTTTGGCGAGGTGGGCTCCCTGGCTGCTGCGTCGCAGTCTAGAGGGCTATCGTCTAAATCAATTTGTAGTTGGTTCGACTGTTTAAAGGCGCTGTTGGGGTTTGGGTATCACCATTGTTTTCTTAGCCTCATCAATCAGCCTGCTCCAAACACGTCTTCACGTCTTCTAAGACCTGCTGAGCCGCTAAAATGCTGCGCCCCGCCGCCCACACTTCTCCTTTGACTTCACATACCGCATCTCGCTGAACGACGTCTAGCTGTGACCATAGGCGATGGCTGACAAACTCTGCTTTTGAGGTGGTGTTGGGATAGTGGATCAAAAATAAAATATCTCCTTCAGGACTATCTAAATCCTCACGGGAGAGTCTGACAAAAAACTGGTCTTTATCATCCTGGACAGCATTGCGTTGAAAGCCGATTTCTTGGAGGACAGAGCCTGAAAAACTAGTAGGCGTATGGGCAATAAATCCAAAACGGCCATTGAGAACCACAGAAGCTGTTAGGTCATCCGGAGAGGGTACGAGTGCAGACTGCAAATCTGCCAGCTGCTGTTCATACTCAGTTATTAGCCGTTCTGCCTGTTCTGTTTGATTTAAGGCATCGGCATAGATGCGAAAGTTGTTTTTCCAATCCCAGCTCCGGCCAGCCCCCTCGATAAATACGGTGGGGGCAATGCGAGAAAGTTTTGGGTAAAGCTTTTCTGAGATACTTTTGGCTCCTAAAATTAGATCGGGTTTGAGTTTTAAAATAGCTTCTAGATTAGGCTGGTTAAACTGGCCAATTATTTGGATGTTGCTCGCTTTTTCGCCCAAATAGCCAGGGGGCATGCCGTAGCTAATGGTGCCGACAGGCTCTACCCCTAGGGCCAGAGCCGCATCCAGGGGAGTCGTGTCCAGAACCACTATGCGCTTGGGGGCAACGGGGACCTGGGATGTCCCCATCACATGCTCTACCGGGCGGGTGGGAATATCAGGGTCAATAATCGGTTCTACAGTCGAGGGTTGCTGGCAGGCTGTTAGCAGTAGCCCAACAACTAGGCTAATAAATCTTTTATGAGTAGATTGCTCCATAGCTAAAAACTGACAGAATAGCGCATTTGGAAGGTGCGTCCTGGGGCAGCAGCGATTCGATTAACAGCGCTGCCAAAGGTTTGTTGTCTAACGCTGGCATACTGCTCATTAAACAGATTGCCAATGCCTAAGCTGAGCTTACCCTTACCTAAATTAATACTGCTAGTAAAGTCCACGGTGGTATAGTCTCCAACAGAATTGACCAAACCACCGGCCACATCGCTATCATTGGGGTCACGAGTTCCCACAAGAAAGACATCAAACCGATTGGTCCAGCCTGGGGTTGTCTCATTTTCGAGATATAGCCCCACCTTGATCGGCTCTATTTCTAGCAGGCTGAGTTCTTCAAAGCCACCATCGTCGTTGTTGTCACTTTCCCCCTCATTCCAGCTAAACAAACCACCCAATCGCCAGGTATCGCTGGGCTGCCAGTCTAGGGTAGCTTCTACACCGTAGTTACGCTGGGGGGCACGATTGACAACGGGGAAGCCAGTGACTGGATCAATGGTTAACGAGCTGCCGAGATCAGACTCGTTGTAAAAACCAGCTAGGGTTCCCTGCAGCTGATTAAACTCAAACTGTAGGCCAATTTCGTAGTTATCGACCTTTTGAGGGTCAAGTAGTAAATCATCGGTGACGCTGAAGGCGGGTGGTACGCCCTGTAGTGAGCTACCCAGGTTGGGAATCGAGAATCCTTGGGCAAAGCTGGCAAATAGGCCAATTTCTGGAATGGGTCGATACAGCAGCCCGGCATTAAACAGTACATCATCAAAGCTACTCTCTCCTCCCTGGCGCTCGCGTGGGAATCGGAAAGCCAGATTGTAATCTTCAACCGAGAGATCGACATTCTCATAGCGGAGACCACCGCTAATTTGAAACTGATCCGTAATGTCCCAGCTGCCTTGGGCAAACAGCCCCAAGCTGTTTAAATCGTAGGCGGCAAAACGGTCCAGACTAGTGTCAATGATGTCGATGCGGCCAGTAGCATCAAAAGTGGCGACATCACCGATAAACAGCGGTGAGGCGGTATCGTTTTGTGAATAGTCAGCCCCCCAGAGTAAGTTGGCTGAATTACCTAAAGGGGTATCCAGCTGCAAGCGTCCGCCGATCTCGGTGTCATCCAGGGTGGTTTGCCAAAGGGTGGGGAAAAAAGGTGGTAGGCCCAGCCCTCTCAAATCTGTAAAAATCTGCACCAGCTCGGTGTCGCGATAATAGACTTGGGCATCGAGCTGTGAGCCTAAAATGTTCTCATGACGATAGGTGAGGTTGAGAACATGGTTAACCTGTTCCGGCTGTTCTTCATAGTCAACATCGAGACGGAGGGCTCGACCAAATTCTGCATTGGGGTCAGCCAGCACAGAATTATCAATGGTAAAGTCGCTAAACGTTTCGTCTTTAAAGAAGTTATAGGTGAGGCCTAAACGCTGTTCATCGGTTAAATTAAACCCTACTTTAGCCAGCAACCCCAGGCGACTGGTGTCGTTGATACCGTTGCGAATAATTCGGTCACCGTCGGCATCAAACTGGCCATTGACTGTATCGTAGGAGACTGCCAGCACGCCATCGCCCCGCTCATCAGCGGCCGATACTCCGAACGTGCCGCTGTAGCCAATGCGATCGCTCTGGTTTGACGTAAGACTGACATCCACACCCGTACTAAAGTCATAGGTGATAGTGTCTTCGGTGGGTCTGCGGGTAATGATATTAATAACGCCGCCAGTGCCGCCGTCGCCATAGATAGCACTGGGGCCGCGCAGCACCTCGACTCGCTCAATCAGCTCTGGATCAATTGTTCTTAAACTGGAGGCAAACCCGTCATTGTTGGGAGTCTGCGGTACCCCGTCAATCAACACTACGATAGGACGTCCCCGCAATCCTCCCCGTGGCTGAGTTCCAGTTGTTCCAGGGGGCGTGGCATAGCCAGGTACCAGACGACCGAGGATATCAGCCAAACTGTTGTTCAAGAGGAGCTGCTGTTCAATATCCTCTCGATCGATGACTGTGATGGAGCGGGGGACCTCTAAAATATTTTGCTCAGTGCGAGTGGCGGTAACTACGATCCTTAGGGTATCGGCCTCTTCGGCAGTTTCTTCATCGTCTTCACTATTTTCCTCTTCTTCCCGATCGTCCTGTTCAGGAGAGGTTTGGCTTAGCTGGTCTATTTGGGGACTCTCGAAAGCCAGGGCCGAGCGAGCTGACACTGCCGAAATTAGACTGACTAACACGATGTAGCCAACCCACTTAATTTGGATTTTCATGATTCCTCACACCTACAATTGCGCTGAACCTCCAGAGGAAAATGTCAGAGAACATTTGGCTGAAAGGCTTCGGCAGTTAAGAATTATTATCAATAATAGGGTATTTGCTGGCTGACGTTGAGGGAGAGGTGTTTCTTAGCGGGACTATTGTGTTTCTTAGCGGGACTTTTACCTAACCCTCGTGTTCTTGAGATACTGACTGGGTGGTGCCTGAAACTTTTTCTTAAAGGCGACGACAAACGAGCTTCGGCTGGCATAGCCCACCCAGCGAGCGGTTTCTTGAATATTTAGCTGGCCCGCCTGCAATAGTTGCCGGGCTTGTTCCATGCGGTGATCGTGCAGGTAGCCAAAGATCGTATTGTCAAACACCTGATGAAACCCTTGCTTGAGTTTACGCTCATTGAGCTGCACCTGTTTGGCTAGCTCCGGCAGCGACGGCGGGCTGGCCATATGTTGAATCAGGATGTCCCGTGCTTGGTACACCCGGTCAAGGTCTCGGGCGATCAGGGGTTTACCCTGGGTAGGAGACTTGGTCAGCATTTGACTGAGGTGCAGAGCAATCAGCTCCAGGGCTTTGCTTTCTAGGTAAAACTGCCGGGTGATGCCCTGGTAAGGCCACTGTAGAATTTGCTGCAGCACCTGCTGTTGGGCTGGGGTAATGCGGCTTGGGTAGTAGAGCAGCGCGTCTTCTGGATGTTCGATGGCCTGTCGCAGATCGGTGGGGAGTTCGTGGATGCGATCGCTAAATATAGGCATCAGCTCCGGCAAAATCCGCAGCCGAATGGTACAGGTATGGTCCTCAGCCGGATGGATCTCAGTTTCTGGCGTATTAGGCAAACAATAAAGATAGCTTTGGCCAGCTAATTCTTCTTTAGACTGCTTGAGCCCGCCGTTATCCACACGGCTGCCGCCTGAAAGGTAAAAGGCCAGACTTAACGGTCTGGTCGGTGTATGTCTAAATGTGTACCGATGGGTTTGACGTTTTCTATAGTCAGTAACGGTCAGCCATAGACCGGGCCGCAGCTCTATTTCACGCCCATAGCCCCAACCCAAGGGTGGCGGCATTTGCCAAAAAGACTCAGGCCCCGCTTCGTACCAGGCAACTTCTTTATTGGCTCGGCATTCATCTATAATTTCATCAACTTCAGGACCGGTTAGCACCTTAGCCATCTATGTCATCGTGGTAGACCTCTGCTAAAAGTATGACATTATTGCTATTCGTTCTCAATATTGAACGACGCTTTTCTCGCCACCATGGCTGCTTGAGGCTTTGCGAGTCTTTTCGCCAACACAACCGACTGAAGGGCTTACTTTAAGGATCTGCCAATAAATAGAATACCCGTTGGAAATTGTGTTGTAGGATTTCCTCCCCTTACGTTGGCGAAGCCTGCCCTTTGGGCTTAGGGGAGGTGCCGTAGGCGGAGGGGTTTCGACCGATAGCGCTAGTATCGAAAACCCCTCCCTGACGGTTCCCCTTCATAAGGGGAACCAATTGTCGCCAAGCCTCTCAACGGGTACATTATTTTCCCGCGCATCCCTTACAGCTATCTACGCTGCCTTCTGAGCATGCCCTGGTAGCCGATGACTAAAAAGATAAACCAAACGATATAACTGGGTGCCCAAGTGGACCACCATTGACTAGAAAACGGTGCAGCCGCAGATTGGCGGAGGATAAAATGGCCATAAATATTAAGGCTCACCACAACGCTGAGACCCATCAGTGCCATGTTTCGCATTGAGCTTGGGGATATTCTCATGTCAAACCTTCCTTTGATGGGGGCAACACTTCAATGCTACATCGACTTTCTCGAGTGCTGGCATAATTTCATCGGAACACCTCTGTATAGACAATGAAGACGTCTTTCAACTAAGCATCTTCAATTTTCTTCAGGTTGGGTATCCAAAAGCCACCTACACCAACAGCTATCATCGCCAAAGCACATAGAACATACAGGACTGCCATACCGCCACCGGGACCGCTACCAAAGCTAGTACCGAATATGTTGGCCAATGGCCTTCCAGGCATCATGGCCGGTTCTAGTAGCCGATCTGCCAGCGGCCCTGCCAGCAATAC
>ERZ1740072.556-NODE-556-length-14978-cov-8.382899_pt1 | contig 14978 bp, 10 predicted proteins | sample MGYA00581733_ERZ1740072 | MGnify/ENA primary metagenome ERZ1740072 (study PRJEB43018, sample SAMN04849741) | marine metagenome | isolation source: floating plastic debris | place: Pacific Ocean | collected 2008-08-30 | study: EMG produced TPA metagenomics assembly...
CTGGTAATAAAACCATCAGTAGAACAAGAGAGCTTTGACAGGTAGATATGACAGTTTGAAGAGCAGGTCTACAGGATCTACTTATGACAAAAAACAACACCAATCAGGACATCGGCGAAGAGCTCATGTGGACTCCATTGTTCGCTCCAAATACAAACACCTTACCTGCCAATGTCAGGAAGAATTAACTTCAGCTTAATTTGATCAAAGACACCGCAGTCAAGTAAGATGGGTGTTAGCCATCAAGATGACCCTCGCCTTTGTGTAGATTGTTTACAACGAGGCAATAAAAATGTATCATAATATGTCAATTCAAATTTGCTTGATTGGTGCCTAAAAAATCTCTGCCACTCAAAACCTGGATTTGGTAGATAATCAAGTATCACTCGGAATAACAGGGGCAAGAAGGATGTTAGAGTCTCTAGTGGGCACCAGCTGGGACAATGGACAGTCTAAAAAAGAATACAGAACTTAAAGACATGACTATTACACCAAAGACACAGAAATCTGTAGTCATCCCGATTATTCTTCACTTCACAGAAGTTTTATGCTGTTACAAGGCCACTCCACACAATTAGACCCATGGAGCAACTTCCTTTATTTCCTATTATGCAAGCTCAGGAATGAATCTTTTGTAACATCAAAGGCTGGACAACTCATGATTTTTAAGGAGCAAATCAGCCCTGTTGCCAAATTCCTGTCACCATTAGTATGATTTCATAGCCCTCCCACTAAGTAGAATATTTTTTACGGAAGGGTTGGATAATATTTCTGTTGGCTGCACGAATGAAGTTGCTGGATAGTTCCCGATTAGATGACGTTAATTTGAGTGTTTTTGGTGCCAGATTGAGTCGAGACTAATTGTGCAAAGATTAAAATTACCTTTTGACTAAATATTTGTGCTGTAATAGGATGGCTGATGGAATCATTGCACCAGGCTCACCCTAATGACAATACCTTTTATTAAAGCAAGGTATAGTTATTCATAAACAAATTGCCCTGGACGTTTTGCTGCATTTTTTGCAAAGAATGCTATTTTTTGATATTTTGAAGTCCAGTTCAGTGCCAAAACTATCAATTAATTCTTGTCGCCTGCTCTGGAATCTGGATGTCGTAACATCCCCTGATCAAGGTGAGAAAGTTTCCCTCTATTGAGCTAACAATCAAACTCGAGTTGCACAACAAGCCGTGCATTATCTAAATAAATCAATCTAGCATGAGGTATTTCATGACTAACATTTTTATTAATGCAAAATTATACCAAGTGCAGACAACTTTCAGTACATTGAATCAAATTTTAATAAAAAAACATCAGGAATATCCAACATTGATAGTAGCCGGCAGTAACAACTAGCTTCACGTCATCACGGGGTTCATAATAATTTTGTCATCATTTTCCAGTAAAAGTGTAGAACAAAGCAAAGCATTTTAACCTGAGAAATCAATAAATTGTGTACACATTAACACAGAACTTATCATTATGATGGTGTAACTACATGCACTGCATTATAGTTTGTGAGCATATGGAATATTTTCCAGTGTGTATTATATGATTATAAAAATTCGGAAGTTTAATTGCAAGACATGTAGATGGCACAGAAGGAATGATATTCATCTACTTCATGACAGTCAGTTTTATGTAAAAAGTTGTGGATATGAAATGAAAGATGAAAGATGGCTGTACAACAAAAGTAAGTATGATATGTTTAGCGCACATTAAATTCAGTTCTCCATGCTCACATCATTCTTCTTCCGTCAAATTTATGTAAACAATACGGAAAATTTTCAACCATTTATCCACAGATAAATTACGGTAAGTCAAAATATGACAATTCCGATGCAAAGATGCTTGAAACCTCCAGCAAATCAAAACGGTAGAATTGACCAAAGATATCTTGGCAAATAGCAACTTGTCAAATTATTTCCGACGCTCAGTAATTTTGGCTCAGCAGGTTCAATATCTGATTAATTGATTATTTTGATCAGTATTTAATTTTAACATGCCATAACAGGCTCGAGACTTTCTATAAGAAAATTACCCGATAATAGTATTGAGTGAAAAGCCGCAGCGCTCTGCATACTGACTGGGCTTTAGAATGAGAGTATTGAATTATGCATGTTCACACAAAGCGACATAGTGTTTGCTTAGTAGCTGTTTACATTGGATACAAGATGGCTGCTGTAGTAGCTCACTGAATGAAAGAATGGAAAGAAGGATGTAGTTAGAGGCTAAATGTACCACAGACACCTGCATCTGGCTCTCAAAAGTTGAAGGTATGATAGAACTTCCATTTCAAAGATTACACAGATCTGTATAAAACTGTTCTGATGCTGAATGAGTTGCATAAAGGTAGAAATTAACGCCTCAATCTTGTACCTGCAATTGATTGAGTGAGTTCACTGCGATGCGATGCTATCAGTGCATCATCCACAGCAGGAATAACGGAGGAAATAATGGAGCTGTGGACCACCCAAGCAGAGACAGGAGTTTCAACCTCCACATAATCTCATTCACAGTCCTGACCATGTATGTGCTCCGTTCATAAGGATTTGCCTGGATTTGGGTCTGGCAAGTAATGTCAGCTCAAAAATAACTGGCATTAATTCTGGATATTTTGTGTCATGGTACAGTGTAGTTTGCAAACCAGTAGGTCACTGCTCCTTAAACGCGCCTCAATAGGCCCTACCAACTTCCATATATATGGAGAAGAAGTAAAATAAGCCATTTCTGGCGATGGATTGACCACACGCTAGTTTTCAGGGTTATGTCACGATATCGGCTCTGTGATCTTACCAGATCTTATCAATGTACACACAGGAGACATTAAATTTAAAACCTTAGACACCCAAATGAGGGTAAGGCTGGGTCGGAGCTCGTTCCTGAAAATCGGATTGGGACTGCACAGTCCCTCAAACTTGGGACCCAAAATAAGTGAGGAGAGCCGCTCTGAAGTGCTTCAATTGAAATGCAAACATTTTTCTTGGTGAATTGGTGCAAAGCAATACTGCATATACACAAGCACACACATATTTGTATTCGTATCTCAGGAAATTCACGTAGTGCTTTTGGTTTCATTAAAAAATGTTCAAAAGTGAAACAGCATATCATATCTGCTGTGACCAATTGAATGATCAAACATCTATGGCAAATAACGCTAGTTGATAATGAATTCATTTCAAGAGTTAGTAAATACAATAGGTGCACAATGACCATACAGCGTAGGCAAAACAGTTCCAAACAAAAGTTGTAGCTCAAAAGAATTTTATTACTTAGCAAAACTGAGTCATTTTACAAATGTAGTGCATGTAATCGCATTTTGTTTTTAGAATAGCTGGATTGCGTGTGTGACACAGGCAGCACTCTACCATACGTGACGCTGAGTAACAATGACAGAAAATGGACTGCACAAAATTGAATCTCACGGTGATACCAGAAGTGACAAAAAGCTAGTGCTACATTTTGATATCCGTAACACTCTGATAGTTGCCGATACAGTGACAAGCATCACTGTGGAACAAGCCCTGAACGCCTACCTGACAGGGGTGTTGTGGGGGAGAGAGGGGGAGAACGATAACTGGGTGTGGCATAGTGATGGACCAAGCTTAGCTGCACCCAAGACTGTGAGTATTGTATAAAAGAATATTGTTAGTTACGAAACGGTTCGATTAATGGCTGGAGCTGATATTAGAGGTATTATTGTTCTTGGTAGCACCTGTGACGTGGCGGATTGTTCAATTTCTAGTTCATGACGCCATAAACTTCAAAAAAGTGTTGTAAGATGTTATTTACAAACTTTAATACCTGACTCAACTCTGTCTGGATATATTAGAAACTGTGAGAGTCTGCATCAGAGGTGATCCTGGCAAGAATTCGAACCTAAGTGACCCAGACATTACAATAAAACCTGCACCAGAATGTCAAATTCAATATGACTTGTGTAAGTTTAATTTGCAGACAGAATGCACCAAATGATGATGGTTATCATTTATCACCACAGTGTTTTTCCAGCTAGAATCTGTGATAAACAAGTGTGACTGTTCTTATCTGAATGTTCCTTGAATCTGATTGGTCAGGATTTAGCTCGATACCCTGGGAAATTTTACACCTAGGTTATATGAAGAAAGCAACTCATTGAAAAGCAATCAAATTTAGCATACTTTTATTTTATGATGCTCATCCCCTTTCAACCCTCCAAAAATTTATTTACTAAAAAATGGGGCCCACTTATTTCAGATGGCTTTACAGGATGACACGTGGCTGTTAGTTGAATGGCAGAATGGTACTTGGGTTATGAATCTGTGTGAGAAACTTTTGCTTCCATTCCAACAAAATTGTTTAAAATGATGCTTTCTTTGCTGACAGGGAACCACAACTTACTATAAACATCTCGAGAAAACCATAGTCAGAGAACCTGTTGATAGAACAAAGTTGCGGATGACAGTTGGTGATTTTGTGCACACAGAGGTGGGCAGATCATTTCAGGATTACCACACCGAACACCTTACCAAACTAGAATGGCAGCATGCGTCACCCGATCCTAAACTAACGTTACCAGGTAGTGAGGGCAAACATTATCACTATATTTTGCCTGCTGTGTACAAATTGATACAGCATCTGCAAGATCAGAATCGGGACTTTAACCTAGTCATAAGGACTTATGGACTGGACTGTGAGAACGTTCTGAGCAGTCTGAGTCACTGTATCGAAGGAAAACATCACCCCTCATTTCCAGATCTCACTGATATGCCAATCCGTCTGCACTCGGGTCATATAGTAAGAGAAGATGGTAACAAAATCAAACTTCAGGTAACAGCTTTGAATGTAATTCTAGCCTTATCTAATGTTTTAGGGAAGTGCTGTGTCCCTGTTAAGGTCCATTACAGGCCCCGAGGGATTTTGCAAGTCTCCTTATATGTAAAGGTATTCACATAAAAAATAAAGGGGCAATAGATATGAGAAACTACATGTATATGAAGGTGCAGTTCGGCAGTTCCAGTGGGGAATCTATAGAGTCCATAGAGGCTCATTGAAAACCGGCCTCAAAGTTCCCACACTTCAAAATCTCAAAAAACTGCGCCTCTTACACTTGTACATCAGAGCATATCATCTGATACTAAGTTGCTGTGAGAGGACTCCTCCAAGTATTATTGCTTCGCCATAAATTGATTTACTCCACCAAATTGTGCATGGAAGCATTACGCTTACATCATTTGGACAAGGTTAGCTATCAGTAAATCATCAGGCTGCCTTAGATGTATATCGGCATGAACATTAGCTGTCAGTTCCGGCTAATTTTCGAGAAAATATAGCAACAGTTTTCATTGAAAAGATGCCAGATACTCCAATTCCAGTGCAATACATAATATCTTAAATTATTAAGTTACAAATTGCAGGCAATAAATTTTCTGCCGCTAAACAAAATTTGTTCACTGGCAGAAAATTTATTGCCTGCAAATTGTAACTTAATACTTTAAAATAGAATTTAAAATAAAATTTAATAGCTGGAAATGTCAGTTAAAACGAACAACTCCCTTCCACGTGCATCGTTCGGTGATTGTTTTCAATTTAACATTAAATAATTGGCATTTCCATCCAAAGTTATCTATTTTACCGATCCATTTGGCATATTTATATTGTAGGCGTATTTGACCCTCTCCAACAGAACCTCTAACCTTCCAACAACTTGTGAATTTGCGCCAGGATGACAAAAATTGATGTGTTATCCCAGGGTATGGAACTCGGAACTCCAAAAATCTTGATCAAGGCATAAGAGGAGTTTCAAGTTTCAAGAAAATAAGTGAAAAGTGGCAACGCTTGTCAAGTAGTCAGTGGATAGGGGATCTGAATTGTTTATCCTGAAAAAGTTCTCCGACAGTCACTGAAATAATGATTTTTGGCAAAATTGTTGTTCAATTTAGCTTAATATTATCAACTCATCCTCACCAGAAGTTTTCAATCCTCTAATATGAGAGAGTTTTTATCAATCTTGTTTACGCCATGCAGATGATGGAGAGAGATAAGACGGTTGATGAGTTATCCGACCCTGACAGCATATACAAGTATTTCAATGAATACGAGGGCGTGTGCGGCTTCAGGGACGACTTCCAGTACTGGCAAAATAATAATTACTCTCACAAATGTGCCAAGCCTTTGTGGATCGACCCACAAGACCAGCGGTATCAGCATATCATTTTTGATGACAACTATCGGCCACATCATGAGGACAGTATAGTGGATATTAGACAAAGAGAACCGAGCGGCAAGTGGAGGAGCCTGGATAACACCGAGATCCACAAGTACGACAACATGTCACTGGTCCAGGTGGATCTACTGGAAGCCATCAGCAATGATCAGTACTACATCGAGAGAGTCAGGGATTGTGAGATGAAGTTTGACAAACAATTTTCTTCTCAGTAGATGATTTTGCCTGCTAGACCGTCGGAGCCACTGAATTGTACTATTCAGTGAATGGTAGAATTCAGTGGTCGGAACTTTAAAGAACTTGTCATTTTCTCAGTCAGCGTGGGCTTTTGGTTTTTATTCATGTTTGCCTGAAAGCGCAGGCAAACAATAGTAGCTACTAAATTTAAGATATAGGATGTACCTGGTAGTAAATGTTGCAATAAGAAGAGCTTGATCAATCAAAGTCTGCAAGAATGATTTTATTCATTCCTTGTGTGGAGATTTTCATTCCTTGCGAAGTCACATTCCACTTAGGTGGTAGGTATTCACTTACTCTTAATGATATTATTTGTACATTCCCCATTGTGCGAATGTCTCTGTCTTGTCTAATTACAATTTTTCCCCAACCTGATTAATAGAGCTAATATATTTTTTAGAGAAATTAGGCTAGTTGGCACACACCTCTTTGACAGTCTGTGATGTATTTTCTTTCGTCCATGAATCTGTAATGTCCGTTCTATTATCTAAGACCCTTCAAGTGCTCAAACTAAAGCATTCAGACTGATTAGTTTTATCATTTTATTTTCCATTTCTCATTTTGATAAATTAAAATGCATTTATGATACAAAATGGATGATTCCACGACTATGTACAATCACAAAGTTACAGCACAACTTCTCGTTTCTAATTCTACAGTTTAGCCATAGAAGATGATAACTGAATATTATACATGTAGCATATTATGGTATAATGTACACAGTTCCACTCACTACCGACGGACGATTCTTTTTCGGAAACAAGCATTTATAAAACACTACAATTAGAGTTAGAACCTTACCGCAATCATTAAATAGGAGTAACTATGAGATATATATTCTATGGTAGTCATTAGCTCCGAATGCTGCATTACATTTAGGACATTTTCTCTGTCGTGTTTCGTATCTTGTCTTGAGGCACTCCAGACAGAAAACATGAAAACACTTTGTAAGTACGGCATCTTTCTTCTTAACTTTACATGACGGACAGGTTAGCTGCTCCTGTGATATAATAAAATATGAATTCAATGAATATCTCGTGCAAGGGCAATATACATGTACATAGCTAGCTGCATGGGATCGACTGGAATCAGAGGTTTGAAAGAGCATAAATACATTTTTGACTTCGTGATATTGAACACACGCGGCCGAAAGCATAATTATTCAGAATCCCTGTGTTCTAAAACACACCAGCGCAAAGTTTGAGAAAAGTATTCCACCTCTGACACTCTGTCACTTCAATCACAGACACGGTAATTTGCAGACCAAAAAATGAATTACTGGATATATGGACCTTCCACTGATCTAAATTTCAGCACAGACTTCACCAGTGAAACAAAATATCAAGGATCTGTGGCAATTGTTACATAAATTCTAAAAGTATTCGTTGAGGTTCTGCCATCCATAAAAAGGTAATGTATTTTTTTAATGTGAAGTGTGAACATTATTATCTAACTTCTGATTTATGCCCATACAAAATAATTAAAAAACAGTCACATAATTCTCAATTTCAATTGTACATCACACTTTTCATAACCCTAAATGTGTCAAAAATTTAATAATAATAAAATATGTTAAGTTTGATATCTGCTTGTAATACCATAATGTTATTAGTACTATGGTTAATGTTACACCATGGTTAATTCATTTCAAAATTTGTAAATGTTCAGGAAAAACAGTCAAAAAGACAGATGATGCGCATTATAGAATGCGACACTGAATATACGCATTCATTTTTATAGTGAAAAATTTACACTTTATACCTGCGAACCTTGTGATAGAAAAACAGAATGATCGATTATTGCCTATATTAAATTGAGACATTACGTTGATTTGCTGCTCTTATTCAATCATGTTTTGCGGTTTGTAAACCTTGTAAAGAGTTATATCAAAGAGCTAAGCATTCTTTGGTCAGATTAATTGTAGTAGTGACGTCAGCCAAGCTTTGTGTACCAAAGAGATGTCATTCATTTGAATCAAGATTCCCCAGAAAATTTCTGAGAAACCATAGCAATTAGCAATACTCAGACAGACCCTTTTATAGTAAATCAAAATTGTGAAAATTGATTATCGATAGTCTTGAAAAACGACTTTTTTTTCAGTTATTTAGTGACAAGTTTGTTATAAAATAAAACTCATGGCTGATCTGTTCACAGGCATCTAATTTGGCGGCATTTCAAATTCGGCAGCAGCTTAGATAGCCAGAAAACTAATCACATTGAAATTATCAGATTTTGTATAGTAGCTCCATGTAAATTTGTTGTTCTTTACTTACACCGAGTTCAAAAACAAGTCATCAAATCAACCCGTTATAGCGTCCCATGGTCCAAACTGCTATCTATTGCCAAATCAAATACAAGATTCTTCTCCGTATACCATATCAGAAAACATTTTTCCAAATAAGAGACAAGAAGAGGTAGGAATGACTCATTATTGCATGTGTATGATATGAGTATGCAGATTACCAGCGATGTGACACTTAGAATCAGTGTGAGTTAACAAGGCGTGTATACACTAGTCTAGATAGACAGATCGGTACTCGGTGGTTGCATAGCTGCAGTGAATCACAGATACGTCAGGGGAGACGAACTGTCTCCTGAGTTGAGTATCTCACACACATTGCAGACTTACCCGCCCCACTAACCCCAAATAACAGTGAGAGTGATAAAAATCTCACAGGAAGTGTTAACATATTCATAATTATAAAAACTTCACTGCATAATGAGTGCAAAATAGCTAATTATTAAAATTCTCCACAGTTGACAGGCTGCATTAGATACACTGACACACTGAATAAACAACGAGCCTTGAAGCCCATGATGATGGTGATGATAGACGTATGCCAAGTGGTAACATTGGTTACCAATGAAGATTGACAGCTATGCCTCATACTCATTACTAAAACGTGTCACAACACCTGCCTCATAATCAGGCGCCTCTCTGAACTATAAAAAATCCAACACCAACAAAATATTCATTCCTGTACAACTTCTGAATTTCTTGAATTTTTAACACACAGCATCTCTAAAACAAAAGGTTAAAATCTGTTTGAGGAAATAATAACTTTCCTTGACACCACCACAGGAGGAAAACACCTTTTGAATTGATCCACATTCTGACAGTTCATTCATAAATCAAAGAATTCATTAACAAGGAATCTTTTCCATTGATAGCTACAGTGAAAACATCCACCCGATCTGAAATCTGCCATGAGATGACCACAAAAACATTCTCATTTACGGCTCAGGATTAAAACACTGAGGATTATGTCATAAAACAATGATCTCCAATAGATTAACGCCCCATAATGCCAGTCTAACCGTCACAAATACGATGACTATAAATCATCTAAAGTCTTGAGAGAATCACCTTTCACCAAAACAAAGCCTAAAAAGAAATTGTGCATCATAAAAAAGTATCACAGATCATTAGCTGAAAAGTTTGCCATCAGATAACGGTTATTTTTCCTTCTGGGAATTCTTCTGAATCTATTAGAAGGTGATTTAGAATAATCAGCAGCCTAATAAATCAGCAGCAGCAGTTAGCCTGGCGACAGGAGTGAGGACAGAAACCACAACTACATGACAACTATCACTAAGATACCTCGAGTGTGAAACTATTATATCACAACGACCATAGCCAGGCCACATAGGGAGATACGGTTAAGTGTAGCTATATCCAATTCTTTTTCTTAAGAGGAGGGAGGGCTAGCATACGACCCGACCCTACACGCAGCGTGTCATGATAACAACAAGAAACGGAAGTGTAAGCGATGAGATGAGTTCGTGATTTAGCTGATGACTTGATAAGGTCATGTAATTCATCGTCGTTTGAGTATCAATTAAAACCTCTCAAATGTAGTCTTTTTGGCAAAAAAAGTTTAGAAAACATGATTTACTTACGAAAGATCAATTTGATAATAAGCTGAGTAGCACTTCAGAAGCAGGTTCTTTTTAAGAGCTCTTTAACAGATAGGGTGGCCAAAACTTGAAACAATTTGTCAGCTTTGAGAGACGTGTACGTCTGCACACAAAAAACAGGCCGGCTCCTGAAAATGCGCCATCAACTTCCATCATGATACTTCATAACCCAAATATCTACATGTGCTCGATGTGGATCTGTAAGCATCCTAACCATGAGGAAATACCATCGTCATGTAGTTCATACTAGTAACTCGAGAATTTTTCAATACAAATTTGTATGAAAAATTTACGGCGATCACCAAAATAGCATTTTCTCCCCTGTAAAATCCCAGGCTTTTGTTTTTAAATCAGAATTTATTACATGTATGTACATGTATACAGGAGAACAAGGTACCAGTTTTTCCTGCCAAAATATCCTCTTGAGGTATTGTTTAATTGTTCACGCAGTAATGGATATCACCAGTAATTTAGATGAGCTCGCAAAAGAAATTGTTTGATTGGAATTTTTTGGCGTAATGGTGGCGTGCTGTGAGCACAGACAGTCAGACACACAAAACTACATATCATTTCGTTATACAAATGTTACTATACCTTATACTCCCTGATTTCCTCCAGTAAAACTTCATCTGTATTACCCATCTGTTCGATCTTCTGACTTCTCTCTAGTTTTCTCTTCACACTCGCCAGCTCTTCCTACAATGAATAAAGGCTTTATACAAAAATGAGATCAATGTATTATATTATGTTTATCTCATTGATTTACAAGTCAACTAACCATTTAAATGTATCTATAACTTTCTTGTATCTAATTTAAATTATGGGGTCCTGAATAGCTTAATGGAGTAACAAAAATACCCAAGAAAAGGGAAGTCTTTTTTTATACGGCACCCATCCATATGAAGATCTATTTAGCTAGTTCTGTTTGTGTGTGTGCCTTGTATGATGGAGTTCTCCAAAGAAAATTGCCCCCCATGGCTAATACTAAATACATCGCCATTATTTCATGATTCAATCTTCAACATATTTTCTGTTATCCAAAGAGGAAAGTTTTCCAAGAGATTTCTTAAATAATAAACATACATGTTCATGTATAAATAATTTTTTTTCTCAGCGGCTCATTGGCTACATAACATAACTTTAAGACTTCAAGAATTGAGAACCTGCCAAAAGCTGCATAGCATCGGAATCGTGTTATCACAGCGGCTTAAACATTGTCGCCAGTCGCAGTTTCTGATGATCAGGTCCACCTAATATCCATAGCTTGCTCTTTTTCATTAAGCAGGCCATTTTATTGATCAGAAACGAGTATCATTAAAACCGGAGCTAACTCAGCAAAAAGGAATAATTCGTAGAAAAATAATACCAGGTAAACTAAAAAAAATTCACTTCCATATAAATTTAATTTTCACACGTGAGATCAATAAGATTAGCGACATATTACTAGTTATGCTCCATATAATTTGATTTTATCACACCATTCATCGATGATGGCGAGACTACCTAGTACAGCTCTATCAGGCAACGATTACAATAAATCTCACTAGAACATTACCTAAGCTTTGTTCTTAATTTGTTTTTTGCTCTCTGTACATTATAGTATTTTTATGATACATATTCATTATGTTTATTCGTTTGATATTATGAGTGATGAGCTACGCTTTGCTGTATGATCTCTTGTGAATTGGCGCTGTCCAGTCGTTTTCGAGGACACTGCAGTTAATAATACTCTGGGTTTTATGGGTTAGTAGGACAATGATATATTGAACTAATCAATCATGTGATTATTTCTGCTTCAGTGCCACAATGTCATGTAAACACGACAACAGAGGAGGTGGATTGATGGATTTCTCCAAGTGTGACAAATCTGAGCATCGGTTTGTGAACAACAACAACTCTGAACTAAAGAAATACGGCAACGCCAACCAACCCGCCCGGCTTCAGCACTAAAGCAGAAGAGTGAAAAGCTAATCTGTCTAACTCTAAGGAATAATCAGGTTGAAAAGTGTTAAGAATTAACAGTTGATGTTCCGGTGCAGCACACAGATTTCATTGATATCAACTGATGTAACCATGAGAACGACAACTATAAACTCATCTCCGTGAAGTCACAGGTAACAAGATACAGGCTGAGTGAACAAGAACAAAGTCGTGATATGTAATCAGTGAACACATTAGTGAAAGTAAATGAGGAGGCTAGGCGACAGTCGCCTCAGTCGTGTATTAATTGTCGTCGGATCATTGACAGCCTGTGCTGATAGTATGATGACAGGTACGGCCACATGTTTAGGTAGTCTGAGTGCCCGTACATTGGCTGATTGTTAAATGTCGAAGTCAGATACCGCCCCCTGTGGAGACATATTTTCACCACAGCACCAAAGGAAGGAAGATGAATGGTTCAATGGTCTGCCTTACACCATATTAGATCCTGTTGTCAGTGTCAGCTTGTTTGGGGTTAGGGTGTGTGGGCAGACGATACCGTACTATAATTCCTAACATTACATATTTATTATTTGTTATACAATCTCCGTGTTACATGGGTGAGAAGTTCCAGTGCCGTATATATGGGCCTGTCTCTAAGTCGTTGACCAGTCAGATGTCAAACACCACTTCCACACTCTGCCACTTCACAAGCGCCCGGCCCATCGCAGCCACAGATTAATATCCCACCAGGAATCCAATCTCTAATTGTTATGTAAATTGGCTTTTGAATTGCCGAAAAAAATTTCAAACACGAAAAATTAATAGCTTTATTGGTCCAGGAATAATATCAAACTAGCCGCAGATAAATAAATTTCCAATTGTTGGCAAACTAAAACGAACTGTTCGCCTCTAGGACACAACTTTACAATTGACGGCTTCATACGTAAGCAGCAGAGTATGAGGATGTTCAGTGTGTATAGATATGTAGATAATTGGTACTCGGCAGGCAGGGCTGTCAGGTTGTGTCTAATAGGTACCATAGTCTCTGCAATCTCGCATATCTACCACCAGAACATGATGACACCTGACAGAGTGACAGGTCACCATCACTCCTCTGCATGTCCAGAGCCAACCTTCTGTCACAAACAGAGAGTTAATTTTAGCTCAGGGTAATCAGCGGAGGCAGACACTCACCCCCAGATCGAGCTGACATCTAGGTCGGCAAGTCAACGGGGCTGCCAACCAACCAACAAACCAATCTCCTTCCTTAGCTGATGAAGCAAACACAGTCTGTACCAGGAAAGGCAGGTGGAACAATCGGTGGCACTCCTCACAATCGCTGGAAAACTGAATCTCATTTCCTTTCCTTTTCCTTAAAAATGATTTAAATTTGTTATCGATGCTTATTATTTTTCACTATAGAATGAGAAATGGATTGCTTCAAAATCAGCTTTATTTACAATCTGCTTGTCAGTTTTGGAAGCTTACACCTGTCGCAGATGTTTTACCACATAACTTTGCCAATTTAATGCTGTGTAGTTTACTTTTCCTTACATTGCGGTTCATCAGTCTACACATAAATGGTCATTTCCATTTTTTAATCTACGAATTAGCAAGTAATATATGCACTTATACTTTATGAAATAGGAAGTGAAAGGAAAAACATGCATTTCAGGTGTCTAGCAGAAGGCTAGAGAGGCTGTCCATGCGAGCCAGCCATATCAATGAATATGATTTTTGTGCTCAGGGTGGTAGGAGTCCCTATTTCAATCTCGTTGACTTTATAACACATCGTATATTGCGACATATACCCGACATAATTAATTCAAAACTGCAGGTACGTCTTTTGATAACGCTGATTGGGCCTCTGTTGGCCAATAAAGTTTGACATCGCTGACATATCAATGTTTGAAGGGGAGTTGTCCCCTCACAGTAAATACAGAATCCATCACCTGACAATACGAGGTTATCAGTGTACTGTAGGTTTATTTCGCACAGTTTTCATTGTGCAAGTGCTCCAATTATTTGAATGGGATATGTATTATAGGCTTTGTATGACTTGACATGCGCCAATATGAAGAGTTGCAATTGAAAACTTATGAACCCTCATTCTGGACCACATCTGACAATCTCAGGTGGGCCAATTTGCATGAGTTTTGAAGAGAGGGCTATTTTCGGAAAGCTTTGATTTTGTAACAGCATAAAAAAGCTGATGAGAATGGGATCAGTATGCTCAATTTCAAGCACAGATTTTTTTTAGATAAATTTGAGATTGCCATGAAAAAAGCGATGACCGGCCCTATCTGCAGTGGCTATTATAATGGCAGTTTAGACATTTATCCACTCATGGCGATTTGCATTAAAAAGCTACATATCAAAGATTTAGCTGATGGATAATTTTTGTGTAGTCCTATATCGCAACAGCAGACGGAACATATTTTCTAAAACCTTGTCGTTCCTCTACCCAATGAGCAGAGCGCCGACACACTCACAGCAATCCGTCGATATTTGAAGGACTGTTGATCTAGAGAGGTTGTTTTGTCAGCGACAGCAGTCTGAGCCTCTCTAAGCTGTGAGTGATACTTCTCCAGATGTAACTTCAGATCTGCCGCTGTCTGTGAACTCTCCATAGCTTTACGCTTATAACTCTCCATGGCCTGCTGTCGTAAACTACAAATCAGCCACAACATCACATCA
>ERZ1740072.557-NODE-557-length-14964-cov-8.279160_pt1 | contig 14964 bp, 12 predicted proteins | sample MGYA00581733_ERZ1740072 | MGnify/ENA primary metagenome ERZ1740072 (study PRJEB43018, sample SAMN04849741) | marine metagenome | isolation source: floating plastic debris | place: Pacific Ocean | collected 2008-08-30 | study: EMG produced TPA metagenomics assembly...
TCTTCACCATGATCTCATATTGAGACTCTATTTTTCAATTAATCGAGGTGCCCTATAGATGTGGAAATCCATCAGATGCATTATTTCAATTCTCTTTGTACTGTCAAACGTGACGAGTGACCTAGTAGTCTTGGGGTTGTATTCCAACTAAATACCATAGAAAAACTTACCTGTGGCATCTATCTTATTACCATGCATTTTAAGTTCACAAAAAAAGACTACAAACACCTATATTACTAAGCTCCAGATTCATCTTCCGGTAAACGGTTTTGTCCACCGCCTTCTATAACTTGAAAGGAGTTGGGTAACCTAACATTTAGACGGGATTCGAGATTTAACAATTCAATCTTTAACTTTTGAACCAAAATTGTGTGCTGATTCGCTTGTCTTTCCTTCTGTTCTGACTGCCTTTCCTCATGACGCTTGACAGCATAAGCTACTTTTTGCGTGAACTCTGTGAGATTTTTCAAATCCTCACGCAATGCTCTAATTTCCATGGCATTGGTTGCAACACTATCTTCTAGCTTGAGTAGCCGCCTTGCGAAGCTAAGTAAGTCATTCAAAAAACTCATAGCTCTTCAACCACCTTCTCTAGCTGAGACAAGCTTTTTTTGTTGACTTCTCTCAACAGATTATTTTCTATTTGTATTTGTTCGATCTGAATATTAGTCGAATCAATATTTGAAGCGATTTCTTGTAATTCTTTTCTGAAACTAGATTTATCTGAGCTTTTCCGTAAATCATTTATCAACTCGTGTATAGAATTAACTATATTGTTAGTATTTAAAGTCAAGGTTATCCCGAAAAATATGAGAAGGAATATTGGCAAAATAACCCACCAATTTATTAGCTCCCACCCTTTTAGGAATTTAAAGCCTAAGGTAGGAAGCCCGAAGGGTAAATTCAGATTAGTAAGTGGCAGTAAAGAAAGCACCAGACAAAAAAACGAAAAAAATAGAATAAGAAATGGCTTTCGAAAGATGCTCTTTAAACAACTCTGAGCTTTCGAGTATAATTTCCTACGTAGGTTAGCTTTACGCATACGAACGCCTTGCAAGACTTTAGAGATATTGTATGGACATGACTCTAGGTTACTTAAATCCTTATGAAAATCTCAATGTTTTATTTCAAATTATTGCTGATTTAAAGGAAAAGCAGAGCCTTCTATTGTTTAACGAATTAAATAAAAGAAGTAAAGAGTTAAGAAGAACTAGCTTTTTATTTGCATTTAAACCTTATGGCTAGTGCATCGAAAATCTGGAGATATAGTCTATTTCAAATACCTGCTGTTTTATTAGTGTGCTCACTGTTAGGGCTGGCGATCGCATCAGCCTTACAAACAGACTGCTTTAGTGCATGGCGGTATTTGTTTATAGGATTGGCCTGGGCTAGCTTTATGTGGATGTTGGTGTTGCCCATCGACTATCTGCTGCAGAAATTTCTTAGGGTCAATATGTCCCTGGCTGGTCGGCTATCGATTCTTAATGCGATTTTCTGGTCGGCATTGGTGGCAGTTGTGTTGGCGAATAATTTGCCTAAGCTTATCAGTAGTTGTCAGATAACACTAAATCAGATTAGACCATTAGAAATTAGTAGGGCTGATATCAAGCCCTTTACGAGGTCAATTTCACGATTAGAAGCTCGACTTGAGGAGGAAGCAGCTCAAGAGGAAAAGATTGAAGAACCTGAGCCAGAACTGGAAGAAATCTCTGAGCCTGAAGAACCTGATGAAGTTGTTACTGAACCTGAAGAGCCTGAACCGGAACCTATTGAACTACCCGAAATTGAACTACCGGTTGAAGAAGTTGCTGAAGCTCCTGAACCAGAAATACCAGAACCTGTTGAAGAGGAGCCAATTACTGTAGCCGAACTTGAATCTCTTAACTTAGATTGGCGACCCTGGAAAGCAGCTGTTTGGAATAGTTTATTCTACGGTAGGAATGTATCAGGCTATCAGTATGGAGCTAGGGCAGAATTTGAATTTCGTGTAGATAAGGATGGTAATATTTCTGACGTATTTGTTGACACACCTAATTCAACTGCATTTGCTAATTATGCAAGACAACGAATTATTAGTATCAATAGAACTCCAGTTCTAAATTTTCCAGATTCTTCAGAGAGGAGCCAGGTGATTTACGAAGGTGTAATAGTTTTCTGTAACACTTTCACGGATCCTAGGTGTGGGGAACGTAGTCTTCCTGAACATTATGATCCAGATAATGAGACCATTATTCGAGAAAGACGATAGACGTATTAGGAAGGATTAGATTTTCGCCATTCTTCGAGAAAACTGATAACGAAACTAGATAAGGGATGGTTGAGTAATTCTTTTAGAGCGTCAATTCCACCAGCCTTTAGGGCATGTCCCAATCGTTCACGAAAACTCGAGTTTTGTTCGATGCTATGACTGAGTTCTCGACGCACAGCGAGTCGCTTGTCTGCCACTGGAGAAGTTTCTATGATTGGGATTTCTTCTGTAAGAGATTCTAAAATTCCACGAATTTCTAAGACTATATCTTTTATTTCTTGAGATTGGTCTTCTTCAGAACTTATGGCAGACTCGCTATGCTGACTCTGAAGATTACCTTCAGATGCCGATTTTGCTACTAGATCTCCGCTTATATTAATGTCACCTCCTACTACATTATTAACGACACCAATAGAGCTATTGTGGATATTAACGTTGGTATTATTGGTCATTCTGGCCACCTAACTTTTTGTCGGAAGTAACAACGATATTCCCTTCTACGATGTTCAAGCAATTAATCTTGCTGTTATTGATATTATAATTTCTTGTTTCAAAATTTAAATATACGCCAGCATCCGGACCTTGTTTAACGTGATCGAGGATAGTCGAGAATGCCTTTAATGCTAGATTTTCCTGAGGTTGCCATTTGTAAGAAGATAAAGAATCATGGTTGATATAGCGACTATATTTTTCAGCATATTTATCTTCTAAAAATTTATTGGTATTTTTCCCAGATGTTCTAACTCGCAGACGGATTAGTTTCTCTCTGTTTTCTGCAGCAATGATTTCTAGTAGTGGTTCTCTATATTCTTTAGAAATATCCTTTAAAGTTCGAAGAATAGTCTCTGGATTAACGCTATCTGACAGTTTATGGGTGATATCCAGAGTATCGATAAGAGCCCTCGCAAACTGCGAAAACTCATGCCCATCGGGAGAAAAATTGCTATCCCCTGTGGGAACTTTATTGAGTCTTTGACCATTTTGGTGACTCATGTAGATATAGTCACACTTAACCTGAGATAGTTCTGTGTGGCGATCAATTTCCCAGTTATCAATGCAGGCTCCCGTTATGTTTGCCCCTCTTAAGTCAGCACCTTGGAGTTGAGTACCGACTAAGGTTGCGTCGTATAAATCAAAGTCTCTCAAATTGGTATTTTTGAGATTTAGACCACTTAAGTCTTCGCCTCTACCGTCACCTTTAGTAACCAGGTCAATTACCTTGGGTTGATCTAAAAAGGTGGATTTTATACGTGCTTGATGTAATGACTTTGCTCCACGCCAGCATACATAGTCCAAAAGCGCGCCCTGGAAATCAGCAGTTTTGAGGTAAGCGTTAGTAAAGTCAACCTCTGTCAAATTCGATTGTTTGAAGCTTGTGCCCCCCAAATTAGCAACCAAAAATGCAAACCTGCGGATATAGGAGAACTTCTTAGCACCGTTAAACGCTTGCCAGCCAATGATAGAGCCAAATAGTATTGATATGGCCAACAGGCTTAGGGAAGAAACAACACTAAGAAAACTGGGTTCAAGAGGAAATGAAGGTTCAGGAATAGTGAGAAAAGGAAACAGGCTCAGGGAACCGATAAATAGTAGTAGAGCTACAAAAATAGCAGAAAGAATAAAAATAGCCTTGTCTTTAAGCTTGCCAGCTAGGCATAAGCAGTAACAAACTAACGTTGCAAGCAGAAAAGTAAATAAAAGAGTACCGTTATGTATGATGATGGCAAACGTACCTAACTGGCTTTGAAGTGTTGTATTAAGAATATCGAAATAGTAGGTTTGTATAGAACCAATTGCTAGAGCTGCTATGGCTGAAAAAACAACGGCAATTAACCATTTGGTGCTCAGGAATAGCAAGAAAAATATGACCAATATCGCTAACAGATAGAGTCCCAGAAAGGTTGTATAGCCATTGCTTGTTTCAGGAACTGCTACAAATTCAGGTAATGGGCTACCAGGTTGTAAGCCATAAGCAGCAGGATCATCAAGTATTGCCTGACGCATTGCATCAAACATACTGTTGTAGACTTCAGGGCTTAACAGCATGGCTTCATATGTGGCCGCGAACATTAATAGCCCTATGAATAGACAAAGTATGATTAGAAAACCACATATGTGAAAGACCCAACTGCTATTATGAAGACCTGATCGCACCATCGAAAAATTACATCGACTCAAATTAATACACGTAAAATCTTTCCCTCGAATATCTGAACCAGTGAAATCCTTCTCAATCAAATCTTTTTCCTCATAGCTAAAGTTGAACTGGTCAAGAGTATGTCATTACCTTACTAATTTGAATGTTGGCATACAGCGTTTTTCTATTCAGAATATGCAACCTGGAAGTTAAAAGTGTCTTAAAATTGACTTCAAATTTACTTTACTAGAAATCAAATTGCTATAAGCAAATTTCAATAAAATGAAAACCCTACCGAAGGTTAAGGTTAAACTTCAGACGTAAATCCTAAAATATTTTCTAAAATTATTATTTTTTATTTTACAATTTTCCCAAAAAATAGACATGTTTTGAATGATTGAAATCATTCAAAACATGTAAGCAATGCCAGTAAAAGCCCAAAAGAGTATGAAACAGATAAAGTTGAAAATAAAAAACCTTTGAAGAAATTGGTTCTTAATTTCATGGATTTTAAGCCTAAAGTATATAGAAGATATAGCTAGTGGAATAAAAATACTAAGTAGTAACGATGTAACTCTAGAAAAATTAAAGGGTCTCGAACAGCTATCATCCCCAGATAACAAAGCAGGTTTTATATTGGTAAGATCTTTTATACGTACACGAGGAGGTGATAATTTTTGAGGGTTTAATCCATCGCCTATGATACTAATGAAAATAGAATCTCTTGGATTAAGTAAAACTGGCTCTACTGATGCTATTTCTAAAGAAGAAGCATTGTCAGTACTAGTTGATTCTCTACTTACTTGAATAACCGATTCATCTTGATATTCATCATCAAAAACCATTCTTGCATTCATCTCTAAGACCTTATTAGCCTCGTTCAATGGTATTGAAATAGGTCTACTATAATCATCTTTAGAAATTGCAGCTAAGCCTGTATTGGTAATTTTATAAATTACAATAAATGGCGTTTTAACTTCCTTTCCACCATAGCTAATAGAAATATTATCACTACGGATATGTTGTGAAGATATAAGTGGAGAAGCTTCAATTATTTCGTAAGATATAGATCTTCTACTTTGAGCTAGATCTGGCCAGCCGACTATTAGCGTAGCTATTATACTGATGATACCGATCAGCAAAGTACTAATAGTCCAAAAATCTTTAGTTGAGTTCTTACGTTCATTCGTTTTAGACATTATTACCCAAACTTGTTTTGAAACGATTGAAGAAAAATTAAAATAATATTTTCCAAAAAAATAATTTAAAGAGAAAAACAGATTATTGCCTAATACATCTTTTATAATCAAATGGTCGAAGATGATAAAAATAGAGAATATAAAGTTGATTTCTTTTATTTAATTATTAATGTTTTAATTAAAGTTGATTGCATGGACTGTCAAGTAAAACATACTTAGGTTCAGAACTTGATGATGCATTTATATCTGGTTCAACTTTTATCAAAACTGGTTCCAGTTCACGATTACCCTTATAATCAAACCTTAAAGGAGAGCCTGAAGTCTCAGAATCAACTACTCGGACATTTTTCAAATCAGAAATTACTTGTGGCCTTGAAACATCCAAACTCTGAGAAAAAGCTTGAAGTAATGCTCTAGTCGCATCGTAACTCATTGCAGTTCTCCAGTTCACTTTTCCACCTTTCCATTGCTTTAAGCCTTTCTCATAAAAGAGCTTAGATGAGGCAACTTCTGAAAACCAAGATACCGGTATCACTAGTCCTTCTAGGCTATCGGCACCATTTTCCAACTTTTCTTTTCCATATAAAGAATCCCCTCCTAAAAGGCTAATACTATTGGCATAATCAGCATTACGTCTATGCGTAATCGCAACATTAATCGCTAACTCAGAAGAATTAGCACCAGGAACTAATAAAATAACATCTACATCTCTCTCATACGCTAACTGTAGTGCACTATCTACATCAAAGTCTTGTGCACTCATATTCTTATCAAAAACAAAGCTATTTTCACCTAAACTGAATTTGAATTGCTCTTTAAAGCTTTCGCTGTAATCGCTATTAGAATCGTAAAAAACAAATGCTGACACCTCCTTGCCATGAATGCTTCTTGCATGGCAGCTAAGTTTACGTGCTGAGATTTCATCAGAAGGAGATAGTCTGAAGAATACTTCATTTGATAAATTAACGCTTGTACTAGTTGGGGATAATGTTGCTAAAGAGTATTTCTCATAAGTTTCTAACCCTATAGATGTAGCCTTGCTTGAGTTATGCCCCACTATTCCTAGTATGGATAAATCATTAGCTAAGTACTCAGCAATGTTACGCAGCATAGCTTCTTCTTCCTGAGCCTTTTTGCCAACTAAACCATCATTAGCAATGACTACTTCTAGTAATCTGTTGCCTGTTCCTTCTTGCCGCTGATTATATTCTTGCTGTGCCTGTGCAACTCCTCTTAGTATCTCTTCTGCATTATTTATATTGCTTGCTATTGGAACAGTTACAGCAATTCTAAAAGGAGCTTTGTTTTGAAGATTAGCTGCGCTGTTGTTTTTATATATGAGAGGTTCAGGATTCGTTGCTAGTTTAGCTTTACTGAATTCTTGCTTAGCATTTTTATAGTCTCCTTGTTGAAAAAAGACTATTCCATCTTCCATGAATTTATTTTTATTGCCTTTAATTAAGATACGCTCTCCTGTAGAAATGTTTTCCTCAATGGAAGGTAATACAATAGGACTAGGTTCAGGTTCAGGTTCAGGTTCAGGTCCAGGAGAAGGAGAAGGAGAAGGAATCATTAACCCTTGATTAACACATGCTTGAAAATCATTTCTTACTTGACCAGAAGGACAACTGCAAGAAGAGGAAATGAATGACAGAGTTAAAATGATTAAACTGATTAGAAAACTATTACCTCTCATCTCTAGCCTTTAGTTCTACTTGGAAGTGTGTAATGTTCGCAATCAAATTATCAATAGGCACTCTAACTACTAAAGAAATGTATTCCAAATACTTTCAGCTCTTTGATTTTCGATCCCCATCTCAAAAGCCTTAGCCTTTGCAGAAGCAATAAACGCATCTTTCGGAATATTCAAATCCGACAATTGATTCAAATGTTGCTCATACTGTTGTTCTTCAACAGTCAACTGCACCGTCGGATTAATAAACCGCTGCCAAATAGCCTCCGCCTTTTGCATATCCAGCCCCAACTCACCAGCCTTCGCCTGAGCAGACGCCACAAAAGCCGCTTCCGGAATATTCATATTCCAAAGCTGAGTCAGATATTGTTCAAACTCATCATACTTAGCATCCGTAGTCTCTATATCAAAACCAAGATGGCCAGACTTCTGTGAACCACTACTACTAGGTTGAACAGATACCTGCTGTTTCTCTGGTTGTGCTACAGCAACACTTTGAGTAGCTACCCCAACACCCTGCCCAGCCTTTAACTTATACTTCATAATCACCTGCTGAACAATCGTCAACTCACGCTTATAATCCGGACTATCCTCCCCACCCTGCTTATCCAACTCATCCTCTCGCATCTTCAAATAAGCCATCAACTGATCATAAATCGCCCGCTTCGTCGCCGCATCCTCAGCCGCCGCATCATATTGAGCATTCAACTGTCGCTCAATCTCCTCTCTATCCGGACGACAAGCCAACACCTGTAGCGTCTGAGTTACCTCTTCCCAACTCGACGCCAGATCAACATTCTCCTTGCCAGTCACACTATCCCGTGAATAGCGAACAACCGTTTCCTCAGTACTCTTATTTTCACTAAGCTGCAATATCCCCAACGCCCTTGACTGAATCACCAAACGAAAGATGGCCTCATCCTCAGGAAATACATCCCAAAACGGAGCATTCTTCTGAATATGTACCGGAATCGGCAAATCACGACTATCCCCCCGCAGCTGAGCCCGCTTTGCCTCAATCATTTCACTCTTCCAGTCCTGATAAGCATCCCGCAACTGCTCCATGCCATCAATACAGCGCAGCGAGAACCCACCCACTTCCTGAACAAAAATAATCCGATGTCGCTCTTGATCACCTATGGGAGTAATCGAATCCGCACTACCCACCAAATTCTGCAAATAGGGTATTAGCTTAATCGCCGCCGGATTACTAGAATTTCGTCCACCAATGACAGCCACCTTAGTATTTGCAGCAGGCGTAAAACTAGCCGCCAATAACTTACCCTCAGCAAGCATCATCAACGGCTTAGAACGCTGATTTACCAATCGCAAATTATTACGAATCTCTTCTGGCTCATTTTGCATCACTTTCAAAAAGCGATCGCATGCCGCCAACTCCTGCTTCATCCGTGACGCTTCTGGTGCACGCTTAATCACCAGTTGAGTATGGTCAGCCACCTTTTCACGAAAATCTTCATGGTTAACCACTGGCAACTGGGTAATGTCCAACAGCCGCATCACCTCATCCACCTGACGAGTCTGTTTCCATAGGGGACTGACCGCCTTAAGAATGTCAGCAGTTAGCGTCTTACAAACTTGATTAAGTCCCGCATCGTAACGGCTTTGATTGGTACTACCTGTTCCTGCCAATCGCTCAATCAGATCCTGATACAGACGATTTAGCTCTTCCCGCTCATAGAGCTTCATACCATTAATTTCTAGAGCATCAGCCCGATCCGCCTCACGATCTGCTGCTTGCTGATAGTAATCTCGCAGCTGACCAAAAAATTGCTCAAACCGCGATAGGCGCTCATCTAAACGGTCTACCTTATCGCTCATTTGGGCAATCACTTCAAGCCCCAGAGCCCGAGCCTTACGCTGGATAATGGCAATAAAGCTACCTTCTAAGCCACTGAGAGCCGATTCACAGCTTTTTTCCATCTGGCTCTGCTTAGTAATGCCAAAGGCGGTTCTAAACTCACTAATTTCTTGAATGGCCGCTTCGTACTGACGCTGACGATTAAGCTCATTGGGCTGCCAAACCTTTTCCGACTCCCGCCGAAAGCGTTCTTCCGCATTGGTAAATACCTGACGAACATTGTCAATAAAAGCCTTAGCAAACTTTGGCCCCAGGTTGCGATCGCTAATAATCTTATAAAACTCTTCTTCTAAAGATTCACGACCTTGGGAAATGATGCGATCTCGGTTGTCATACATCCGCTGCAAAAAGTCACCGTGGGTACGCTCATCCACCCCTTGCTCCCGTAGATGATTGCTGCGGTAATCATCTACCTTAGGCTGTAGATAAGTTAGAAAATTAAGAATGTTGCCCTTCTCAGGACCGACAACATTTACCCCTTGAAAGGTACATTTCAGCTTATCTTCGTTAGAGATTTCATTACGTAGGGCATTAATCCATGTACCAATTTCAGCCACCATCGCCTTTTCATTAGCCGCTGAAACATCAGCCAGTAGCTCCGCTTCTGTCAAATGCATCCGTTTGAGGATATCCCCCTGCACCAGATCCATAACATTAGGTGGCAGCGGAGTCGCTTCATTTAGCCACCAGTCAACCAAATCACCACTCAATCGGTGGGACAGTGTCGTACGAATTTGAGCAATGGGAATCTCAACAGCCGATAATCCAAAGCTCATAAAGTTCTTTGGATATCCCCGGCCTTCTGGATCAGCCTGAGCCCAGGCACCCTTCATATTGTCTCGAATAGAGCGTTTGTGAGGTGCAAAATCTGAAGTCAGATCCAAGAAAATATTCTGTGAGATCATCTCCCGCAGCTGATCCAACTTAAACTCAGTTTCACCATTCTTAGTACCTACTAAATAAGTAAAGTCAAATGGAGGGACCTCATATCTCACCTCGTTGGTCAAGCCACTGCCAAACTGAGCGACATATTCGCTGCGATAGTCTGAAAAATAGCTCATTTCCATTAGAGCCGCATAGCCATTTGCTTGAACGCGATCACCAACCTTAATACTTGCAAATGCATTGGGCATGGGAACCATGGCAGTTACCAATGGACTACTCTGCCCTTTAAGCCAATGGCGAATGCAGTAGCCCAAGTCAATCAACATGCCACTGCCAGTACCACCAGAAAGCGAACCCACAACAAAAACATTCAGACCATTGCCACTCACCCGAATATCGTGGGTATCTTGCATATAGCTCTCATGGCCTTTAATGCGAGAAGACGCCTCGTGGAAACTAGCCTGAATCTTGTGGTAATTGGCAAAAAAGGCAAATCGACCGTAGGCACGAATTTGTCCAGCTCCAGCTTCTAAGGCCCCAATATTACGCTCCAACTCTGGAGGAAACCAGGATTCAATCCAGGGATACTTATGGAGGTTGCGCATAATGTCACTGACATCCTTGCCACTGACCTTTGCCCAATATTTTTCGTGGTCTAATAGCGGTGGTCCTGCCGCCTCAGGGTTAGAAACCTTATAGTCTTTATCAGTGTCTATCCATAGGAAGCTAAGGATCGGTAGTTTTTTAAGTGAGCCATAGCTCTCAACCACCTGGCGACGCAAACGAGATAACACCTCAGCTCCGGTACCGCCTACACCCACAATCACAGTGGGCACCATTGATTTTTCTTCAACTGCTATGGCCATGGTTTATTTTCCTATGGTGATTGTGAGTAGTAAAAGCGGTCAACTTTGAGAATTTACTCGTGCTTCGCTACCGGAATTTCTTTGTCAGGTACGAAGCTAAATACCCTAGAAGGCATCCTCAACAAGGTTGTAACCAAATTCTGAACCAGGGGGATTATTCTCGCCACGACGTACTTCAACTAACAGAGGTTCACTTTGTCGTTCTCCCTCTTCTGTAAATTGAAAAGCCTCTCCAGATGTTTCACTATCGCTAAGGGTGACAGTCTTTAGATTGGTTAAAACACTATCGCGAGAAGCATTCTCAGAAAGTGCTTCCAAAAAGACATGAGTTGCGTCATAACTCATGGCCGTACGCCAATTGACCGCCCCATTCCATTGCTTTTCACCAGATGCTGCAAAGTCAGCAGATTGCGGTGATGCAGCAAACCAGGGAATAGCAACAACAAGCCCCTCAACGCTTTCTCCACCGCCCGTTAGAGTATCGATGCTGTACAGTGAATCTCCTGTCAGTAACTGCAATCGATCATCACCAAGCTGGGCATTGGCACGGGCTAGCTCGATAGCTACTGATGTGTAATCTGTATTAGGAAAAAGTAAAATAGCTTCGGCATCTTCCTTGGATACACTAGTTGCTACTTCAATCCCAGCATTAAGGTCAGAATCTGTCATATCCCTGGAAACTGCTTCGCCACCCAAATCAGCAAACCGTGCTTCAAATGCTTCCTGCAAGCTTGTACTAAAACTACTTTCAGGGTTATAAAAAACAACAGCCTTGGTGATCCCCAAGCTGTCACTAGCATAATTAGCCAATTTTTCAGCAGCGGCAGCATCTGAGGGGACTGTCCTAAAGAAAACATCCCCTTCTAACTGCGTACTAGTGCTAGTTGGAGAAATCATTGGTAAACCGGCCCTCTCATACACTTCAAGGCCGGCTTTGCTTGCATTGCTGGAGTTATGACCAATAATTCCTAAGACACTTGGATCATCACTCAATGCCTGAGCAACCTCGGATGCAGTGTCGGGATCATTGCCATCATTCGCGATGACAATTTCCACCAACCGTCCATTAATCCCACCCGATGAATTAAACTCATCCTGAGCTTGAGCCACACCCCGCAGCATTTCTTTAGCAGAGTTCTCTCGATTATCAACCGGTACTACAACTGCTAGAGTAAGTGGCTCTCCTTTTTGCCTTGCCAGAGCATTGTTCTGGAAAATCAACGGCTCGGGATCATTGCGGTTGCCTTCGACAGCACGCTTAAACAACTGATTAGCTTCGGAATAATTATCCTGCTTAAAGGCTTCAATTCCTTGATCCCGAAGCTGATTACCAACACCGGGAAAAAGCGTCTGCTGCCCCCAGGCAAATCTTTCAGGTTCCCAGCTATAGCGTCCATCACTTGATGGAGTTAAAGGTGTGTTATTAGGTTGCGTAGGTGTATTGTCTGAAGGAGTTGCATCACCTCCATCACTCGGAACAGTTGGATCAGAGGCAATGACCTGACAAGTCAAACCGAAAGACGCTTTCTCTTGCCCCGCAGGACATGGCTTCATTGCCCAAGCACCAGCACATAGAAGTAGCAAAGCCCCCGCTCCTAAAGCAATTGGCTTAACTGGAAGACTTGCTCCTCCTCTCTGGCTACCACCTATAACTTGCTCCCGAGTCAAATTGCAAATGACACAATCATCCCCATAATTTTCGTAAGGCTCGTGTTTGCCTTTTGGGCTCTGATTATCGTGGTCCTGACCATCTTTAGCAATCCCCTCACATGTCCAAGGACTTGGCATTTCACCTCTCTAACCATCGTAGTAAAACTGGAAAACTCATATCCATATACCTAGGAAATCTAGGGTATGGGTAACGAACACTACATTAGAATTTGGCCATCTTACCTAGATAGCCCTACATAGCAGTCTTCGAAAATTCCTGATAAAACCTGAAAAAGTCTTGATGTTTAGCCATGTCAGGTAATTAGCCTAACGTATCAACGTATCTAATCTTATCTGTAAGATAAAATACATGGGTGCATTAGCGCTAAAGATTTTTTAACTAGAATCAAGGCACTTTGAGCCAAGGCACTGAAAAGCATTGCTTACTTTTCATAGTCTTCAACATCTTGGTAATCAATTGGATCTGCCCGACTTCCACATCCATCACTGTCGTCATTGCATACAACCACGCTACTTTCGTAGTCCACTTCAGTTCTCTGAGTTGATGGAATAAACGTTAAAACTTCACTACCATTCAAAGCCAGTATTCGTTCATTAACGAAATCCTGGTAAGTTAGCTCATTAGACTGAACCTTAATGTTATTAACAGCTTTATCACGGGTAACAGTAAAGCTAAATTCAGCCTCTGTACCTATTGGAATAGAGCTGGGCTGAGGGACGTCATAAAACATTTCATCCCATACATTTGCTCTCCACCGAGCCCAGTCAAGACTAACGAGTTCAGAATTATCATTGTTCGGTAAGTTGACTGAGCAAAGGCTCCATATGGGTGGCAGCCTTGAAACCATCAAAGACAGTATTAGAGCAGTCCAAAAAAGCGCATTGCCTAAAGCTATACGCCCCCTCAGATTCATAGGAAGCTGGGTTTGAAACTTTAATAAGCGATCCAGCGGTAGAACCAGTGCCCAAGCAAGACTTATTGCCACTAATGCCCAAACCAATAGTCTCCAAAATAGAGTGCATGGAATGGCAAGATTCGAGACAATTGCTGCGACTAAGAGGCAAAGCCCTAGAATAATTGCAGGAATTTGAAAAAAACCATACCGCCAGAACCCCTTATCGATAGAAGCCATCAACGTTTGTTAGTGTGTCTATGCCCAAATAATATTCTCTGATCAACACAATTAGCAACGATTAGAATCTTAAGAAAGGTTTAGAGACTGGAATATGATTTACCTGCTTGGTATACGAAAGCTTTCTCAAGTTTATGCAGATATGTAATTATTTTTGACTGTTCAGATTTGTTACTTGCTAGAGCAGTTTAGTAACGTGACCTAACGTTCTAACTCTGATTCTGGTGATTTCTGTATTCGTCGCTGCCGTCGCTCCCTGAACTGCTTCTGAGCCTCCCCCACGGTTGCCTTTGCATAGCGAGTCATCGTCGCTCTGAGCACATCTTTGACATAGACCTGATGCTGCACATAGGGTCCCTGCAGCAATGCTATACAGTCATCCTTCGGCGATTTCCCAGACTTTAGCGCGGCCAAAGACACCTCATCATCCAACTTAATCGCAGACCATTCATTTTGAATGAACCGCTGGTAAAGCTGGGTGTAGTCAATCGTCGGCTCACCGATCACCCGTCGCGCCAGCTCAAGGTAACTCTCTCGGGCCGCCTTAGCTGCCTCGGTGCGGGTGTCTGGAGGTTTGGGTAGATCGCTCACGATAGGGCTTAGAAAATGAGGTTATTGCAAAAGGGTTAGAAAAAATCCACCCAATAGGATGGCTGATCAAACGAATCGTTAGCAAATATCCTCAGGGATATCGATTTCATAATCGTCAATGTCCCCTAGCTCACTACCATCCATAACGACGCCTTGCTCTAAATCTGGCAGAGATGGCAGTGAACTATCCACCGATACCCCACTGCCCCGAATGGCATCAGCAATCGTCTGAAAGCCGGATTCCAGAATGCTCTCTAGTCGGTCGCCCAAAATAGACGCTGAACCTGGACGACTGGTGATGGGATTGGGAAGCTGGTAGCGATAGCGAAGCGCTGACTTGTCAGTTCGCACAAAGTATCAATCTGCTTCACCAACTGTTCTACACAGACACCGGCCACCGCCTGCACCTGCTCCTCACTCATTTCCCCCTGCTCCTTTTCCGCCAGCGGACGATAAAATGCCGCGATCGCATCCATTGCCCGCTGCCGACCCTGGCGACTGGCAAAGACATCGTTATTGATTAGATAGTCCAACACCACCGCCGTGGACGACGGAAACTGAGCATTGTAGACAAACTTCACCCGGTCAGACTTGCTTTCTTCAGCCATTAATATCAAGTCAGTTTAAACACCCATAATTAAGCAGCGTCTCTATCATCATAT
>ERZ1740072.559-NODE-559-length-14926-cov-4.703382_pt1 | contig 14926 bp, 15 predicted proteins | sample MGYA00581733_ERZ1740072 | MGnify/ENA primary metagenome ERZ1740072 (study PRJEB43018, sample SAMN04849741) | marine metagenome | isolation source: floating plastic debris | place: Pacific Ocean | collected 2008-08-30 | study: EMG produced TPA metagenomics assembly...
TCGGCAACATGATCACCACCGCCGAACATGCGATTGCGATGATGTTCGCCGTCGCCCGCCAGATCCCCGAGGCGTCCGCCTCGACCCATGCGGGCAAATGGGAAAAGTCCAAATTCATGGGCACCGAACTGACCGGCAAGACGCTGGGTGTGATTGGCGCAGGCAATATTGGCGGCATCGTCTGTGACCGCGCCCGCGGGCTGAAGATGAAGGTGCTGGCCTTTGACCCGTTCCTCGGTGCCGAAAAGGCCGACAAGATGGGCGTCGAAAAGGTCGAGCTCGAAGACCTGCTCAAGCGGGCCGATTTCATCACCCTGCACGTGCCCAAGACCGAACAGACCGCCAACATGATCACCGCCGAACGCATCGCGATGATGAAACCCGGCGTGCGCATCGTCAACTGCGCCCGTGGCGGTCTGGTGGACGAAGAGGCGCTGGCCAAAGCGCTCAAATCCGGCCACGTCGCCGGTGCCGCCTTTGACGTGTTCGCCGAAGAACCCGCCAAGGAAAACGCGCTCTTCAACCTGCCCAACGTGGTCGTGACCCCGCATCTCGGGGCAGCCACAACCGAGGCGCAGGAGAACGTCGCCCTCCAGGTCGCCGAGCAAATGGCGAACTACCTGCTGACCGGGGCCGTGGAAAACGCGCTCAACATGCCGTCCGTCACCGCAGAAGAGGCCAAGGTGATGGGCCCGTGGCTCAAACTCGCCGGCCACCTGGGCAGCTTTACCGGCCAGATGACGGACGAACCGATCAAGGCGATCAACATCCTCTATGACGGTGTGGTGGCTGACATGAACCTCGATGCGCTGAACTGCGGCGTGATCGCGGGCATCATGAAAAAGGCCAACCCGGACGTGAACATGGTCTCCGCTCCGGTCGTGGCCAAGGAACGCGGCATCCAGATCAGCACCACCAATCAGGACAAATCCGGCGCCTTCGACGGCTACATCAAGGTCACGGTCGTCACCGACAAGCGTGAGCGGTCCGTCGCGGGCACCGTCTTCAGCGATGGCAAGCCGCGCTTTATCCAGATCAAGGGCATCAATATCGACGCGGAGATCGGGGCGCACATGCTGTATACCACGAACGAGGACGTGCCGGGCATCATCGGCCTGCTGGGGAACACGATGGGCCGCAACGACGTGAACATCGCGAACTTTACACTGGGCCGGGCAGCGGTCGGTGGTGAGGCGATTGCCCTGCTTTATGTCGACAACCCGATCCCGGCGGACGTGCTGCGCACGCTGGAGGGGACCGGCCAGTTCACGCAAGTCAAACCGCTCGAGTTCGACGTGGCTTGACGCGGGATGGGCAAGATTGCCCATCCTACGCGCTTGATCGCAACGCGCGCCTTTATGCCATGCAAATCGGCTGAAACGATGACCAGAGCAGAGGCCCTGCGGACGGCACCGCCCGTGCCGTCCAAAAAACCGGCAGACCTTATCAGCGACACTTGGTCCAGCCGATGTGGCCACGAGGTGCTCGCCAAGCGGGGCGAATCCCCGTAAGGCTGAACGCGCTGCTGTGTTTTTTTGTTCTGAGTGATTTTGAATGTCTCATCCCATCTATGCAATCGGCGACGTCCATGGCCAAATGGGTCAGCTGGACCGGGTCCTGCACCTTATCTAAACCGTTGTGGGCAAGGACGCGCATATCGTATATCTCGGTGATTATACCGACCTCTGCCTGGACAGTGCGGCCGTGCTCGACACGCTTGTCGACGCGCAGGCCCAGGGGCGCAACTGGACCTTCCTCAAGGGCAACCACGACCGCATGTTCGAGTGGTTCATGGAAGTCCCACCGCGCAGTGACCCGTATATGATGGTGTCGCTCTACTGGCTGCATGAACGGCTGGGGGGCGACACGACGCTCGCCTCTTATGGCGTCGACATACGGCCCGACCGGCGGGAAAAGGATGTCCATGCCGAGGCGCTGGCCGCTGTGCCGCAATCGCATGTCGACTTCCTGCGCGCCCTGCCGCTGACCTTTGAGACGGATGATGTGTTCTTTGTCCACGCGGGTATCCGCCCCAAGGTGCCCCTGCACCAACAGGACGAGGAAGACCTGCTGTGGATCCGGCAGGAGTTTCACAACCACCGCGGCCCCCACCCCAAGCTGATCGTGCACGGCCACACGCCGGTCCGCGAGGCGACGCATTATGGCAACCGGGTGAACCTCGATTCAGCTGCCGGATACGGTGAGCCGCTGACAGCCGCCGTGTTCGAAGGCGATCGCGTCTGGCGGCTGAGCGCCAAGGGGCGCGTGCCGATGGAACCCGCCTACGCCTGAGACCAGTCAAGCACGACCTTGCCCGACGATCCCGACTTCATCGCCGCAAACCCGGCCTCGAAATCGCGGGCGGCAAACCGGTGCGTGAGCACGCCCGACACGCCCAGCCCGTTCTGCAACATTGCGATCATCTTGTACCAGGTCTCGAAGATCTCGCGGCCATAGACACCCTTGATCGTAATCGCCTTGAACACGATGCGGGACCAGTCCACCGGGACGCGCCCCGGCGGGATGCCCAGCATCGCGATGCGCCCGCCCATCGTCATCGCCTCGACCATCTGGTCAAAGGCGCGTGCGTTGCCCGACATCTCAAGACCCACATCGACCCCCAGCGACATGCCGAGGCCATGCACCACCTCTGCCAGGTCCTGAAGTGCCACATTCACCGGCACCACGTCCGCGACCTGCGTGGCAAGGTGCAGGCGGTCCGGATTCACATCCGTGATCACGACGTGCCGCGCGCCCACATGCCGCGCCACCGCCGCCGCCATGATCCCGATGGGACCCGCGCCGGTGATCAACACATCCTCGCCCACCAGATCAAAGCTCAGCGCGGTGTGTACCGCATTGCCCAGCGGGTCCAGAATTGCGCCGATGTCGTCATCAATCTCGTCCGGCAGGAGCACGACGTTGAACGCAGGCAGGCGCAGATATTGCGCAAAGGCGCCTTGTTCGTTCACCCCGATGCCACGCGTCGCCGGATCAAGGTGGAACTTGCCCGCACGGCTCTGCCGCGAGGTCTTGCCGATCAGGTGCCCTTCGCCCGAACAGCGCTGGCCCAAGGCAAGATCCTGCACGTTAGAGCCGATATCGACGATCTCGCCGGCAAACTCGTGTCCGGTGATCAGGGGCGTCGGGACAGTCTGTGCGGCCCAGTCATCCCAGTTCCAGATGTGAATGTCGGTGCCACAAATCCCGGTCCTGGATATGCGGATCAACACGTCATCCGGCCCGATCTCGGGCACCGGCGCTTCGACCCGCCACAGACCCTCGCGGGGGTGCGTCTTTTCAAGGGCGATCATCTGGTTCATGACGCCGCCCCCTTTTGCAGGACAAGCCATGTCCATGTCACGCCACGCGCCACGTTACCGTCCTGCACCGATGCCGTGTCGGTCTGGCGCAACACGCGCAGCCCCAGCACATCCGCCTGTTTCAGCGTCGCTTCGGTGTCGATGGGCGCGGTGGGCCGGTCGCGATGACCCGGGCCATGCCGCAGCGACAGCAGCAAACGCGCGCCCGGCGACATGAGAGCCGTCAGACGTGACAGGGCGGCAGGACGGTCGCGCGGATCGATGTGCTGCCACACGCCATTTACGAGGATCAGGTCGTCTAGCCCCCGCACAGCCCAGAGTGCTGGCAGGCGGTCCCGCAAGATCGTGGCATTGGGCACCCGGCGCATCGTCTCGGCCACAAAGGCAGCGACCGGGTCCACTGCCGTGACGGTATGGCCCACTGCGGCGCACCATTCCGCATCGCGCCCGCTGCCGGCACCGACATCAAGCACGCGCGCCGGGGCGGTGGGCAGCAGGTCACGCACCCCGGCATAAATCGCCTCGGACGGGACGGCGTTGTATTGCGCAATCAGCGCGGGGGCCTGCGCGGTATAGCCGTCGATTGCGTCAGCGGTCAGGCTCATCCGATCACCCCCAGTGCCCGGCCCACCGTCCCGAACGCCGCCAGTCCCCGGTCCAGATCGTCGCGCGTCAGGGCGGCATTCATCTGCGTGCGGATGCGCGCCTGCCCCTTGGGTACAACCGGGTAGAAAAAGCCCGAGACATAGACCCCTTCGTCAAAAAGCTGCGCTGCCATGTCCTGCGCCAGTTGCGCCTCGCCCAGCATCACCGGGATGATCGGGTGCTCGCCGGGCAGCAGATCAAAGCCCAGATCGGTCAGCCCCGCACGCCAATAGGCGGCGTTCTTGAACAGCTGCGCACGCAGTGCGTCGCCTTCTTCCACCAGCCGGATCGCCTCGATCCCGGCGGCCACGATGGAGGGCGGCAAGGAATTGGAAAACAGGTAAGGCCGCGCACGCTGGCGCAGCAGGTCAATCACCGGCTGCGGCCCCGCGATATAGCCACCGATGGCCCCGCCCAGCGCCTTGCCCAGCGTGCCGGTCAGGATGTCGACATCGACACCGAAATGCGCGGGCGTACCCGCCCCCTTGTGCCCCATGAAACCGGTTGCATGACAATCGTCGACCATAACCAGCGCGTCGTATCGCGCGGCCAGCGCCGTGATCTCGGGCAGCTTGGCCAGGTAGCCGTCCATGGAAAACACGCCATCGGTGGCAATCATGATATGCCGCGCGCCGTCCGCCTTCGCAGTCTGCAACTGGCGTTCCAGATCATCCATGTCGGAATTGGCATAGCGGTAGCGCCGCGCCTTGCACAGCCGGATGCCATCGATGATTGACGCATGGTTGAGCGCGTCCGAGATGATCGCATCCTCCGGGCCCAGCAGCGGCTCGAACAGCCCGCCATTTGCGTCAAAGCAGGCAGCAAACAGGATCGCGTCGTCCTTGTTCAGGAACCGCGCCAGCCGCTGTTCCAGCGCGCGGTGCAGGTTCTGCGTGCCGCAGATGAACCGGACCGACGCCATGCCGAACCCATTGCTGTCCATCGCTTCCGCCGCTGCGCGGATCAGCGACGGGTGGTCCGCAAGGCCAAGGTAGTTGTTGGCGCACAGGTTCAGCACCTCGCGGTCGCCGACCTTTGTGCGCGAGCCCTGGGGCGCGGTGATCAGGCGCTCGCGCTTGGTCATCCCGTCCGCCTCGATCCGGGCGAGCGTGTCGGTCACATGGGCGAGAAACGCGTGGGTCATTGGATGCTCCTTTGTCAGGGCATCTAACATGTCGGATACGATTCCGAAATAGAGGATTTCGTGATACCGGACAAAAATCCGTTACAACGGACGCTCAGGCATCCTGTACGATCAGAAACACCCGGCTGGGCCGATCCGCCGTGATCGCATGAGGCACATCGGCGGCATAGCGCAGGGTGTCGCCCTGCCGTGCCGCCTCGACGGTGCCGCCGCTGGTGACCTCGACCTTGCCCTCGATCACGGTCAGCTGTTCGCGCGCGCCGCGCCGATGCGGTTGACTGTCGAGCACGCCGCCCTCGGCCAGCCGCAGCTCATAGACCTCGTGCCGCCCGGCATCCTCTGGGGCCGACAAGATGCGGATGGTGCACCCGGTGCCGCGGTTGTCGATGCTGGGCACATCCTTGGCGCGCAGCACCTCGATCCCGTCTGCGCCGGTGTCCTCGAGCAGGCCGGCGAAATCCACCTGCAAGGCCCGCGTCAGGTTCCAGAGTGTCGCGATGGTGGGCGAGCTTTCCCCGCGTTCGATCTGGCTGACCATCGACCGGCTCACGCCCGACAGCTTGGCCACGGCATCGAGGTTGAGGCCCTGCGCCTGCCGGGCTTCCTTGAGCCGGGCGGGTAGGCGGGCGAGTATGGCATCGGTATCATCCGTCATAACGGACAGGTGTACGTGCCGTTGCGTCCGCGTCAAGGGCCAAGGGCTGACACCGCGCGCGTCAACAGGCATGGTGGACCCAAAGGGAGGCACCTTATGACCCACGACATCGTTATCCTCGACGGCGCGCGCACCGCCATTGGCACATTCGGCGGATCACTGGCCGCAACTCCACCCATCGCCCTTGGGACCGTGGCCGCCAAGGCGGCGCTGGAACGATCGGGCGTCGAGGGCGGGCAGGTCGGACACGTCACCTTTGGCCATGTCATCAATACCGAACCCCGTGACATGTATCTGAGCCGCGTGGCGTCGATGGAGGCGGGCGTGCCCAACAGCACCCCGGCAATGAACGTGAACCGCCTGTGCGGGTCCGGCGTACAGGCGATCGTGTCGGTGATCCAGTCGCTGATGCTGGGCGATGCGGAGTTTGGTCTGGCCGGCGGGGCGGAGAACATGTCGCGCAGCCCCTTCATCATCCCCAACCAGCGCTGGGGGCAGAAAATGGGCGACGTCAAGACGCTCGACATGATGCTGGGCGCGCTGAACTGTCCGTTCGGCACCGGGCATATGGGTGTGACAGCGGAAAACGTCGCGGCCGAACACCAGATCACACGCGAACAGCAGGACGCCTTTGCCATGCAAAGCCAGGAGCGGGCGGCGCACGCCATCGCGGAGGGTCGCTTTGCCAGCCAGATCACGCCGGTCGAGGTGCGGGTCAAGCGGGACATGGTGCCGTTCGAGGTCGACGAACACCCCAAGGCCACGTCGATGGAGGCCTTGGGCGGATTGCGCCCGGTGTTCCAGAAGGACGGCAGCGTGACCGCCGGCAATGCGTCCGGCATCAACGACGGTGCGGGTGCCGTGGTGCTGGCGACGGCGGACGCGGCGGAGAAAGCCGGGTTGAAACCGCGGGCCCGCGTGCTGGGCTATGCCCATGCGGGCGTGCGGCCCGAGGTGATGGGCATCGGCCCGATCCCGGCGGTGCGCAACCTGCTGGAGCGGACAGGACTGTCGCCCGAAGACTTTGACGTGATCGAATCCAATGAAGCCTTCGCGGCGCAGGCGCTTGCAGTGTCCAAGGACCTCGGCTTTGACCCGGCGCGTGTGAACCCGAACGGCGGCGCCATCGCGCTGGGCCACCCGGTGGGGGCCACGGGCGCGATCATCACGGTCAAAGCGCTCTATGAATTGGAGCGCATAGAGGGGTCCAAGGCGCTGATCACCATGTGCATCGGCGGAGGACAGGGCATCGCGTTGGCGATTGAGCGCGTGACGTGACGCAAGCGCAATCGCAAAACTGCTGTCAAGACTTTGACGACCAGAGAACCGAGCATGGTGGCTTGGCTCCACTTAATGCAAAGCAAAACTAAAATTGATTGTAAAAACCCGGAATACCGTTAACGCAAGCCAGTCAAATTTAATTTGTTTCTACCGGGAGTAATTAACATGAATTTGGTATCCTCAGTCATTGCGGTTGCTATGCTGGCGGCTTCGCCCGCGATTGCATCAACGGTTACCGCGACTGACACCCTCACAGGGGTTGCACGCGGTGCAACAACCGTCACAACCTTCAATTCTCTCGCTGCGTCAGACGGCACCGGCGGTATCCTGAAGCTCGTAGGCGACGGATTGGATTTGGGGACGAGCCCAAGCGAGTGGATGGACGTTGATATCGACGGGATCAGTCTGGGTCGTTGGGAGTGCGACAGCTCTCCGAGCAGCGGTGGGACGGATATTCCCGGACGTACAGGAAATACCAATTGTGACTTTACATTACCGCTGGCCATTTCAGGTACAGATCTGAATACAGTTCTGGCAGATAGCACTGCGGATATCACAATCAGCTTTGGGTCCAGCGTAAACGAAATGTCGAGCTCTGACTTTCTCCGCGTTACTCTGGAGTACAACTCGGGTACGCCCGCCGTGCCGCTTCCGGCAAGCGCGTGGCTTCTGGTCGCAGGTCTTGGCATGATTGGCGCCGCAAAGAGACGCCGCAAGGCCAGTTAATCCGACTTTTTCTCGAAATTTGAGTATGGCGCGTCAGTGAAAGCTGGCGCGCCATTTGCTTTTCTGACGGTGACAAAGATATCCCGATAAACCTCAGTTCGCACGTGAAACGGTTAAGCCGACGCGCGCCGATCCCAACGGATTTCTGTCCGCCCGACGAGACGGCGAAGAGTCAGAACAACGCTTCGAGCGTCAAAACAAGCGTTGTGCCAAAGAGCGTGCCAAGGTTTAGCGCCAACACGATCCAGCGCCAGAAGCCGCGGCGTTTGGGTGGCTGGGGGTTGGCCTGGGCGATGAGGGCCTGTTCCACAAGTTGTGGCAGGCGCGGGCCGAAACGGGTGAGCACGCGGGCGGTCTTGTAGAGGTCGGTCACGATGGCGCGGGGGCCGATGGATTTCTGGATGTAGTCGGTCACGACCGGTGAGGCGACCTGCCAGATGTTGATGTTGGGGTTGAGCGAGCGCGCCACGCCTTCGACCACCACCATGGTGCGTTGTAGCAGGATCAGCTCGGTCCGGGTTTCCATGCCGAACCGTTCGGTCACCTCGAAGAGGTAGGCCAGCAGGCGGCCCATGGAGATCTTGGAGGCGTCCATGCCAAAGATCGGCTCGCCCACCGCGCGCAGGGCACGGGCAAACTCGTCCACGTCGCGGTCGGCGGGCACATAGCCTGCCTCGAAATGCACCTCGGCGACGCGTTTGAAATCCTTTCGGATAAAGCCGAACAGGATCTCGGCATAGACCCGGCGGGTGTATTCATCGATGTGGCCCATGATCCCGAAATCATAGGCGATGATGTCACCGTTCGGCGCAACCTTGAGGTTGCCCTGGTGCATGTCGGCGTGAAAATACCCGTCGCGCAGGGCGTGCAACAGGAACAGGCGAAGCACCCGTTCCCCGAGGTCGCTGCGGTCGTGCCCGGCGGCATCTATGGCGTCATTGTCGCCCATGGGCACGCCGTCGGCCCAGCCCAGCGTCATCACCCGCCGGGCGGAGTAATCCCAACGGATCTGCGGCAGGGCAAAGCCCTGATCATCCTTGGTGTTGGCGGCGAACTCACCGGCGGCCGAGCTTTCCAGCCGCAAATCCAGTTCGCCCTGCACGACGCTGTCGAAATGTTCGATCACGTCCGTGGGGCGCAGGCGGCGGGCACCGGGGGCGAACACCTCGACAAACCTGGCCGCGAAATAGAACGCGTCCACGTCCCGCCGGAAGGCGCGTTCGACACCGGGGCGCAACACCTTGACGGCGACCTCATCGCCGCTGTCGGCCAGACGGGCCTTGTGCACCTGCGCGATGGAGGCGGCAGCGACCGGTTCGCTGAAGTCGGAAAACAGGGTCTCGATGGGTGCGCCGAGTTCCTTTTCGACCTCGGCCTTGGCGTCTTCGATCGAAAACGGAGGCAGTTTGTCCTGCAACACGCGCAGTTGCAGGGCCATGTCGGAGCCGACCACATCAGGGCGAGTGGACAGAATCTGGCCGAACTTGATGTAGGCCGGGCCCAGCGCTTGCAGCGCGCGGGTGGTCGGTGGCAGGTTTGGGTCGCCCTTTACCCCCAACCAGGCAAAGGGTTTGGCCAGCACCTTGGCGACAAAGCGCAGGGGTTTGGGCGCGTCGAACGCGTCCAGAATGACGTTCATCGCGCCGGTGCGTTCGAACGTGGCCCCGGTGCGGATCAGCCGTATGATGTTGTGGGGGCCGCGCAACTAGATCTTCCACCCCGAATGCAGACAGGCAATGCCAAGGCTGAGGTTGCGGTATTTGGCGTTTTCAAAGCCCGCGACCCGCACCATGCGCAAGAACGTGTCCTGATCGGGGAACTTGCGGATGCTTTCCACAAGGTACTGATAGCTGTCGCGGTCGCCCGCGATCATCTGGCCCATGCGGGGGATCACGTTGAAGCTGTAGAGATCGTAGAGCTTTTGCAGGCCATCATTGGGCAGCTGGCTGAATTCGAGCACCATCAGACGCCCGCCGGGTTTGAGCACGCGATACGCCTCTTTCAGGGCATCCTGCGGGCGGGTCACGTTCCGGATGCCAAAGCTGATCGTGTAGACATCGAACGTGTTGTCATCGAAGGGCAGCGCCATGGCGTCGCCCACCACCCAATCAAGGCTGTCGCCCATGGCTTCGGCCTCGGCCCGTTTGCGGCCCTCGATCAGCATCGGTTCGGTCAGGTCGAGCACGGTGGCGTGGCCATGACCGGCACGCTTGAGGAACTTGAAGGAAATGTCGCCCGTGCCACCAGCCACATCCAGCAGCTTTTGCCCCGCGCGGGGGGCGAGCCAATCCATCATCGCCTCTTTCCACAGGCGGTGGATGCCGACGCTCATCACGTCGTTCATGACGTCGTATCGGGATGCGACGGAGTTGAAGACGCCCTGCACGCGCCCCGCCTTTTCGCTTTCGGGAATGTCGGTAAAGCCGAAATGCGTCTTGTTTTCAGGGCCTTCAGTCATGCAAACGGTCCAATTGCGTCTTTGTCATGTCTCATTTGTCGTAAATGACCTGCGGGACAAGACGCAAATCGTCAATCGGCGCAAAGGACGCAGGGCATGTATCTTACACTGGTCATCGTGGCTGTTTTCTGGATCGGTGCGTGGTTTGCCACGCGCAAATTGCGCAGCTTTGTGGGCGGGATGAACGCGCCCCGCGACATCCGCGAAGAAGAGTCGCTGACCAAACGCGTTGCCATGGCCGGTTTCGGCGTCCTGTCACCTGTCGGCAACCCGCAGGAGAACCTGGTCACGATCTTTGCCTTCGGCCGCAAGGATGGGCGCAGCGAAGGGTCGGCCACCGTGTTTCAGGCGACTGCCGGGTGGCGATATGGCTTCCTTCTGGTGCTGCCGCTCTTGGCGTGGTTCACCGTCTACATCGAATCCCAGACGGATATCGGCGGGCAGACGCCCTACAACTTCTACCTCCTCGTCGCGGCAGGCTTGCTGTATACCGGGGTCTATATCTGGCGCTTCCGTCTGGTGATCGACGGTATCGACATGACATGCACCACGAATTTCCTGATGACCCGTCACTTTGACTTGACGCAGCTGATCCGGGCCGAGACCAAGCAGGACGGCTATACGCTCTACTTTGCGGACGGGCGCAAGATCGCGATCCCCCGCTTTCTCGAAGGGCATGACCTGCTGCGGGATTTCCTGATCGGTCAGCTTGAGGATAACGGGCACTGAGCATTGCGGTCCGCCGCGGTGTCGATGCTTGAACAGCACACCATCGGGATATAGCGTCCCGGCCAACGGTCATGTCGGCCAATACCAGCACGGTGCGTTCGAGTGTTTCAGGAATTCCTTGAGGGTGTGCGCGTTCTGGCGCAGCTTTTTGCAGCCTATCCGATCCGCTTTGCGCTCGGCACAGTGATTGTTGTGTCGCTGATCTACTACAAGTGGTTCTGGATCAGTCGCGTCAGCCAGAACGCGATCAATAACAACTATGCTGGCTGGAAGATCGATGGGGCTGTCGACAGCGCGCAAAGGCTGGTCATGCGCCCGGTCAAGATACGGCGTGTCGGTATATTGACCCTTCTGTTCTTTGGTGGTGGCGCACTGTTCTTTGCCTTGTTCAGCATCCCGAACGGAGATATGGGGCCCCAGGAGTGGTTTGCTTTTGCAGCCATGGTGGTGTTTTCCGTGACTTCTGTTTGGCTGATCCTCATGTCGTTCAACCGCATCACCTTTGACGGAGAAGCCTTTACCCGGGTCGGCGTTTTGGGGCGCAGTTTTGCGGTTCGAGTCGAAACGCTGACGGACGTGCGCCCCATTGGCAAGACAATTGCAGGCGGCGTATTTCTGGACTTCGAAGGCGGTGAGAGACTACGCGTGCCGGCCAACATGTCGGGATATCGGCAGTTGCTGGAGATCCTGACGCAGCATCAACCAAAGCTTCGCATGCTTGTCCGCGCGTACGCGAATGCGGCCCAAAGGCAGCTTTGAATGCCTGAACTGCCCGAAGTTGAAACCGTCCGCCGGGGGCTGACGCCCGCGATGGAGGGGGCGGTGATTGCACAGGCGGATGTGAACAGGCCGGACCTGCGGTGGCCGTTTCCGGACCGCATGGCCGAGCGGCTGACCGGGGCGCGCGTGCACCGTTTGCGCAGGCGGTCGAAATACATCCTCGCTGATCTGGATACGGACGAAACGCTTTTGATCCATCTTGGCATGTCCGGGCGCATGCTGATCTCGGGCGATCCGCTTGGGCAGTTCGTGCACGCGCATCCGGCAGCGGAAAAACATGACCACGTGGTCCTGCATATGGGCAACGGGGCGCGCAGCACCTTTAACGATCCGCGCCGCTTTGGCGCGATGGACCTGATGGACACCGCGACCGCGGAACGGCACAAGCTGCTTGCCGTGCTGGGCCCCGAACCGCTGGGTAATGATTTCCACGAAGCGCACCTGATTGCGGCCTTCAAGGGCAAGAACACGCCCGTCAAGTCTGCATTGCTGGATCAGAGAATCGTTGCCGGCCTCGGCAATATCTACGTGTGCGAGGCGCTGTTCCGTTGCGGCATCTCGCCGACGCGCAAGGCGGGGCGGATCAGCAAGGCGCGGGTGGCGGCCCTTGTCCCGATCATCCGGCAGGTCCTTGCCGATGCGATCGAGGCGGGCGGATCATCACTGCGCGATTTCCGGCAAGCCGATGGGGAACTTGGATATTTTCAGCACAGCTTTGACGTTTATGGCCGCGAGGGGGAACTGTGCCGCACCGAGGGCTGCGGCGCGCCCATTGCACGGATCGTGCAATCCGGCCGGTCGTCTTTCTACTGCAGGTCGTGCCAAACATAGGTTGATTGATGTTCCGTGCGTGATAAGCACGAAGGTCACATACAACGACAGAAAGCGCATCCATGGCCTACGAGACGATCATCCTCGACGTCGAAGACCACATTGCCAAAATCACCCTGAACCGACCTGACGCGCTGAACGCGCTGAATGACCAGCTGATGACCGAACTGGCGGACGCCATGGCGGGCTGCCAGGCCGACAGCAAGGTGCGCTGTATCGTCCTGACCGGGTCGGAAAAGGCGTTCGCCGCCGGGGCAGACATCGCGATGATGAAGGACAAGTCCTATGTCGAGGTGTTCTCAGAGGATCTGTTCGGCCCGGAGACAGACGCCATCGTACGGGTCCGCAAGCCGGTGATTGCCGCCGTGAGTGGCTATGCGCTGGGTGGCGGTTGCGAGCTGGCGATGATGTGCGATTTCATCATCGCGTCCGAAACCGCCAAGTTCGGTCAGCCCGAGATCAATCTGGGCGTCATGGCCGGCATCGGCGGGACGCAACGCCTGCCCAAGGCGGTGGGCAAGGCCAAGTCGATGGACATGAACCTGACCGGTCGCTTCATGGGCGCCGAAGAGGCGGAACGGTCCGGGCTGGTGAGCCGCGTTGTCCCCACCAAGAAGCTGATGGAAGAGGTGCTGGGGGCCGCCGAAAAGATCGCGGAGAAATCCATGGTGTCGGTCATGGCCGTGAAGGAAGCGGTGAACCGGTCGTTCGAGACGCCGCTGCGCGAGGGCCTGCTGTTCGAACGGCGCGTGTTCCATTCGCTGTTCGCGACCGAAGACCAAAAGGAAGGCATGGCCGCCTTCCTCGAAAAGCGCGAGGCGCAGTTCCGCGACAAGTGAGGTGCGGGCAGGGCGCTGCCGCCCCGCCCTGACTGCGTCAGGTCTGGTTGGCGCCGCGCATCTGGCGGCTCGAGGCACGAATTTTGCGCCAGTCTGCCGCGATGGTTTGCTTGCCCTCATCGGCTGCGGTGCGAGCGCGTTGCGCTGCCTCCGCCTCGGCCTTGTCACCATGCGTGCGATAGAGGGCGCGGGCATGCTGGGAAATGGCCATGGGTTGCATCATGTCATCCTCCGGTGTTGCGTGCGTGTCGGTCATCATAACACGTTTTGCCACAGCTTTGGCGACATAAGCCAAGCCATGCCGAACAGGTCGTTGACTCGGTTTCGGAATCCGCCTATGCGCACGGCTTCTGTAACTACCGCACCAATCATTGGGACGAGATAATCATGGCAAATTCGCCTCAGGCCAAGAAGCGGGCCCGTCAAAACGAAAAACGCTTCGCAATCAACAAGGCGCGCCGTTCGCGGATCCGCACCTACCTGCGCAAGGTCGAAGAGGCGATTGCCTCGGGTGACAAGGACGCGGCGAACACTGCCCTCAAGGCAGCGCAACCTGAATTGATGCGTGGCGTCAGCCGGGGGGTGTATCATAAAAACACCGCTTCGCGCAAAATGTCGCGGCTGTCCGCCCGGGTCAAAGCACTGGGCTGATTCCCTCCTGACGGGACGATGAAAGGCGCGGCAGTGATGCTGCGCTTTTTTCGTTTTTTCCATGAAAACAAGGGGCGCATCGATTCTTTGCCAACAAAGCTCGAGTCAATAATGAAGTTCTATGGACGGCCCGCAGACGAACTTGCTACCTCTACATTGCGACTCGTGTCGCCTTGGGGGGACAGGCCAACCATCGGGGTTTCAGAATTCTGAATTCGAGGTTGGGACAGGGACAATGGCAACGGACCTGTGATTGGCAAAGACGAAGTCATTCGTCAGCCGACCTGTCAAAAATGTTTGGTGTGCGGAAGGCACTTGGGTCCTGACCGGGGGAGTTTTTCCCGGAAAGGTGAGGTGCGCTATCTGTTTATATCCGAATGGATCGGACTCGTGCCTTAGGCAACGGGATGAGTTCGGTCGGCCTGAGTTCACATACAGCCCGGTGCGCGGGCCAACGGGAAAACGGTAAGGCAGAAAGGACGGTATACTCGAATGACGCAAGAAAAATGGGGACAACTGCGGAAACGGTTGCTCAAGACAGTAGGCCAGAACAACTACAAAACTTGGATCGAGCCCCTGATGTTTCGGGATTTGAAGGATGGCGTGGCGACGTTTGATGTGCCCACCAACTTCATGGGCAATTACGTCAGCCAAAACTTCTCCGATCTGATCCTGCACGAGCTGAAGTCCGAGGATGGTACAATCCGCCGACTGAGCTTTGCCGTGCCAGCCAACACACAGGCCAAACCGACCGCTGCCGTCACCCAACCGACGCCGACGGTGTCGCAGGCCCTGGGGCCGAAGCCCGCGCATTCGCTGCTGTCTGCGGCACCGCTGGATCGCAGGTTTACCTTTGACAGCTTT